>JAEEGK010010103.1_pt1 | contig 21830 bp, 15 predicted proteins | sample 8958771 | NCBI WGS metagenome assembly JAEEGK01 (sample SAMN16246547, study PRJNA631951) | gut metagenome | biome: gut microbiome; feature: rumen; material: SC-attached | host: Bos | place: Iran: Karaj | collected 2018-10 | reverse complement strand
TGAGAACATCAAGCCCATGACACCGAACGGTGCAAACTCGATGACCCACTTGACGGTCTGCGTAATGGCATCGGAGAAATCCTGCACCACGCTGATGGTCTGCTGGCTGGCCTTCAACTTCAAGGCAATGCCTATCAGGATCGACCAGAACAGAATGCCGATATAGTTAGCCTGCGAAACAGACATCACCGGGTTGGTCACCATATTGGCAAGAAGGTTTGTGAACACATCGGAGAGGGCACCGGGAGCTGCCTGTACGGCCACGTCGCGCAACTGCAGCGTGACGGGAAACAGGAAACTGCCTACCACGGCGCACAGGGCTGCAATAAACGTGCTGAGCATGTAGCGGGAGATGACCACCTGGAAGCGGGGACCCAGTCCACTGCCAGCCTTGGCGATGCTTGCAGCCACAAGCACAGCCACCAGTACAGGGGCTATGGCCTTAAGAGCACTGACGAACACAACACCAAAGATGGCTATCCAGTTCCACTGCGGAACAACAATTCCAAGACAGGCACCGACAATGAGTCCTCCGAGTATGCGGAGCACAAGGCTCACCTGACACCACTTGGCAAAAAAAGTCTTATCTGTCATTTTTGTCTATAGATAAACACGGTGTTCTGGCCATACATATATTTGTATGTGATGTCGGGGATGATATTGGTTACAAGTCGCAAGCCTAAGTGCTGGTAATCCTCCTTGCCGATGTTCTCGTCGGCCATCTTTCCAGCCTGCATGGGGTCGAAGGGACGCCCGGCATCCTTGATGGTGACAAAGATTCCTTCGTCGCTGACATTGATATGCACATCGAAGGAGCGCTGAGTGACATGACCGGAAGAGTGGGCGGCAATATTAGTCATCAACTCTTCACAGCAAAGGTTCACCTCGAAGCGAATGCTATACTCCACGCTGGATTTATTCAGAAAGGCATCTATCTCACTGAGAGCGGTGTAGACGTCGTCAGTCTTGTAAGTGACAGAACGGTCGAAGGTATAGCCCATGGGGTTCTCTGGAATCAACGTCAGAGGCGATATCTCCGTCTTCGATGTCTTGCTGCGGACATACGTAAACACGAGCTGGCACAACAGTACCAGAACGGTGCCGGCGGCAAAGCCCCACCACAGCTCGATACCGTCTATCTCGGCTACCACCCAGACCATGACAACCATGCATACCGTCTGTGCCGTAGCCGTGACGACACTCGCCGCATTGTGCCCCACCAGCTGGTAGGCGTTGAGCAGTATCTGAGTGACGGAAAACGGGATGAGCATCAGTGCGAAGATGCGCAGCACACGACTCAGCTCAGCAGACAGCGCAGGGTCGGTAACACCAAAGAGCAGGCCCACCAGCCCGGGTATATACATCAGCACGATGACGATGCCCACCAATGAGCCGATGATGATGAGAGCATGGCGCACCAGGATTTGGAGGCCTCGCACGTCGCGCTCACCCACCAGAATGCCGCCCACGGCGAAAAGCGACTCGATAAGACCATCGATGAACACGTAGGAAAGCAGCAGCATCTGCAGGCAGACAGACCAGAGAAACAGGCCGTCAGCACCTAAATAGGTCAGCACGATATGGTTGAGCAGCAGGATGGTGACAGCCATCAGCGAGTTGCTCAGCGTGACGGGAGCCCCCTCCTTGATATTATAGGCGAAGATGCTGAAGAATTCCTTTCCCGGCCATTTCAGTCTATAGGTATTCGAGCGATGCAGATAGTTGCCCAGCACCAAGATATTGACGATAAACATGGTGAGCGAGCCGATGGCAGCGCCCATAACTCCCATTCCTAAAAGCCAAATAAAGACGACATCAGCCACACCATTGCCCAACGCACCGAATACCACTGCCTTTGTCACCATACGGGGCCTGCCATCAGTGGCTGCAAAGAGACACAGGCCGTAGGACAACATCTGCAGCCATCCGCCCATGGCGTAGGTATGGATATAATCGTAGGCCATCCCGTTGAGTCGCGGCTCGTCGGACAAAGTCTCCACGATCTGCGAGCTGAACAGGCAGATGGCCAGCGACACGGCAAGTCCCAGCGTCATCACTGATATAAGCGTGGTAGTAAAGGTACGTGCCACCTTGTCCTTGTCGCCAGAGCCGATGGCCTGGGCACACATGGCATTGGCTCCGAAGCATATCAGGAAGCCCATACAATTGAGCACCTCCACCAAGGGGAGTACGAGGTTAATGGCAGAAACGGCATCGGGGCCCACAATATGACCTACGATCATGGAGTCGGCTGTGTGTGCCAACTGGGCAGCAGCTGCCGTCAGTACTGCCGCAATGACAAACGTCCTAAGTGCTTTTGATACAATAAAGGCGTTTCTTCTGGGTTCGCTCATAATGCTTTTTGTCTTTTCAGGTTACTCTACTAACTAATCACTTGCTTTCATCTTTTCGCTGCAAAGGTACATACTTTTTCTGAATCCGCAGCAAATTTTGGCTCTTTTATTAATGATTTCATGCCAAAAAAACGTGTTTAACTATATTCGGCAGTGCCATTGTTGCCAGCACTGTGCAGATCATTGTCTGTCTCTTTCCTCTCATAATGCAAATTTTCTGCAAAAGTACTAAAACAATTCGGGAAAAAAACAAAGAAATGTTCTTTAAATCACAAATTATTCGTATTTTTGCAGCTGAAAGCAATTGCGATAGGTAATAATCAATAACAATGGAACTAAAAGACTATACCAATGATGCAGTGGCGCTTTTGAAGGAACTGATAGCAATTCCTTCAATCAGTCGCGATGAGACCAAGGCTGCCGACAGGCTGTCAGAGTATCTGAACAAATGGAACCTGCCTCACGGGCGTGAGGGTAACAACCTCTGGGTGGGATGTCCTGACTGGGACAACAACCGCCCGACGGTGATGCTCAATGCGCACATCGACACCGTGAAGCCCGTGTCGTCATGGACACGCGACCCCTTCACACCGACACAGGAAGGCGACACCCTTTACGGTCTGGGCTCCAACGACTGTGGCGGTGGACTGGTAGCCCTGTTGCAGACTTACCGTATCATGCTGACACGCCCCCGCAATTACAATATCCTATGGGTGGCCTCAGCCGAAGAGGAGGTATCGGGCGTGAATGGCTTCTCGCGCGTGCTTCACCGCCTGCCCAATATTGCCGTGGCCATCGTGGGCGAGCCCACAGGCATGCAGCCAGCCATCGCAGAGAAGGGGCTGATGGTAATCGACGGCTATGCCTATGGCAAATCAGGGCATGCCGCCAGAGAGGGAGGCATCAATGCCATCTATGAGGCTCTCGACGACCTCGTATGGTTGCGCGACTATAAGTTCCGCAGGAGCAGTCCTCTGCTGGGTCCCACGAAGCTGACAGTGACCGTCATCGAAGGTGGCACACAGCATAACGTCATCCCTGATACACTTCATTTTGTTCTGGATGTACGCACGAATGAATTCTATCAGAACGAGTTCCTGTTTGAATTCCTCCGCAAGAAGATGAAGAAATGTGAGCTACAAGCCCGTTCATTCCGTCTGCACTCATCAAGTATCCCTGTAGACCATCCGTTGGTCAGAAGGTGTGTTGAGCGCGGAATGCAACCCTTTGGCTCCCCAACTCTCAGCGATCAGGCTTTGATGCCTTTCCACTCGCTGAAGCTAGGGCCGGGTGATTCGAACCGTTCACACTCTGCCGATGAGTTTATCAGGATATCGGAGATTGAACAGGCCATCGACACTTACGTGGCTCTGCTAGAAGGTCTCACCTTATAATATATATATAATAAGGAAGGCATCCGATCATGGATGCCTTTCTTGTTTTTATCTGGAGAGCCAAGCTTCTGGATTCAGCAGGGCATTGCCTTTTCGCAGTTGGAACTGCATAACCCCTTCTGAGCCCAGACGGCCGAGCGTCTGACGAGCACTCACTTTCTGACCACGGCTGACACTGACAGAAGCCAAGTCACAGTACACGGAGAGATAGCTGCCATGACGCACGATAATCACCGTCGTACCCGAATAGCTGAACACAGCACTCACCTCACCGTCGAAGATGCAGCGCACGTTAGCGCCGGGCTGTCCTTTGATATCTATACCCTTCTTGTCGAGAGTCACATGACCTTTCACGTCTGTCACGGTGTTTGTACCAAAGCGGTTCATGATTCGATAGCTGCCTGTAACTGGGAAGGGAAGGCGCCCACGGTTGCTCTCAAAGTTCCCGCTCATCTGACGGTCTACCGCCGAAACAGTATACTCCGCCTTCGACTCGCTGGCACGTTTCTTAGCCTCGGCTTCGAGCCTGCGCTTCTCGGCAGCCTCACGCTTCTTTGCCTCAGCCAGTTCCTTCTTGCGCGCCTCTGCATCAGCCTTAGCCTTGCGCTCTGCTGCCTGTCGTGCCTGTTCTGCCTCACGGGCTGCGCGCTCTGCTGCAGCCTTGGCCTCTGCATTCTTCTTCGCAGCAGCGGCCCTGGCTTCGGCCTTGGCTTTCTCTTCCTTAGCCTTTGCCTCGGCAATCCTACGGGCATTCTCTCGGGCAGCCGCCTCGGCAGCAGCCTTCTTTCTCGCCAATTCCTCTGCCCGCTTCTTAGCGGCAGCCGCCTCGGCAGCCTTGCGACGAGCCTCCTCTTCAGCTGCTTTGCGACGAGCCTCTTCAGCCGCCTTACGCTTGGCCTCAGCCTCAGCACGCGCCTTGGCACGGGCAATCTCCTCAGCAATGAGTTTGTCAATACGGGCATTCAGTTCTGCATCGCGTTTCTTCTGCTGATCGATAATGCCTTGGATCATCTTCTGCTGTTTCTGCAACGAGGATACCACCTTCTGCTGCTCCACCTGCTTGTCCTCAAGCTGACGGCGCTCCTTTTCGCCACGGGTGAGCAGGGTATCTTTCCTGTATTTGGAGTCAGTGAGTTCGTTGAAGGCTTCTTGCACCTGTCCCTGCATCGATTTCACAGCCTCGCCCTGAGTCTGCTGGTATGCAGCATACTCGCGCATAAACCTCAATCTTCGGTACATCTGTGAGAAGTTCTTCGCACTGAATACGAACATCAGCTTACTCTGAATATTCCTATGTCCGTGCATATAGCGCATCGACTTGATATAGCGCTGCTTACGCTCATCAAGCTCGTGGTCGAGCACCTTCATCTGCGCCTCCAACATCTGAATATTACTTTCCAGACGCGTAATATCCATACGGATATTATCAATAGACTTACGCTTGTCGGCAATCTCATTGTTGATCACCAGAAGGTTCTCCAGACGTTTCTTGACATTTTGTTCGTTAGCTCTCAACTTACGCTCCTGCTCCTGAATCTGCTTGCGCACCTGCTGCTGTTCCTGCTTGAGGCCCTTCACAGTCACCTGCTGCTTCTGGGTGGTATTGGGCTTCTTTTTCGAAGTCTTCTTCGTAGATGTCTTTTTGGTCTGCGAAGATTTAGTGGTGGCTGTCTTGCGCTGGGCCGACGTTTTCTTCGTCGTCTGGGCAGGGACAGCCGCCACTAAACATGCTAAAAGAAAAAGGACGAATAGTCTCTTCACTTGCTATTTCTATGTTAGAGTGACATGAATCGGCGGAGAATCTCGTCGACGGTCACCTCACGATACTTGTTAGAGACTTCCGTACGTGTCTCCCACTCTGATTCATTACCAATATAATTAAGGGTCATACCCAGTTTCACTTCCTTCTTGGGAGTGGTCAGTGTGATGGCGTGCTTCTTGGGGAACAAGGTCTTGCCCACAAGGTCGAAATCACTGTAATCCCAGTTCAACTGAGCATTACCATTGAAACGGTCCTTATAAAGCACATTGGCCATACGGATTAAAGCCGTCTGCTTGCTTGCCAGCCAGCTGTAGTCCATCTTACCCTCCTCCCGACTGATGATCATGTCATCGCCGCTCTCGAGGATGGAATAGGCCGAAAGATCCTCCTTTGCAGGCAGGGTAGTCTCATGCTTTTTCTTGTCTTTCTTATTTTTCTTATCCTTGTCGTCGGCCTCTGTCTTAACACTCACCTGATTCGGGCGGAAAAGCTCATTCCAGAAGAGGGCCTGCAGCGTATTGAAGTTCAGACCACTGTTACGCAGGAAGTCCACCGAAATATATGGTGCCTTCAGATACTGTTTGTTGATACGGTCCATGATCAGCACATACTCCTTGGTGAGTTCGATACGGCCTGCCTCCACAAAGCCAAAGGCCATGAGCTGCAGACGGATCACGTCGTCGCGCTTCATCTTCAGATTGCCCGTAAGCGTCAACTTCTGCGGACCCACCTCTACCGAGAATTTCACTTTCGAGGTGATAAACTTGGCAGTCTGAGCATTGCCCTGCACATGCTCAATGAAATTCGCTTTCTCAATCGTGCCCCGACTGGTTGTCTGGGGCTGAACGGTCTTTTTCTTAGAACCACAAGATGCAAGCACTAATGGCAAAGCCAAAACGGCTACTCTTAAAATACCTGATAATTTCATTCTTTTTTATTTTTTAGTTTTATTTTTTCTGCATGTTCCAAAATCACGGAGTTGTCTTGTGTCTCATCCATGTTCTGAACGGCCTGTTCGATATAGATCTGTGCCTCGGCATAACGCCCTTCCATATAGAGGATCCACGCATAGGTGTCGAGGTAAGTCGAATTTTTCGGTTCAGCCTTGATGGTCTTGAAACTCATCTCCTCAGCCTTTGACAGCCTTTCGCCACGCTCACTGAGATAATAGGCGTAGTTGTTCAGGCAACCCATATTGTCGTCTTTCCACACCAGACAAGAGTCGTAGGCGGCAAAAGCCTCCTCAGCCATACCTTTCTGGTGGAGGATATCACCCATCACGGCATAGAAGTCGGATACGATCATCGGATCGCTGTCCTCCTTGATGACGCCAATGCCATTCTTAAAGGCTGAAAGGGCTGCGTCCAGACTATCTCGCTTGAAGTAGGCAATACCCTGATAATAATAGAATGCCATATCGTCGGGCGAATATTGGCGAGCATCCTGGCAAAGAGCAATCACACGATCCATATCATCGCTCTCCCAAGCATAGCCCAAGAGTTGCAGGCGCGCAGCCGAATTGTCGGGTGCAAGCTCTAATATTTTCATCAGCACCTGTGAGATACTATCCTTTGGCATCTTCTTCGCATTCATATACGAGGCGCAGAAGAGTGCCATGCTCTCGTCGCTTTGCGGCTGGGCGAGCATTCTCCGAAACAGCCCCAGCACCTTCGTACTATCGCCACCAGCCTGCTCACTGGCTGCGATTTCCTGTCTCAGCAGGTGTATCTTCTCTTCGACAGTCGAATTACGGTTCAGCAGCACACGTTCCGTCAGTGAATCAGCCTCCACTTGATGACCCAGAGCCTGATGATAGGTACGCAGTGACATCAGCACACGGATGTTATCGGGCTCAGTATTCAGGATACCGTCGTAAACCTTCAGGGCCTTCTTTATCTGTCCGTTCATCATCAGCGCCTCACCGTACATAGCCTGATAGTTCAAGTCGTTGGGGAACTGCTGGGCCAGTGCCTTCATCTCGGCAATAGCCGCTTTTTTGTTGCCCATACGGTTGAAGATCTCACTCTTCGCCATCGAGATACGTTCGTTCTTGCCGTCAATCTTCTCGATCTTGTTCAGCACACTGATAGCATGATCGAAGTCTTCTACCTGCTGATACAGTTGGAAGAGCATCTCGAGCATATCTTCGCGCTCCTTGTTACGCTCGTAGATTCCCTCTACCACGGGGATGGCCGCTGCATAGTCCTGCTGGCTGATATAGAGTTGTGCCAGGGTTTCCATATAGGTCATATTCTCTGGCGAGATAGCTGCAGCTTTCTGAATGCAGGCCTGCGATTTCTCCTGATCCTTCAGCGCATTGTAATATTGCGCCAGGAAATACCAGGCTTCAGCAGCCTCGGGATTCAGTTCCACGCAATGGCGCAAGAGGTCGAAGGCAGCATCGTTATTACCTTTCTGCCGCTGCATCATCGCCTCAAGGAAGAAATGGTCGTAGGTTCTTTCGTTCGATTGAGCGAAAGCAGTGAAAAATGAAAAGTGAAAAGTGAAAAGTGCTGCGCATACACATACTCGCAGGACACTCTGCCCTCCACCTATCATAAATATCCTACTCCAATCTAAATAATTCTCTCTACTTTTCACTTTTCACTTCTATTTCGTTCCTGTGTGTCCATAACCTCCTTCGCCGCGCTCTGTCTCATCAAGCACTTCTACGAGTTCAAAATCTGCCTGTTCGTGGCGTGCAATCACCATCTGTGCAATGCGCTCACCATCTTCTACAACGAAATCATCCTGTGACAGATTGATGAGTACCACACCAATCTCACCGCGATAGTCGGCATCGATAGTGCCAGGTGTATTCAGTACCGTAATTCCTTTCTTCAGAGCCAGTCCGCTACGAGGTCTTACCTGCGCTTCATAGCCTGCCGGCAATGCGATATGGAGTCCTGTCGGAACCAGTTTGCGCTCCAGAGGTTTGAGGGTAATAGGGGCGTCGATATTCGCTCTCAGATCCATGCCAGCACTGAGTGCCGTAGCATACTGCGGCAATGGCTGATGGCCCTTATTGACAACTTTTATCTTTAGCATGTTTAAAATTTCATTTTAATCAATGTGCAAAAGTACTCTTTTTTTCCTAATCAACAAAATTTTTCCCTAATTTTGTGTCATCATGGCCGAAATTTTGTACCTTTGCACCTTAGTATGATGAATTGGCAACAACTGATATCTAATAAACGACTGGGGCAGGAGCACCGTCACCCAGAGCGTCATGATGATCGTACAGAGTTCAAACGCGACTACGACCGTCTTATCTTTTCTGCCCCATTCCGTCGGCTGCAGAACAAGACTCAAGTCTTCCCTCTGCCGGGCAGTATCTTCGTCCATAACCGTCTGACCCACTCCCTGGAGGTCGCCAGTGTGGGCATGTCTTTGGGCAACGATGTGGCGCAAAAGCTCATTTCGCGCCATAGCGAGTTGAAGGACAGCCTCTTTCAGGAAATCGGGCAGATTGTTGCCACCGCTTGTCTGGCTCACGACTTGGGCAATCCCCCATTCGGCCACAGCGGCGAGAAAGCCATCCAGTCTTACTTCCTCGAAGGTCCTGGCAGTGACCTGCAGCGAGAGGTCAATCCAATATTCTGGACGGATATTACCCACTTCGAAGGCAATGCCAATGCCTTCCGCTTGCTGACGCATCAGTTCAAAGGTCGTCGCCCTGGCGGATTTGTCATGACTTATTCCACTCTCGCCAGCATCGTCAAGTACCCCTACTCTTCTGCTGCTGCAGGCAAGAAGGGGAAATTCGGATTCTTCGATTCAGAGAAAGACGACTACCGTCGGATAGCCAAGGAATTAGGCATTATCTGTAAGTCAGAGGTTGGTGAGCCCCTCAAGTATGCGCGCCATCCCCTGGTCTACCTCGTCGAGGCTGCCGATGATATCTGCTATGAGGTCATGGACTTGGAGGATGCCCACAAACTTAAAATAATTTCATTCGATGAGACCATGCAGCTGATGCTTGGTTTCTTCGATGAGGACACCAAGCAACACATAAAGAACCGTATCGTAGAAGAGGGACTGACGGATAATAATGAGAAGATTGTCTATCTGCGTGCCTGCGTCATCGGCAAACTCGAGAATGAGTGTGTGAAGGTATTCATCGAGCATGAGGACGAGATACTCAGCGGCACCTTCGAGGGAAGTCTCATCAGCCATATCAGCGCTACCCAGAGCGAGGCCTACAACCGCTGTTGCGACCTGTCTGTAAAGCGCATCTACAAGAGCAAGCCCGTACTCGATGTGGAACTCTCTGGATACAAGATCATGGAGACCCTGCTACACCAGTTTATCCAAGCAGCAGTCCACCCTGAGCGATTCTACAGCAAGCATCTCATCAGTCGCGTCTCAGGCCAGTACGAGATTGACGCTCCCGACTTAGAGACCCGTATCATGGCCATTATCGACTACATCAGTGGCATGACCGATGTCTACGCCCTCGATGTCTATCAGAAGATCAACGGCATCTCACTGCCAATCGTATAATAATTGAAAAAGATGAAGAAACTATATATTGAAACGTATGGCTGCCAGATGAACGTGGCAGACTCTGAGGTGGTGGCATCGGTGATGCAGATGGCCGGCTACGAGACCACAGAGAAATTGGAGAAGGCTGATGCCGTCTTCCTGAACACTTGTTCCGTGAGGGATAATGCCGAGCAGAAGATCTATCATCGTCTCGAGGCTCTCGATGCAGAGCGCAGGAGGAGACTGAAAGCCGATGCCTCACAGGCACCACTGATTATCGGACTCCTGGGCTGTATGGCCGAGCGTGCGCAGCAGGATCTGCTGGAGAACCACCATTGCGACTTGGTGGCAGGACCTGATGCCTATCTGTCGCTACCCGATCTGATTGCACAGGCCGAGACGGGGCATAAAGCGATGAACATCGAGCTCTCGACGACGGAGACTTATAAGGACGTGGTGCCGCAGCGTATAGGCTTGGGACATAAGATCGGAGGTTTCGTGAGCATCATGCGTGGCTGCAACAATTTCTGCCACTATTGCATCGTACCCTATACCAGAGGGCGCGAGCGCAGTCGTGATGTGGAGAGCATTCTGCGCGAAGTGCGCGACCTGAGAGATAAGGGATTTAAGGAGGTCACCCTACTGGGACAGAACGTGAATTCGTATAGGTGGAAGGTGGAAGGTGGAATGAGGAATGAGGAAGGTGGAAGGTGGAATGAGGATACTATTCTTTTCCCTGCTCTTCTTCGTCGCGTGGCAGAGGAAGTGCCGGAGATGCGCGTGCGCTTCACCACATCGCACCCGAAGGACATGAGCGACGAGACACTGCGAGTGATTGCCGAGATGCCTAATGTGTGCAAGCATATCCATCTGCCTGTGCAGAGCGGCAGCGATAAGATCCTGAAGCTGATGAACCGCAAGTATACCCGTGAGTGGTATCTGGACCGTGTGGCCGCTATCCGCAGGATTATTCCTGACTGCGGGCTCTCGACGGACATCTTTGTAGGCTACCACGACGAGACGGAGGAGGATCATCAGATGAGCCTCGACCTGATGCGAGAGGTGGGCTACGACTCTGCCTTTATGTTCAAGTACTCTGAGCGCCCGGGCACCTATGCCTCGAAGCATCTGCCCGACAATGTGCCTGAGGAGGAGAAGATCCGCCGCCTGAATGAGCTCATCGCCCTCCAGACTGAGATCAGTGCCATTCAGAACAAGAAAGATGAGGGGAAGGAGTTCGACGTGCTCGTAGAGGGATTCTCGAAGCGTAGCCGAGAACAGCTTTGCGGACGCACGGAGCAGAATAAGATGGTGGTCTTCGACAAGGGTAGCCATCATATCGGCGAAACAGTCCGCGTACGAATCACTGGCTCGACGAGCGCGACGCTATTAGGAGAAATCAGCCTATGAAGGAATTCATCAATGTCCTGCGGCGGTTCGTGCCGCCATATAAGAAGTACCTTGTATTGTCGGTACTGTTCAATATCCTGTCTGTGATACTGAACATCTTCTCGTTTGCTGCCCTCATCCCCATCCTGCAGATCATTTTCAAGACCGATGATGCGAAGACCGCCACGGCCTTGATGGCGTGGGACTGGGAGCATGCACAGGCCGTGCTGATGAATAACATGAACTACTATGTCAATGGATTAATCGCAGATATCGGTCCCACGACAACGCTGCTCATTATCGGCTTGTTCCTGGCTGTGATGACAGGACTGAAGACGGGTGCCTACTTCCTTTCATCGGCAACCATCGTACCCATACGGACAGGCGTGGTGCGCGATATCCGCAACCAGCTCTATCAGAAGATCAACGCCTTGCCGCTGGGATTCTTCTCTGAGGAGCGCAAAGGCGACATCATCGCCCGCATGAGCGGTGATGTGCAGGAGATAGAGAACTCCATCATGTCGAGTCTGGAGATGCTCTTCAAGAACCCCATTCTCATCATCGGCTACTTTGCCATGCTGCTTTTCATCTCATGGCAACTCACGGTGTTTACACTCGTCATCGTTCCCATCATGGGGTGGTTCATGGGGTGGGTAGGCCGTAAGCTGAAGGCTCAGAGCGTGAAGGCGCAGGCACTGTGGAGCGACACGATGAGTCAGGTGGAAGAGACGCTTGGCGGCCTCCGCATCATCAAGGCCTTCTGTGCCGAGGAGAAGATGAACCGTCGTTTCGACACCATCAATTCTGCCTACCGTAATGATATCATGAAGGTGAATATCCGTCAGTCGATGGCCCACCCGATGAGCGAGTTCCTGGGTACGGTGATGATTGTCATCGTGCTGTGGTTCGGTGGTGTCCTGGTATTGAATAATCACACTCTCTCGGGGCCTATCTTCATCTATTATATGGTGATGCTCTATTCTATCATCAATCCGCTGAAGGATTTCTCAAAGGCAGGCTACAACATCCCCAAGGGACTGGCCTCGATGGAGCGCGTGGATAAGATCCTGATGGCAGAGAACACCATCAAGGAGGCGGCTCACCCGAAATCCATCAAGAGTTTCGAACACGAGATTGAGTTCCGCCATATTTCCTTCAGATACGGTGAGCAATGGGTGCTCCGCGATATCAACCTGGTGATTCCCAAGGGGAAGACCATCGCGCTCGTTGGGCAGAGCGGCTCTGGGAAATCGACGATGGTCGATCTCATCCCGCGCTACTATGATGTGCAGGAGGGAGAGGTGCTCATCGACGGCATCAACGTGAAGGAACTGGGCATCTACGACCTGCGGCAACTCATAGGGAACGTCAATCAAGAGGCTATTCTCTTCAACGACTCCTTCCGTAACAATATCTCCTTCGGAGTCGACAATGCCACGCAGCAGCAGATTGAAGAGGCTGCGAAGATTGCCAATGCCTACGACTTCATCATGGCTTCAGAAAACGGCTTCGACACCAACATCGGCGACCGTGGCGGGCGCCTTTCAGGTGGTCAGCGCCAGCGTGTGTCCATCGCCCGTGCCATCCTGAAGAATCCGCCGATCCTCATCCTCGACGAAGCCACCTCTGCCCTCGACACTGAGAGCGAGCGACTGGTGCAGGACGCGTTGGAGCGGCTGATGAAGACGCGTACCACCGTGGCCATTGCCCACCGCCTGAGCACCATCAAGAATGCCGACGAGATCTGTGTGCTCCACGAGGGACGGATTGTGGAGCGTGGCACCCACGAGGGATTGCTGGCGCAAGACGGTTACTACAAGAAACTGCATGATATGCAAAGCTGATGAGACAGAGACTGTTATACCTGTGTAAGTTCTTCCTGATCACCGTGATGCTGTTCATCATGGCAAAGATCGCCTTTATGCTGCTGGATCACGAGGGGCACGCATTCACCGTTAGCGATATGTTCGACGTGATATGGCACGGTTTGTCTCTTGACCTCTCCACAGCCCTCTATATTCTCATCATACCTTTCCTGGTAACACTGGTCTCCCTGTGGTGGGATGGTAAGGTGCTCACGAAGATTCTGCGCGCCTATTACATCCTCTTGGCCATCATCCTGATGCTGGCTTTCGTCGCCGATACGAGCCTCTATCCTTTCTGGGGATTCAAGCTCGACAGCACCTGCTTGCAGTATTTCGATTCACCCGCAGAGATGCGTGCCAGTGTCTCTGGGTTTTACATGACCACCTGTCTGCTGATCATCATTGCGGGCTCCGTTTTGATATATCAGCTTTATAAGCGCATCCCCTTGTGGCGTAAGTCACCAGCCTACCGTCAGGGTGCCACCGCAGGCAGCCTACTGCTGATACCGCTTTTCATCATTGGCATCCGTGGTGGCTTAGATGAGAGTACGACGAACGTCGGACAGGTCTATTTCTCGCAGAACCAGTTTCTGAACCACGCGGCGGTGAACCCCGTGTTCAGCTTTTTCTCTTCGTTTGAGAAGACTTCCTTCTACGTGCCCGATTATGAATTCATGAGCGAGGATGAGTGCCACGAAGTGATGGACGGGCTTTACTTCACCCACAGCATCTCACCCGATACCCTGTTACGTACCCAGCGCCCTAACATCGTGGTGATCCTGATGGAGAGTTGCGGCGGTATTTTTACCGAAGATATCGGCCACCGCAAGGATATAATGCCCCAGTTCAACCAGTTGACGAAAGAGGGCATCTACTTCTCTCATTTCTATGCCAACTCTTACCGCACGGACCGTGGTACACTCTGCACGTGGAGCGGCTATCCCTCGTTCCCGCGCTCTTCGGTGATGAAGATGCCCGCCAAGGTTCGCTTCATGCCCGGTATCGCGAAGTCCCTGCAGGGCGCAGGCTATCAGTCGTGGTATCTCTATGGTGGCGACATCAACTTCACCAATATGCGCAGTTACCTCGTCACCATCGGGTTTGAGGATCTCTATTGGAAAAAGGACTATTCACAGGAGGATCAGAGCACCGCCAAGTGGGGTGTGAGGGATGATATCACCTTCGCCACGCTGCGCGACTATCTGAAGGAGCAGGCACCTGCTGACTCCAGCGATACAAGGGCACCTGTACTTGCAGGCTACTCCACACTGAGCAGCCATGAGCCCTGGGATGTGCCCACACACCGGCTCAACGACGAGGTACTCAATGCCTTCAACTATCTCGACGGCTGCATCGGCAACTTCATCCGTGAGATGAAACAGACGCCGCTATGGGAAAACCTGCTGGTCATCCTCCTCCCCGATCATGGATTCTCCTATCTGGGCGTGGAGGAAGACCACCCTGAGCACGATCATGTGCCCATGCTCTGGCTGGGTGGTGCCGTGAAAGAGCCACGGCGCATCGAGCAGATCTGCAATCAGACGGATCTTCCCGCCACACTCCTGGGACAACTCGGCATCGGGCATGATGACTACCCCTTCAGTCGCGATGTCATGAGCAAGGGCTATACTTATCCTTTTGCCGTACATACCTACAACAACGGCATCACGATGCGCGACAGTACTGGTTTCGCTATCTTCGATCTGAATGCCAACCGCACGATACTGGATGAGAGCAGCGATGGCGAGGCTCTGCTGAAGAAAGGCAAGGCCATCCTCCAGACGGCTGCGAAACACTTAAAAGACATGAAATGATGAGATTACAACGATTAGGACTGCTGGCACCCCTGGGTGCTACCATCTGCAACCTGCTGATGGCTTATGCCGTGTATTTCCTGGCACGCGTGGCTTTTCTCGTGGTAAACTACTCTTTCTTCGGAGAGAACCTCACATGGAGCCACCTGCTGGAGATGATGGGTGGCGGACTGGTGTTCGACACCTCAGCCATCCTCGTCACGAATATCCCCTACATCGTCCTGATGCTGTTGCCTTTTCATAAGGAGACCGATGTCTATAACAAGATCTGTCGCTGGGTATTCGTCATCATCAACGGTCTGGCTCTGGCTCTCAATCTCATCGATGCCGTCTACTTCAGATACACCATGCGGCGCACAACGACCACGGTGTTCCAGGAATTTTCCAACGAGAGCAACCTGTTCAGCATCTTCTTCACCGAGGCCTTCCACAACATCATTCTCATCATGCTCTTCGGTCTTGTGGCGTATGCCATCTACAGGTATTATGTCCAGCCGCGCCTGCCGAAGAAGGGTGATAACTGGTGGCACCTCCAATGGGCAAAGCTGCTCTCTCTCATAGCCTTGGCACCCTTTGTGGTGGCAGGCATCCGTGGAGGCTTCTCCACCGCCGTGCGCCCCATCACCATCTCGAATGCCAATCAGTACGTCGACCGTCCCATGGAGGCTGCGCTCGTACTCAATACGCCTTTCTCGCTCTACCGCACCATCGGCAAGAATGTATTCGTGGTTCCCAGTTACTTCGACAATGACGAGGAGATGGCTCAGGTCTATACCCCCATCCACCCCGCTGTGCCCGATAGCATGCATCGGAAGAATGTGGTCGTTCTCATTGTCGAGAGCTTCGGGCGCGAGTATATCGGGGCACTGAACAAAGGGCTCGACAACGGGCGCTATCAGGGTTATACCCCCTTCGTCGATTCGCTCATAGCCCAGAGCATCACCTTCTCGCACAGCTTCTGCAACGGCCGCAAGTCCATCGACGGCATGCCCAGCATCCTTTCGAGCATCCCGATGTTCGTTGAGCCTTTCTTCCTCACACCGGCATCGATGAACGAGGTCGGCGGCATCGCCTCACTACTCGCCGCCGAGGGTTATCAGACGGCTTTCTTCCACGGTGCCCAGCGAGGCTCCATGGGATTCCAAGCCTTTGCACGGGCCACAGGTTTCCAGGAGTATTATGGGCGTGAGGACTTTGATGACGACGAGCGGTTCGGTGGCGAAGATGATTTCGATGGCACATGGGCCATCTGGGATGAACCTTTCCTGCAATACTACGCCACGAAAATGTCGGAGATGCACGAGCCTTTCATGACTGCCGTCTTCACGGCCAGCAGCCACCATCCTTATGTGGTGCCCGAGAAGTACAAAGACCGTTTCCCCGAGGAGGGCATCGAGATCCACAAGTGCATCCGCTATACAGATATGGCCATCAGCAGGTTCTTCAGGAATGCCAGACAACAGCCGTGGTTCCACAACACCATCTTCGTGCTCACCAGCGACCACACGAACCTCTCCGACCATCAGTATTACCAGACGGATATCGGCGGCTTCTGCTCGCCTATCATCATCTATGAGCCTGGGAATACCGATCTTCAGCCTGAGCTACAGCAGAAGATTGCCCAGCAGATAGACATCCTGCCCACCGTCATGGGTATGCTCCATTACCCCAAGCCTTTCTTCGCCTTCGGCATTGATGTACTCAAGACCCCTGCCGAAGACACTTGGGCGGTGAATTATCTCAATGGTACTTATCAGTATGTGAAACATAACCTCGTACTGCAGTTCGACGGCCAGAACACCATCGGTGTCTATGCCCTCACCGATTCGCTGATGCACGACAACCTCAAGGGGCGCATGTCGCAGCAACCACAGATGGAGCGCGAGCTGAAGGCCATCATCCAGCAGTACATGCAGCGCATGACGGAGGACGAGTTAAGAGTTAAGAATTAAGAGTTAAGAGTGAGAAATGAGAAGTGAAAAGTCGGCGCCGGGGGCGCTATTGCTCAATCTGCTGCTGCTGTATATCGTTTACGGCATCACGCGACTGGCGTTCTTCCTTGAGAACTACGCCACCTACGAGCACCTCGTGGGTGCCGATGGGTGGTGGAGCATCGTCGTGGGAGGTCTCTATTTCGACACTTCGGCCATCGCCTATACCAATGCCCTCTACGTGTTGCTGGTTCTGCTGCCCATCCCTCAGAAGGAGGGTCCCCTCTGGCAGCGCTTCTGCAAGTGGCTCTTCGTCGTGGTGAACAGTCTCGGACTTGCCATGAACCTCGGCGACAGCGTCTATTTCCAGTACACCGCCCGCCGCACCACCATCGCCTTCTTCAGCGAGTTCAGCGGCGATGAGAAGTTGGGCAGCATCGTGGGCTACGAGTTCATCCAGCACTGGTATCTCGTGCTGCTGTTCCTGGTGCTTGCGGCTGTTCTCTGGTGGTGCTATGTCGTGCCCCGTGTAGCCACAGTTCCCCGCCGCCGTTATTACCTCAGCCAGTGTGTCTCACTGCTCATTGCCGCCTATGCCGTCTTTGCCGGTATCCGTGGTGGGCTCTGGGATAACCGCCCCATTAAGATCAGCACCGCCAATCAGTTTATCATCAAGCCCAATGATGCCTCGCTGATTCTGAACACGCCCTTCACGATGATCCGCACCATCGGCCACAGCTCTTATCACAACCCTGCCTACTTCACCAGCAACAGCGAGCTCGAAAGCATCTATACGCCCCTGCACACCCCCGTCGCCGATAGCACGTCGCAGAAGAAGAACATCGTTGTGATCTTCCTTGAGAGTTTCGGGCGCGAGTATGTGGGTAGCCTCAACAGCGAGGTGCTGCCAGGCTACAAGGGTTACACGCCCTTCCTCGATTCGCTCATGCAGCAGGCTGTCAGCTTCCGCTACACCTATGCCAACGGCCGCTCCAGCGTCGATGCCATGCCCTCGTCGCTCTCGGGGCTCCCCATGTTCGTCGAGTCGTTCGTGGCCGCCTCTCATGCCACCAACCACCTTGAAGGAGTGGCCTCATGCCTCTCGCAGATGGGTTATCACACGGCTTTCTTCCACGGAGCCCCCGCATCGAGCCTCGGTTTCCAGGGATTCACGCGATCCACGGGGTTCCAGCAGTGCTTTGCCCAGGAGGATTACGAGGCCGACAGTCGCACAAGGGGGGCTGCCGATTCCGACAATTGGTGGGGCATCTGGGACGAGCCTTTCCTACAGTATTTCCGCATGAAGATGAGCGATATGCAGGAGCCATTCATGACGGCACTCTTCACGCTCACCAGCCATCACCCCTTCCATATCCCCGAGCAGTATGCCAAGACCTTCCCCGAGGAGGAACTGCCCATCCATAAGTGCATCCGCTATACCGACCATGCCCTGAGTCGCTTCTTCCGTGAGGCAGCCAAGGAGCCATGGTTCCGCAACACGCTCTTCATCATGACGGGCGATCACACCAATATGAGTAACCACGCTGAGTATAAGAGCGGCATCAATCAGTTCTCGACCACCATCATCGTCTACGACCCCAGCGGCCAGCTCAAGCCTGGTATCCGCGAGGGGATTGCCCAGCAGACAGACATCATGCCCACCATCCTCGGCTACGTCGGCTACAACCGTCCATACGTGGCCTTCGGCAGCGATCTCTTCCATACCCCTGCAGCCGACACTTGGGCGGTAAACTATCTCGATGGCGTCTATCAGTACTGCAAAGGCGACTACGTGCTGCAGTTCGACGGCCAGCAGACCATCGGTGTCTATCGCCTCACGGATCACCTCATGCAGCACAACCTCAAGGGGCAGTGCCAGGAGCAGCCACAGATGGAGCGCGAGGTGAAGGCCATCATCCAACAATACATGCAACGCATGATCGATAACAAACTAACGCCATCATACGAATGAAACAAGTCTACAACCTCATCCTCGCAGCAGCCTGCTGCCTGATGACGACAGGCACCGCTGCCTCACCCAACGACCGCACGGCGAAATGGGTAAACATCGAACAAGTAAAGGACGGTACAGGCGCAGGCCTTACCCAAGCCTACACGGGCAAAGGAGTCATCCTCGGCATCGTCGATATAGGATTCGACCTCACCCACCCCACCTTCTACGCTGCCGACGGAAAGACCTACCGCATTAAGCGATTTGTGGAAAATGGCAAGACCGATGACACCAACGGCCACGTCATCCCCTTAGGGCGCGAATACCGCACCGAGGAGGAGATTCTCGGCGTGCAGCACTCCGCCGACTACGCCACGTCACAGCATGCCACCCATGTCCTCGGCATCGCTGCAGGCAGCGGCTACGGCACCCCCTATCAGGGCATGGCTCCTGAGACCGAGATCTGCGCCGTCGCCATCGATCGCGAGACTGATTACATGAAAGATTTCGAGTCGCCTGAGTTCAAGTATATCTTCGATTATGCCGACTCACTTGGCAAGCCCTGTGTCATCAACTACAGCGCGGGCACAGGTTTCGACCCCGTGAACTTCTACAAGGCTGAGCAAGCCATGAAGAAGATGCTCGGCCCTGGTCACATCCTCGTCGCAGGTGCAGGCAACTCTGGCGGTCAGCCCTTCTATACCGTCAAGAAGCGGGGCATCGAGGCTGGGGGCGTTTTCCTCAAATATAGTGATAACAAACCTGAAAGAAAGTACCATTTCATCAGCAACGATCCTTTCACAATCAAGTGCATCCGCGTCACAAGCCCGAACATGAAGGACTACACGAAAGGCGATTCACTCACCTTCGATTCTCAGAACCTGCCCACAGCCAAGCAGACCATCGACATCTATCAGGCACAAATCACCAAGCTCGACTCCATCTATACCCTCACGCTTAGCTTCACTGATCCCGAAGATATGGATATAACTGGCAGCTTCATGCTCGTGGCAGAAGGCAAGGACGCTCAGGTGAAGATTATTTCCGACCCCCATGTTTTCTTCTTGGACAACACCACGCTCGATCCCCGCTGCAATCTGGCCAAAGAGGCGCACAGCATCCTCGTGCCCGCATGCTGGGCAGATGTCATCGCTGTGGGCAATATCATTGGGCGCCTGGGAGCGAAAGATTCCACTGCAGATATTCCCGCTGATACCCAAGGCCTACTGGGCACCCGCGACGGCACCTCATCCATAGGCCCGGCATTCACAGGCATCGCCAAACCCGATGTCGTGGCTCCCGGCTCTAGTGTCATTTCTGCAGGTAGCAGTTTCTCAAGTCGAGGCGCAGACAACATCATAGACTTCACCGAAACTGAGTTCAACGGCAAAACCTATCCCTGGCGCGTCGGCCTTGGTACGTCGATGTCCTCACCAGTGGTTGCAGGCATCATCGCCCTGTGGCTCGAAGCCAAGCCCACGCTGACCCCACAAGAGGCACTCGAGACCATCCGACTGACGAGCAAGCCTCTCGGCGTTGATTCCCTCGGACATCCCAACGGCGAATACGGCTACGGCCTCATCGATGCCTACAAAGGACTGCTCCATGTCTTAGGCATCGATACCAGCATCCGCTCACTGAGCCAGCACCAGCCCGCAGGCATGACCTTCCGCGTGGCAGGCGACCTGCTCTATGCCGACGGTGCAGAGGATGGCATCCCCGTGACCTTCTACAACCTCTCGGGCACATTAATCCGCCAGAGCCAGGTAGAGAATGGCACCGTCAGCCTCTCAGGCATGCCGAAGGGCGTCTATGCCGTCCAACTCGGAAAACTCGGTTCCACGATAATCCGAAAATAGGAAAAAAGACGGGGCTCAATCATGACTGACTTCCGTTTCTCTGTTCTTATCTTTGGGGAACAGATCAAAGACAGAATCTGTCCCCGTGATCTCTCGTAATCTCGTGATCTCTAGTCGAGAAATATAAAAAAATGGCGGAAATATTTGGAAGCTATATCTTTTCTTTGTACATTTGCAGGCGAATATTCACAATTAATCATTTAGATCAATATGGAAACATCAAAAAGAAAAAGAACACGCGAAGAGGTCAGAGCTGCCGTTAGGGAGACGATCCGACGCAAGAAAGAATGGATAGAAAAGACCAACAAAGAGTTTGAAATGATCCGGAATGGAGAGCTGAAAGTAGAGGACATCTACAGATTCAGTTAAGTTTTCACCAGAAGCCTTTTATCACTATGAACACATTAAGTTTGGAAAACATTAACAGGCATGCCCCCTATGGAGTAAGGCACAGGGAAAACGATTTTTATTCTTTCTATTTCGAAACAGACTTTGGCCTGAAGTACACCATCAGTTTTATGCTTGAGAACTCTTTCGTACAAAGTGGAGCTTTCCAGTTCTGTATCAACGTTGAAGGGGCTGGGCGTTCACCTGGTGACATGAAGTTACGTCAGACCGTCTTCGCTATCATCGAGGAGTTCTTTGCTGTCAATGGCAAAGAGGCGATGCTATACCTTTGTGAAACTGGCGATGAAAAAGAGGGACTGCGTAACAGGCTGTTCATCCGATGGTTTAACACCTATGAACATCGTGATCTCTACATCATACGCACAGCAGAGGGTATGCTTGACGGCGTGATGAACTTCACAGCTTTGTTTTCACGAAAGGACAATCCAAGACTGAAGGAGTTGCTGGCAGAGTTTGAGGAAACCATTTCGATTGTATTCGATTTGTGATCAATAAGGATAAAAAAGAGTCGGTTCTTCTGATCTTTTTTCAAATTAAATGAAATGCGAATGAGACAGGTAATAAAGCATAGAGATATCAGACTCCTGAATATGATCAGGAGAACCGACCCCGTGATTC
>JAEEGK010010098.1_pt1 | contig 21838 bp, 13 predicted proteins | sample 8958771 | NCBI WGS metagenome assembly JAEEGK01 (sample SAMN16246547, study PRJNA631951) | gut metagenome | biome: gut microbiome; feature: rumen; material: SC-attached | host: Bos | place: Iran: Karaj | collected 2018-10 | reverse complement strand
GGGCGCCACGGTCCTGGGGGACCTGACCCTGACGGGGGAGGGACGGATCACCTTCTCCGGCCATGATGCCGGCGCGGCGGTCCGGGGCTGCGTCACGCTTTTCGATCGGCCCATGCTCACCCTGGTCTCCGTTCGGGACAAGCCCCTCCTCTGGGGCAAGATCCACGCCGCCCCCAACGTGGTGCAGGTCCGGGAGACCGGGCTGTATCAGGCTTTCCCGCCCTGCTGGGTGACCCAGGAGGATGGGCGGCACGACGCCGCCAGTCATCCCCTGCCCGAGGATGGGGCGGAGTACCCCGCCTTCCTTCTGCCCATGGGAAGCGCCCTGCCCGTGCCGGAGGAGCCGGTGCGGGAGGGGTATTGGTTCGGCGGCTGGTACACCGATCCGGACCTGACGGAGGAATATGATTTCAACCTTCCCGTCACCAAGGACACCACCCTGTACCTCCGCTGGATCCAGATCGTGACCGTCCATTTCGATACCTGGGGCGGGACCCCGGTGCCGGATATCCAGGTGGCCTGGGGGGATACCTGTCCCCTGCCGGAGGATACGGAGCGTGAGTATTGGGACTTCGTGGGCTGGTACTCGGACCGGGATCTGGAGAATCCCTACGATTTCGACCTGGCCGTGGCTTATGAGCGTACGGTATACGCCAAATGGCAGCGTCAGGCGGAGGCCGTGGGCCAGGGCCTAGACGTGGCCCGGTACCAGGGGGAGATCGACTGGGAGACCGTAGCGAAGACTCAGGACTTCGTCTTTATCCGCCTGGGCTTCCGGGGATACGGCGAGGAAGGCACCCTGAATCTGGACGATAATTTTGCCGTGAACATGGACGCCGCCCTGGAGACCGGGCTGGACGTGGGGGTCTACTTCTTCTCCCAGGCCACCAGCGAGGCCGAGGCCCTGGAGGAGGCGGACTTTGTGCTGGAGGCGCTGGAGCCCTATTCCCTCACCCTGCCCGTGATCATGGACTATGAGCTCGCCACCACGGCGGACGGGAGCATGGTGGGCCGGCTGTACGAAGCGGGCCTCTCCGGGGAGGAGTACGGCAGGATCTGCGCCGCCTTCTGCCTGGCCGTGGAGAAAGCGGGATACACCGCAGGGGTCTATGCGGGCAGGAGCATGCTGGAGGAGGGCGTCGCCCAGGCTCTGGAGGAGGCGGGCGGTTTCCCCGTCTGGCTGGCCAACTGGACGGTGCAGACCCGGTACAACGGGAATTTCACCTACTGGCAGTACAGCGGCAGCGGCAGCGCGGCGGGCATCACCGGCGCGGTGGACCAGGATATCCGATACATTATCCGTCCGGAGCAGATCGCCGGGCTCACGGCGGAAAAGCACGGTTCCGGCTGCACCCTGCGCTGGGACAAGATCCCCGGCGCCCTGGGCTACATAATCCTCCGCAGCACGGGGGAGGGCAGCGGTTATACGGAAGTCGCCCGGGTGACCGGCGCTGGGATCCTGAGCTGGACCGACCGACGGGTATCCGCCGGTTATCGATACATCGTCTGTGCATATATCTCCCATGCCGGCACAGAATATCGCGGGCCCATGTCCGAGCCCGTCCAGATCCCGTGATCAGGAGGAAAACAGCAGTATGGAAGTGTTTGTGACCCTTGCCGTCATCGTCGTCGCCTTCATCGTCTATTCCGTGGCGGGAAAGATGAAGCAGCAAAAGGCCGAACAGGCGGCGGGCGACGGGCCCATCCCGGTGAAGCCCGCGAAAAACGTGAACAAGGGCAGCGTCAAGTGGATCCTCGTGGCGGTGGCGGTCCTGGTGCTGGCAGCGCTGGTGTTCAGCTCCATGTACCAGCTCCAGGAGGATCAGTTCGCCGTGATCACCACCTTCGGCAGGCCCGGCGTGGTGAGCAGCCCCGGTCTGAAGTTCAAGCTCCCCCTCATCCAGAAGAAGACCATCGTCAGCAAGGCGGTACAGGGCCTGGCCATCGGCTATGACCTGAGGACCAACGCCAGCGTGGAGGAGGAGTCCGTGATGATCTCCGTGGACTTCAACTTCGTGAACGTGGACTTCTACGTGGAATACCGGGTGGTGGACCCGGTGAAGTATCTGTACAACAGCCAGGACCCGGTGGGCATCCTGAAAATGCTCTGCCAGAGCTATATCCGGGACACCATCGGCCTGTACAAGGTGGACGACGTGATCACCACCGGCAAGAGCGAGATCCAGGCGATCATCAAGGAGAAGATCTCCCAGCGGCTGGAGCAGGAGGACCTGGGCATCGCCCTGGTGAATATCGCCATGCAGGACGCGGAGCCCCCCACGGTGGAGGTCCAGCAGGCCTTCAAGGCGGTGGAGACCGCCAAGCAGGAGGCGGAGACCGCCATCAACAATGCCAACAAGTACGCAAACGAGGTGCTTCCCGCGGCGGATGCGGACGCGGACGAGATCCTGCAGCGGGCGGAGGCCTACAAGCAGGCCCGCATCGCCGAGGCGGAGGGCCAGGCCTCCCGTTTCCGGGAGCTGTATGAGGAATACGCCAAGTATCCGGAGATCACCCGGAAACGGCTGTACTATGAAATGATCACCGAGATCTTCCCGGACGTCAAGGTCATCATCCAGGGGGCGGACGGCAGCATGCAGACCGTGCTCCCGCTGGACGACTTTACCGGAAAGGGGGCGGACTGATATGGCGGCAAACGCAAAGAAACGGCGCGGCGGGCTCATCGCCCTGGTCATCGTCATCGTGGTCCTGCTGATCCTCATCCTCAGCAGCTGTTTCGTGGTGCGGCAGAACGAATACGGCGTGGTCCGCCAGTTCGGCGCGGTGGTGGACGTGAAGGCCCGGCCCGGGCTCTACCTGAAGATCCCCTTCGTCCAGTCCTCGGAGAAGCTGCCCAATACGGTGCTGCTCTACGACCTGCCCGTGAGCGACCTGCTCACGGCGGATAAGACCAGCCTCATCGCGGACTGCTTCGCCATCTGGCGCATCGAGGAGCCCAGGAAGTTCATCGAGACCCTTTCCGGTAGCGTGGAGAACGCGGAGAGCCGCATCAACGTGAACGTGTACAACGCCCTGAAGGTGGTCATGAGCTCCATGACCCGGGACGCGATCATCAGCGGCCGCAGCGGCGCGGTGGTGGAGGCCATCATGGCCAACATCGGGGATTCCTTCACCCGGTACGGCATCCGGCTCATCGCCGTGGAGACCAAGAAGCTGGATCTGCCGGATGACAACAAGAGCGCCGTGTATACCCGCATGATCAGCGAGCGGAACAACATTGCCGCCAGCTACCTGGCGGAGGGGGAACGGGAGGCTAAGGAGATCCGAAACCGGGCGGACCGGGATGTGGAGATCGAAGTCGCCCAGGCCCGGAGCCAGGCGGAGATCATCAAGGCGGAAGGAGACGCAGAATATATGCGCATCCTCAGCGAAGCCTACAACAGCAAGCAGAAGGCGGAATTCTACACCTTCATGATCGCCCTGGACGCCATGAAGAAGTCCATGACCGGGGAGAAGACCCTGATCCTGGGGGAGGACAGTCCCCTGGCAGAACTGTTCAACTGAGCTGAACTTTCATCAGAAAAGGACCGCTGATCCGATCGCCAAGCCTATGATCGGATCAGCGGTTTCTGAAGGAGAAGGAAATGGACTATAACGAGGCGCTGGAGAAGCTGAAGAAATACGGTCAGGAACAGGTCCTGGCCTGGTACAATACCCTTTCCGAAGAGGAAAAGACTGCCCTGCTGCGGGAGATCGAAGAGACGGACTTTTCTCCCCTCCTGGGATTCCGGGCCGCGCTGGAGCCCAGGTCCGAGGGGGAGAAGATCGAGCCCCTGGCGGCTATGGAACTGGGGGAGATCGAAGCGAACCGGGAACGGTTCACCGCCCTGGGACTGGAGGCCATCCGGCAGCGGAAGCTGGCCGCAGTGCTCCTGGCGGGAGGTCAGGGGACCCGGCTGGGAGTGGATAAATCCAAGGGGCTGGTGGATATCGGTCTGACGAGACCTCTGTACATCTTTGAGTGTCTGTTCCGAAACCTCATGGAGGTGACGGAGCAGGCGGGATGCACCCTGCCCCTGTACGTCATGACCAGCGCCATCAACGACCAGGCCATCCGGGACTTTCTGCGGGAGAAGGATTACTTCGGCTATCCTGCGGAAGAGGTGCGCTTCTTCGAGCAGGAGACCTGCCCCGCCGTGGACCCGGAGGGAAAGATCCTCATGGCCTCCCGCTCCGCCATGTTCATGGCCCCCAACGGCAACGGGGGCTGGTATAAATCCATGGCCCGGGCTGGGATCACGGAGGAGCTCCGCCGGGAGGGGATCCAGTGGCTCAACGCCTTTGCCGTGGACAACGTCCTCCAGCGCATCGCGGATCCCTGCTTCCTGGGGGCGGTACTGGACCGGGGCTGCGCCTGCGGAAGCAAGGTCATCCGCAAGGCCTTCCCGGAGGAGAAGGTGGGAGTCATGTGCCGCCGGAACGGCCGGGCCAGCGTGGTGGAGTACTATGAGCTCACTCCGGAGATGCTGGAGGAGCGGAACGGGAACGGAGATCTGGCCTATAATTTCGGGGTCATACTCAACTACCTCTTCCGGGTGGACGCCCTGGACAAGTTCCTGGGGGACAAGCCCATCCTGCACCTGGCAAAGAAAAAGGTCCCCTGCCTCAACGCCGACGGGGCGGCGGTCCAGCCCGAGACCGAAAACGGTTATAAGCTGGAGACCCTGATCCTGGACCTGGTGGAGAAAATGGACTCCTGCCTGCCCTTCGAGGTGGTGCGGGAGAAGGAATTCGCCCCCATCAAGAACAAAACCGGGGTGGACTCCATCGAGAGCGCGAGAGAGCTGCTGAAGCTGAATGGCATAGAGCTTTGACCAATCAAGATTTGCCTCCGGGTCGAAGGACCCGGAGGCGTTTGATTTCGGGAACGGAGGCGTTTCGCGACAGCGGTTTGCTGCGTCCACCGTTCCCTGGGGGTGAATCCAATGGAGGGGGCCCGAAGGCCCCCTTCTTGGCCGAAGGGAGGGATTCCAAAGGGAACCGTCTCGGAACAGGTTCCCTTTGGCGCTTTTTCTTTTCCCGGTTTCTTTTTGGCGGGCAAAAAGAAACCGGGCCGCCGGAGGCAATCCCGCAGAATTCTGAAAACTTTTCAGCTTTTTTTCAAAAACCTCTTGACATTGACGCGGCGTCAAATTGTAGGGTGGGGGAAGAAAACCGGAAAAACGGAGGGATTTTCCATGAAAAAGACCCTGTGCTTCATCCTCGCCCTGATTCTGCTCCTGTCCATTGCCGCCTGCGGGCAGGGGCCGGAGCCCACTGTGGCCCCGGGGCCGGAGACCCGGGAGCCGGAGGCGGACCGGCTGGAGCGGGCCCTGGCTTATCTCCATGGGCGGAAGGGGACCTTTACCCAGCGCCACCTGTACACCTACCTGGAGCTCTACCGCATGACACACCCCGGGGCGAATCTGGTGCTTAACGGCTATGACTCCGACAACAAACAGGTGTATCTGGACATGACGGGACTGGACGTAAAAGCCTTCGCGGAGTCCGGGTTCCTGCCGGACTTTGTGACCGTCAGATCCTACGGCTTTGCCAACGAATTCGTCCCCCTCAGTGAACCCATCCCCAGGGAGCCGGAGTGGGACCGGGTATCCGAGCATGGGGTGCGGGTCACCATGGACCGGGCGGTATGGCCCGTGGGAACGGAGTATGTGCGCTTTACCCTGCGCAACGAGGGGGAGAAAAACTATTCCTACGGGGCGGATGTTCAGATGGAGAAGTACGTGGCGGGCAGCTGGCAGCCCCTTCAGCATTCGGGAGGGATCGCTTTGATCGCGTACAACCTGCCGCTTGGGCAGGAGGTCAGCCTCAGCCCGCCCATGATGTATTTCCCCGCCTTGGGGGAGGGCTTGTACCGGGTGGGCTTCATCAGCAAGGGGGTATGGGCGGAGTTCGCTGTCAGAAGGGAGGCGGAGCCCCTGGACCTCACCGGCGTCTGGCGGACAAACTACCCGGAGGCGGCCCTCCTTCTGGCCGGGCTGCCGGAGACTGCGGAGAGCGAGCTGAGCGGTGCTGCCAACTGGCCAACGCTGAGCAGCGCCTGGGAGCTGACGGTGGAAAACCCCTGCAGCGACAGAGAATTGGCAGACCTGCTCCTGGGGGAGGAGGCGGAGTACGACGCCGCGGCGGGCGTCTATCGCCTGGGAGAATACACCCTCAGCCTGGAGAATGGTGCGGAGATTACCCGGGATACCTTTCTGGCCAGGGCCCTGCGCCTGACGCTGGAGGACACGTCCCTCTCCCTGGAGCAGATGGGGTGGAAGAACGGGTGGGAGACCCATCACATCCAGCCCCTGTCCGGCCTCTATCCCGAGGCGCGGGGAACGGCCTATTCGCCGGACCTGGATATCCTGAACGCAAGACTGGCGGCGGCCCTGGAGGCCCTGGGGGAGGAGGCGGGGGAGCTTCAAGGCTTCCGCTTCTCCAAAAAGGACCTGAAGGACCTGCAGCTCCTGGTGGTCCCGGTCTGCACGGAAGCAGACGGACCCTGCTCCATCCCTGTCTGTTCACCGGATGGGGAACTGGCGGGGGCGGCAGCCTGGTGCCTTTGCAGGAACATAAACTACATAGACCCGGAACTCCTGGCTCTCAAGATCCGCCTTCCGGGCTACCGTCTGACGCCGGGAGAGGCCCAGAGCAAGACCCTCTCCCCTCTGGAGCAGGCGGAGAAATTCCTCCCCCTTTTGCAGGAGGAGGGGATCAGGCTGCTGCGCTTCGACTATGTGCTCATCCCCGACCTCAAGGGGTCGGAGGAAAAGACCCTGTATCCCGCCTACCGCCTCCTGGCGGAGACGGCCTCCGGGGAGGAACGGTGTTTCGTGGTGAGCGCCGTGAACCAGGCGGCCTCCGCCTATGACCTCCCCCGGCGGGTCTGGCTGGAGGAGCTGTACGCCTCCGGCAAGGAAGAAAGCGGGAGCTTTGCCCTGAACAACATCCCCGATGCGGAAACGGAGCGACTCATCCGGCAGTGTACGCATATCGTGAAGGCGGAGTATGCCGGGACCGAGTCCTGGAACCGGGGAGAAATGCTGGCCTTCATTCCCCTGGAGACCTGGAAGGGGGAGATCCGGGATGAACGGATCTATCTGCAGGCGGAGGACCCGGTGATCCTGGGACGGCAGGGATTCAAAAAGGGCGACACGGTCATTCTGCTCCTCAACCGCCATATATCCGTCTATTATCCTTGCGATATCTACACGGCTGCGGGGGGCTATGAGCCGGGATCTCTGGAGAAAGAGAGGGTGGATTCTCTCCTGGCCGATGCGCCGCCCCCGGAGAAAGATCATTATGGAGTGGAATACACCCTCTCCCGGGATGTGGACGAGATCCTGGAGGCGACGGAATGTATCTTCACGGTGGAGCCGATTTCCGTATCGGTCCCCGAGGGGAAAGGGACGGTCACCTGGAATTGCCGGGTCCAAGCGGCTCTGCGGGGTCAGCCGGTGTTTCGGGAGATCCATATCGTCTTCTTCCCGGGGGACGTGGTGGAAGGGGAGGAATACCTGGTGTTGCTGAACAACGTGGACGGCGGGACGCTGTACGTCCTCTCCTCCCGGAACAGCGTATACCCGCTGAAAGAGGCGCAGGGGATGGAGGAATTCGCCGCGCTTCTGGCTCTGACCGGAGAGGTCACGGCTTCGGAGACGCCGACATGGGAGGAACTCCTGGCCGCCGAACAGGCGGCGGAGAACGGATAAGGGTTTTGAATTTGACTTTTTGCAAAAACCCCTTGACATTGACGCGGCGTCAAATTGTAGGGTGGAGGCGGAAACCCGGAAAACGGAGGTGTTATTCATGAAAAAGGCCCTGTGTTTCATCCTGTCCCTGCTTCTGCTCCTGGCCCTGGCCGCCTGCGGGCGGAAGCCGGAGCCGACGGCAGAGCCGACCGGGACTCCGGCGGTGGAGACCCGGGAGCCGGAACCGTCCCCAGTCCCGACGGACGAGCCCATGTCGTCCACGGAGCCTCAGGAGCCCCAGGATCCCCTGGAGCGGGCTCTGGCCTATCTCCGGCAGCGGGACAGGGACTGGAACTATGTGAGCGCGCATCTGGGTACCTACCAGGAGCTGTACAAGCTGACCCATCCTGGGGCGGACGTGCAGATCATCGGGGGAGGCATCGGGGCGAAGGAGGTATCCGTGGAGGTGGCCGGGGAGGACGCCCAGGCCTTTGCGGAGGCGGGGATCTTCAGCGACCGGATCACGGTCCATACGGTAAAAAGAGGCGATCCCTGTTTCCCACAGGATCTGCCCATCTCCCGGGAGCCGGAGACCGACCGGGTCTCGGAGCGGGGCATGCGCATCACCATGGACCGGGCGGTCTGGCCCGTGGGAGCGGAGTATCTGAGCTTCACCATAGGGAACGAAACGGATGATTCCCTGGATTACGGAGCCAAGCGCCGTCTGGAAAAGTATGCGGACGGGAGCTGGCAGAGTTACAGCTTTCCGGGGATGGTCCTTGCCATCGGCTATTCGGTCTCCCCCCATACCTCCCACAGCTATCTGTTTCCCCTGACTGACTGTGTTCCCCTGGGAGAGGGGCTGTACCGGGTGGGGATCGTATATTCCGGCGGCTGGGACTGGGCGGAATTCGTCGTCCGGAGCGATGCGGAACCTCTGGATCTGACGCCGGTGACCTATGGGAGCTGGCCGGAGGCGGCCCTGCTCCTGGCGGGGCTCCCGGAGGGGGTGGAGAGCGGGCTGCAGGTCTCCACCCAGTGGCCGGCTGTGAGCCATACCTGGAGACTGGAGGAGGACTGCAGCCTTTCGGACGCGGAGCTGGCGGAGCTGCTGCTGGGGACGGAAGCGGAGTACGATCCGGAGACAGAGGTATGGCGGCTCGGGAACCGGACCCTTGATCTGAAGGACGGGGCCCGGCTCACGGCGGAGGATCCGCTGGTCCGGGCTTTGTCGCTGCTGGTCCCGGCGCAGGGGACGGATAACCTGGATCCTCGAAGTATTCCCACTTTGGCGGAGGCAGGCTGGATATACGATGTGCCCTTTGACGGCCGGGACGCTTCCTTCCTCAGCCTCTTTGACAGCCGGAGAGAGGAGATCGAAATAACGGATCAGGCGGGGATCCTGCGCACTGCGGAGCTGGCGATCGGCGGGGGATGCAAAGCCTATGCCCCGGACTGTGCGATCCTGACCGCCCGACTGGAGGAACTTCTCGCGGAAAAACGCGCCGAGCTGGGGGAGGCAGCCTTCCTGGCGGAATACGGGGACCTGGCGGGGTTCTCCTTCCGGCCGGAGGATCTGGCGCAGCTGTGTCTGGTGCAGGTGCCCATCCGGGCAAGGCTTGGGAGGAACGCCATCGACTATACTTACGTCTCCCCCTGGGGGCAACTGGACGGGGCGGTCTGGCTCCTGTATGACAGGGAGAGTCAGGAGATCCTGGCCCTCAGCGCCCGGTATCTCGGTTACCGCTTGGTGCCGGAGGACGCCTGGGAGACCCGTTCTCCCCTGGAGCAGGTCTTAAAATTCCTCCCCCTGATGGAAGGAGAGGAGGGGCTGCGCCTTACCCGGATGGACTATGTGCTCATCCCCGGGCAGAAGGAAGGAACGCTCATGCCCGCCTGGCGTATGCTGGCGGAGACGGCATCCGGGGAGGAACGGACCTGGGTGGTGAGCACCCGGAACGACCGGCAGAGCGCCTATGACCTGCAGCGGCGGGTCTATCTGGAAGAACTCATGAGTGCTCATACGGTCATAGCCCTCTTTGAGACCTGCTGGGAACAGTACCCGGAGATGGACGTGTGGCCGGTGAGCTGGGGCATAAACCGGCTGGAGGACGGCCAGGAATACCTGGTGGTCGAGTGCGACGGGGTGGACTGTCCTGCCCTGGAGACCTCCGGCCTCCTGCCGGACGGGGTGACGCTGAGGTACCCGGAGGAGCAGTTCAACCAAAAGCTTTCCCACCCCTGCCCGAGGGAGCCGGAGTGGGAGAAAAGCTGGGCCGGGGGGACCGTCACCCTCACCATGGCCCAGGCGGAGTACCCTCTGTATCCCGAATGCGTGGAGGTGACGGTGCGCTGCGAAAAGAGCTTTTCCCGGGGCTGGGACCGTTTCGAGAAGTACGCCGATGGGGAATGGCGGAACGTGCGGCAGTGGGTAGCCGGGACCCTGGGCCTGCGCTACGTGGAGTCCGGGGAGACGATGCTGCAGGTGCGTACCAACGCCAAGCTGGGGCCGGGCCTGTACCGACTGTATATCAACGATGAATACTGGGTGGAATTCAAGGTTTCGGAAATGGAGGAGTAAAGCACGGAGGACGGCAAACGCCGTCCTCAACGTGTCGACAAAGTCAATCCCAGCCTCGCAGAGTTCGCGCCCGCAGGCGCGAATACATTGGGAATCCATTATGGGGCGGAATTCATTTCTGCCCGAATATACTTCTCGCGGAGCGTACTGTGCGAGCGAAGCGAGTGCGGGAAGCGCAGCGCGACTATCTCGACCTTGAGCCCAGCGAAGCGGGTCAAGGTCGAATTGTTTTCGCTTGCTCCGTAATGCCCTTTTCCCTCCAGCGGGAGAAGAAAAACACCGGGAGGATGATGAGCATGCCCATGAGCATGCTGATGCCCCAGGCCTGGAACACGCCGATATAGTGCTCCATGCCCACCCCGGCGGCTGCCGCCGCTTCCCGGCTGACATACTGCCCCGCCGCCAGGGCGGCATCCAGGGCCTTGTCCAGGGGCCGGGCGGTGATGGCCCAGGTGAGGGGGATCTTCAGGATGGTGGAGCCGATGACGCAGAGGGAGGCGCCCAGGGCGGCGCCGGCGCCCCGCAGGGTCCCGGCCAGGATATTCTGGACCCCGTAGAAGAAATAGAAGAAGCAGACGAAGCGGATGCCCTCCGCCGCCATGCGCCGGGAGGTTTCGTTGGCCCCGAAGATCAGGGTGATGGCGGGGCAGAAGAAATACAGGATCACCGAGAGGACCAGAGTGACGCCGCAGGTCATGAGAAGAGTGGCGCGGACCCCCTTGTTGGTCCGGTCCAGGTCCCCGGCCCCCACGTTCTGGCCCACATAGGTGGTGACGGCGGTGGAGAAGCCCATCATGGGCAGGAGGACAAAGCCGTCGATCTTCATGAGCATGGAATTGGCGGCGATGAACTCCGTGCCGAAGCGGAAGGAAAAGCTCTGGGTGATGAGGCAGCCCCCGGCGAAGCACATGCTCTGGAGAGCGGAGGGAAGGCCCAGGCGGAGGATCTGATTCGTCAGGATGCCGTCCATCCGCAGATGCCGGAAATCGATCTTCGCCCCGTAGACCCCGGTGGACTGCCGCCAGAGCATGAGGCAGCCGCTGAGGATATGGGCCAGAATGGTGGCGATGGCCACCCCCGCCACGTCCCAATGGAAGACGCAGACGAAGAGCAGGTCCAGGGCAATATTGGTGAGGCTGGAGACGATGAGGGCATACATGGGCCATTTCGCGTCCCCCAGCCCCTGGACCATGCCGTTCATGTTGTTGTACAGCACGTTGCCGCAGGTGCCCAGGAAGATGATGCGGATATACAGGGTAGCGTCCTCCAGAATATCCGCCGGGGTGCCCAGGAGCAGCAGCAGAGGCCGGGCGCAGAGGGTGCCGGCGACGGTGATGAAGATGCCCGCCAGCATGCTCAGGAGGAAGGTGGTGGTCATGGCCTTCTCCAGCATTTTCGTATCCTTGGCTCCCCGGTACTGGGAGATGACGATATTGGCCCCCATGCTCACCCCCATGTACAGGGCGTTGAACACCAGCATGATGGCGAAGCTGGCGTTCACCGCCGCGAGACAGTGGGTGCCGTCCCGGGCAAAATTCCCCACCACTACGCTGTCCACCACATTGTACAGCTGCTGGAACAGATTCCCCAGGATGATGGGGAGGGAGAAGAGGATGATCTTTTTCGCAATGGGACCCTGGGTCAGGTCCCGCCGGTCGGCTGCCCGGAGCAGCCGTTCTTCTTTCGTCAATTTGCGTCAGTCCTTTGTGCGCAGCGCCGCTGCGATTTTTTCGTACATAGGGAGGGTCACGCCGTACTTCGCCCCCTGACGGGGGATATCCAGGATGAGACCCTCCAGCTCCGAGGCCCCGCCCCGGAGGATATCCCGCTGGAGGGAGGTGGTCATTTCCGGATCCACGCTGTCCAGAATGGCCAGGTTGCGGGAGGGAAGATCCGGGTCCAGCTCCACCCCCTGCGCCCGGGCCAGGAGGACGATCTCTCCCACCAGGGCGGCGAAGCAGTCCCGGATCTCCCCGGGCTTCTGCATGGCCCCGGCGGTGACGCCGTAGTACAGACCGCAGGCCCCCTGGGGGGAGACGTAGGAGAATTTCGTCAGACAGTCCCGACGGATGTTCCGGGAGAGGGTGGCGTCCACGCCGCAGGCGGCCAGGTCCTTCCGGATCTCCTCCAGGACAGAAGGCGTTTCTCCCCCCGGCAGGCCGAAAAACACCCGGAGGATGTCCCCCCGCATGAGGATGCGGCCGGGGGCAGCGAGCTCGGAGGCAATGTAGATGCAGCCATTCGTCACCAGCGGGCCGGACAGCTGTGCCCGCAGCCACTCCCCGGTCTCCGGCAGGTTCAGGATGGGAACGATCACCGTGTCCTTCCCGGCGATGCGCCGGAGGAAGGGGAGCGTCTCCTCCAGGGAATACCCCTTTACGCAGAGGAAAATCACGTCCGGGGCGCCGGAATAAGATTCCATATCCCAGGCCCGGACGGGACCCAGGGAAAAGGAACCCGAGGGCTTGTCCACCCGCAGACCCTCCCGGGTCAGAGTTTCCAGCTGACTTCCCCGGGCGATAAAGGCGGCGTCCAGCCCGCCCCGGAGCAGGTGGGCGCCCAGGGCGCCGCCGGTGCCCCCGGCCCCCAGGATGAGATATCGAAGGCTCATGGGCTGACCCGGAAGGAGGCGACGTATTCCGTATCCGCCCCGGTCTCCAGGCCGGGATCCTGCAGGAAAAGCTCAGGCTTCAGCCCGTCTTCCTCCGCCGTCAGGGCAAAGTGGCAGAGGGCGATGCCCAGGTCGATCTTCTGCAGATCTCCGGTGGACGCATCTCCGGCGAGACCTTTCGTCCGTTTCAGATAGAAATGGACCGCCCCGTCCAGCACCACCGCCCGCCAGGGCTGCTTGTTCACCGCCGAGGGGGCAAGGCGCACCGCCTCCAGCGGCCTGGCCAGGGGTCCGGCTGCCTCCAGATCCAGGGGGGAGTGAAAATCACCGGCATAGAACAGTTCCCCGAAGGGCAGGCGGGTATCTGCCCCCACGCCCTTCCGCATGAGGCTCTCCCGCAGGGAGAGCTTTTTTGCCGGATAACCCAGGGGGCTGGCGCAGGGCATGAACTCCTCGGGGCCCAGGTCCATGGCTTTCTGGAAGGCGTCCCGGTTCAGGGTGCCCCCCAGCCATACGGTGCCGATCCCCAGGGACCAGGCATAGAGCACCAGCTTTTCAAAGGCGTAACCATAGGATTCCTCCGCGTGCTCCTGCCGGGGGAGCTTCGCTGCGAAATACAGGCTCTCTCCGGTGACCACGGGGCTCTTCAGCCCATGCTCCCCTGCCTCCAGCAGGCGGAATTCCGGAGTGATCCCCCAGGGAGTGGAGATGTCTGCCAGGTAAGCGGCCAATGCCTCCCGGTGTTCCGGCTTTACAGGGATGCCATTGTAGGTGCGCACGCTGCGCCGGGCTTGGATCAGCGAAAAGACGTTTTCCATGTTCAGTTTTCTCCTTTCCGATTTTCCCGCCGCCGGATGACCAGCAGTACCGCCATCAGGATCACCAGGGTCACCGGGGTGGCCAGGGCGGCGACGGCGCTGTTCGTTCGGGAACCGACGATCCCCGCCAGGATATACCCGGGCACGCATACCGCCGCGGCAGTGAGGGCATAGGGCAGCTGGGTGGTGACGTGATTGATGTGGTTGGACTTGGCGCCGGCGGAGGACATGATGGTGGTATCCGAAATGGGGGAACAGTGGTCCCCGCAGACCGCGCCGGCCAGGCAGGCGGCGATGGAGATCACCAGCATCTCTGATTCCCCGGGGAACACGGCGCAGACGATGGGGATCAGGATGGTAAAGGTGCCCCAGCTGGTGCCTGTGGAGAAGGCCAGGAAAACGGAGACGATAAACGCAATGGCAGGGATCAGCACCTGCACCGCTTCGGCAGAGGAGGCCATAAGCCCATGGATGAAATCCGCCGCGCCCAGGAGGCCGGTGACCCCGGACAGGTTCCAGGAGAGGATGAGGATGATCATGGGGGCGCACATGGAGCGGAAGCCCGCGGCGAAGCAGCCCATGAAATCCTGGAAGCCGATGACGCCCCGGTTCATATACAGCCAGAAGGTGACGATGACGGTGACCAGGCTCCCCATCACCAGGCCCCGGGCGGAATCCGCATCCGCAAAGGCGTTGATGAGACCGGCTCCCTGGAAGAGACCGCCGGTATACACCATGCCCAGAAGGCAGGTGAAGATCAGCACCGCCACGGGGATCACCAGGTCGGAGATCCGGCCCTTGCCCTCCTGGGCGTCCTCCGGCTCCTCGTAGGGTTGATCTCCGGCGGTGAACAGATCCCCCTTCCGGGCGTTGGCCTCATGCAGCCGCATGGGGCCGTAATCCAGCTTCAGCAGCACCAGGAGCAGGAGCATCACCAGGGTAGCCAGGGCGTAAAGGTTATAGGGAATGGTGCGGATAAACATATGGAACCCGTTGATCTCCATTCCCTCCGGCACCGCATAGCTCACGGCGGCGGCCCAGCAGGAGATGGGGGCAATGATGCAGACCGGAGCGGCGGTGGAGTCCAGCAGGTAGGCCAGCTTCGCCCGGGAGACCTGGTGCCCGTCGGTAATGGGCCGCATGACGCTGCCCACGGTCATGCAGTTGAAGCCGTCGTCCACGAAGATCAGCAGCCCCATGACCATGGTGAGAAGCTGCGCTCCCATGCGGGTCTTGATCCGCTTCTGGGCCCAGCGGCCGAAGGCTGCGGCTCCGCCGGATCGGTTCATCAGCACTACCAGGGTTCCCAGAAGGGTAACGAAGACCAGGATGCAGGCATGGGAGGAGTTGGCGATGCCGGAAACCAGACCGGCGTCCTCATGGAACAGCAGAGTGTTCAGGGCCAGCTCTCCGTTGCCTCCGGCGTAGAGCAGCGCGCCGACCACCACGCCAATGAAGAGAGAACTGTAAACCTCTTTGGTGATGAGGGCCAGGGCAATGGCGATCACCGGCGGCAGGAGGGCAAGGATCGTGGCGTATACCCCGGGGCTGTATTCCTCCGCCGTCTGGCCGGGGGTGAGGACGGTCAGGACCACCAGAGCCGCAGCGGCGGCCAGGGCCAGAAGATTGCAAACTAACTTTTTGGTTTTCATACATCCATACCTTTCTGCTTAATCAGGGGGTTATCCTCTGTCGTTTGTCGCGTCTCCGCTGCCGCTCAGGGGGATGAATTCCCCCAGATAGGTGGGCTCCGGCAGAAAGACGCACTGGAAAAAGTCTTTGTCCCGGGCCAGGACCTCCCGGATATCCCGCATGGTCTGCCCCGCGTACCGGCGGGTGTCGCAGGAGACGCCCACCGCCTCCAGCCCCAGCCGGGAGGCGATATACAGCGCCCGGGACAGATGATAGGCCTGGGTGACGATGATCACCCGCTCCGCCCCAAAGATTGCTTCGGCCCGATACAGGCTGTCATAGGTGTTGAAGCCCGCGTGATCCATGAACACGTCCTCCGAGGGCACGCCCGCGGCCATGGCCGCGTCCTTCATTGCGTTCACCTCGTCGTGATCCTCCCGGCCATGGTCCCCGCTCATGATGAGCTTCGGGGCGGCTCCGGCTTCATACAGCGCCACCCCCGTATCGATCCGCTCCCGGAGCATGAGGCTGGGGCTGCCGTCCGGCAGCAGGCCCGCCCCCAGCACCAGGATGCAGTCCCAGTCTCCGGATACCGGTTCCTCCGGAGAAAGGATCCGGTTCCGGGCATGCAGGAGCATGACCGCGTTGGGCCCCAGACCCAACAGGAGCAGAAGACAGAGGATCGAGACCAGGGCGATCCGCAGCCCCTTTTTCTTTCTCTTCATGGATATGCCCTCCAGGATTTTTCATTATACGTGAAAACGGGAAAATATACAATAAGGGGTATTGCACAGAGGGGGGCAAAAGCATAGAATTTCCTCAGAAAGAGAGGAGAACCGGGTATGGAGCAAAAACGACTGGAGCTGGCCCTGTACGGCAAGGGGGGCATCGGAAAATCCACTGTCAGCGCGAACCTCTCCGCCGCCCTGGCGGCGGCGGGCAGCCGGGTGCTGCAGGTGGGCTGCGACCCCAAGCATGATTCCACACGCCTGCTGCTGGGGGGCGGCAGCCTTCCCACGGTGCTGGACTATCTCCGCACCGTGCCCAAAGAGGAGGAGAAGCTGGAGGCGGTGCTGCGCCGGGGCTGGGGAGGCGTGGGCTGCGTGGAGGCGGGCGGTCCGAAGCCCGGCGTGGGCTGCGCCGGCCGGGGCATCATCACCGCCTTTGAATTCCTGGAGCGGCATCGGGTCAAGTCCGATTACGATATCCTGATCTACGACGTGCTGGGGGACGTGGTCTGCGGCGGCTTTGCCGTGCCCGTCCGCCGGGAGTACGCCGACGCGGTCTTCCTGGTGACCAGCGGGGAATTCATGGCCCTGTACGCCGCCAACAATATTCTCCGGGGCATCCGGAATTTCGACGGCTCAGACTGCCGCAGGGCGGCGGGGATCATCTATAACGAGAGGAACCTGGCCGGGGAGGCGGAGCGGGTGGAACGCTTTGCCCGGGCGACGGGGCTGCCCATCGTGGCCCGGGTGCCCCGGAGCGAAGCCTTTTCCCGGGGCGAGGAGGAGGGAAAACCCCTTCTGGCCCTGGAGGGCTTTGAAGAGGAAAAGGCCGTGTTCACCCGCCTGGCGGAGAAGATCCGCGGCGGTCTGGATCTGTATGAAGCCCGGCCTCTGGAGGATGAAGCGCTGGAGGAAGTCGTACTCCGGGGCGGAAGCGCCGGGATACCGGTGCGTCATCCGGAAAAGCCGGAGGAAAGGGCGGAGGAAAAACCGCCCTCTGCGCCGGTTCCGGCGGCGGGAGAGCCCCGCATGCCCCTGTACGGCTGCGCCTTCAACGGAGCCTCCACCACGGCCATCCACCTGACGGACGCCGTCGTCATCGCCCATTCCCCCCGATCCTGCGCCTTCTATACCTGGCAGAACATCAGCTCGCCGGGAAGAAAGAACATCTTCAACCGGGGCATCGTCATGCCCTCCGCCCTCAGCCCCAATTATGAGACCACGGAACTGGGCCACGCCGAGGCCGTGTTCGGCGGCGCGGAAAAGCTGAGGGCCCGGGTGGAAAAGGCCCTGGAGCGGAAACCCGGGGCGGTGGTGGTGATCAGCTCCTGCGTCAGCGGCATCATCGGGGACGACCTGCTGAGTCTGGAGCGCCTGTCCACCCCGGAGACCCCGGTGATCGCCGTTCCGGCGGATGGGGTGATCGGCGGAGACTATATGGAGGGCATCCGCCTCTGTCTCCACCGCCTGGCGGAGAAGCTGGTGCACCGGGACGCGCCGAAGCAGCCCCGGACGGTGAACCTCATCGGGGAGGTGGGGGTGAGCTACTACACCGAGTCGGACTACCGGACCCTGCGCCGCCTCCTGGGGGGCATGGGGATCTCCATCGGCTGCCGCTTCCTGGGGGACTGTACGGCGGAGGAGCTGAGGAACCTCACCGCCGCGCCCCTGAACCTTCTGGCCACGGACAGTCAGGATAACCTGGAGCTGAAGGCCTGGCTGGAGTCGGAGTACGGCTGCCGGTTCAAGCCCGGTACGCTGCCCATCGGCTTTCGGGCTACCCGGGACTTCCTCCTGGAACTGGGAGACTATTTCGGCTGCCGGGAGGAGGCTGAGACCCTGATCGCCCGGGAGGAGGCGGACTACCGGCGGGAGATCGAAGCCCTGAAGCCCGTGCTCCGGGGGAAAAAGGTGCTCATGACCACCATCAACGCCAACCTGGACTGGCTCCTGGACGCGGCGGAGGACTGCGGCATGGAATTCGTGTGGATCGGCGTGCTGAACTATCTGCGAAGGGAACTGCACGTCACGGACCGGGCGGAGCGCTTCTCCGCCATACAGGAGATCACCGGGGCCCGGCAGGTGGAGGAGAAGATCCGGGAGCTGAAGCCGGACCTGGTGCTGGGAAACTTCACCGCGGCGAAGGGGGAGGGAGACTATCTGACGGACACCCTGCCCATGACCCAGCCCATCGGCTTCGGTTCCGGCCTTGCGGTCCTCCGCCGCTGGGCCCAGCTGAACAAAAACGAAAGAGAGGGGGAGTGGAAGCATGATGAACGCTGGTTCCAGGAGTATTACGCCTGACTGCACCACCGGGGCCATTTTCGCCATGGAGGGGATCCGGAACGCCGTGGTGCTGCTGAACGGACCCATGGGCTGCCGCTTCTACCACAGCACCACCTCCCGCTTCCTTACCATCCGCCCCCTGCTGCGCCTGCCCCAGGAGGAGGGCGGGGAAGCCCGGCCGGTGGATTACAATACCCTGAACAACTGGTTCTTCCGCCAGGAGCGGGTGCCCTGCACCTGGCTGGACGGGGAGGACTACGTATACGGCACCCGGGAGAAGGTGCTGGAGGCGCTGGCGTACATCCGGGACCATGTGGCCTTCGATCTGCTGGCCATCGTGAATTCCCCCGGGGCATCCCTCATCGGAGACGCCCTCCTGGAGCCCGCCCGGGGATTGCTGGGGGATCAGGTCATCCTGCTGGAGACCCCGGGATGGTCCTCCGCCTGGGAGGACGGGGCCTCTGCCGCCTCCCTCCAGGTCCTGAAAGGCCTGAGACTGCGGAAGGACCGGGAAATCCCGGGCCGGGTGAACCTCCTGGGGGTGAACCTCTGGCAGCGGTACCAGGAGGGGGACGTGCTGGAACTGAAGCGCCTGCTTGCCCTCTGCGGCATCGAGACCGGGGCGGTGCTCTGCGCCGGAACTTCGGTGCCGGAGCTGGAGCGGCTTCCGGAGGCGGAGCTGAATCTGGTGGTCTGCCCGGAGCTGGGGATGGATTGCGCGAAATATCTGGAGGAGACCTGGGGCACGCCGTATCTCTGCCCGGACCTGCCCGTGGGCTTCGACGCGACGGAGGCCTGGATCGACCAGGTGTGCGGCCGCTTGGGGAAGGATCCCGCTCCTGCCCTGGAGGAGAGCCGCCGGGCCCGGGCCCTGGCCTGGTACAAGCTCCGGGACTTTGAGCAGAGCTATGGCAGGCCCCGGGGGGTGAAGTTCCACATGGATATCGGCCCCTCCGCGGACAGGGCTTATACCGCTTTTCTCCGGGACTACCTGGCCATGATCCCTTCCCCGGCGCGGGAAGCGGAGCTGGTATTCTCCGACGCCAACGTGATCGCGGAGCTCATGCTGGAGAACCGGACCTTCTGCGGGATCGAGGCCAGGATGCCCAGCATGGGGTACACGGATCTCCTCCCCAAGACCCACCTGGGGGTGAACGGGGCCCTGTTCCTCATCGAGCAGGTGCTGAACGGGCTGATGAGCAAAATATAAACGGCGCAGACTTTTCCGCTTTTCCTTGCAGGATATCCTGCAAAGGGTTAAAATGCGGGCAGAACAGCCTTTGCTGCAAAGGAGTGCATCCCATGATCCCTTTTGACGAGAAATACTGTCTGGACACCTTCCGGCGCCTCCTGGCGGTGGACAGCACCACCGGCCAGTATGAGGAGATCCAGAAACTTCTGTGCGCCATCCTGGATGAACTGGGTTATCCCTACACCGTCGCCCGCAAGGGCGGCGTCATCGCGGACATGGGGGGAGAGGGGAATGCCCTGTGCCTCACCGCCCATGTGGACGATATCGGCCTGATGGTTCGGCATGTGAACGGGGACGGGACCCTGAACGTCTGCTCTGTGGGCGGTCTCTATCCCTTCTACTGCGTAACGGAAAACGTCCGGGTGCATACCCGGGACGGGAGAGTGTATACGGGCGCCGTTTGCCGGACCCCCAATTCCATCCATGTGACGGAGGAGGAGCTGCGCACCGTGCTGCCGGATTTCCGCACCAACGTCTGCGTCGTCCTGGATGCGGATACCCACAGCGCGGAGGAGACAAAGGCCCTGGGGGTGGATACCGGGGATATCATCGCCCTGGAGCCGCGCATGACCGTCTCCGGCGGCTATCTCAAAAGCCGGTTTATCGACGACAAGGCCTGCGCTGCCCTGCTTCTGGCCCTGATGAAGGGAATGAAGGAGAGCGGTATAATCCCGGGACGAAAGGTTTACGCCTATTTCGCCGTGTATGAGGAGATCGGTCACGGCACCGTGGTGCTGCCCCGGGACGTGGAGGACATGATCGCCATCGATATCGCCCCCACCGGGCCGGACCAGAATTCGGACGAGCGGAAGGTCTCCATTTTCGCCAAGGACTCCCGGTATCCCTACCACTGGGGTCTCACCAACGAGCTGCGTTCCGCTGCCATCCGGGCAGACGTCCCCTTCGTGATGGATATTTTCACCCCCCATTACGGCACGGACTGCGACCCGGTGATCACTGCGGGCTACGACGTGCGCCATGGAGCCGTCGGCCCCGGGACCGCCAACAGCCACGGCTATGAGCGCACCCATATGGACGGGCTCCGGGCCACCCATGACCTTCTGGCCGCCTATCTCGGTCTGTAAGCTGGCATGGAAAGCGGCAGCATGACCCTGCGGGAGTTGAAGATCGGCAAAAGCGCCCTGGTCACCGCCGTCGGCGGGGAAGGGGCGCTGCGGCAGCATCTTCTGGATATGGGCGTACTCCCCGGGGCGGAGGTCACGGTGGTGAAATACGCCCCCATGGGGGATCCCATGGAGCTGATGATCCACGGCTACTCCCTGACCCTGCGCCTGGCGGACGCGGAGAAGATCCTGGTGGAGCCCGTGGAAGGGGAGCGGACCGAGCCGGAGCGGCGGCGCCCCGCAGACAAAAGCCTGCACCCCGGCCTGGGCGAGGGAGGCGAATTCCACCCCAAGGGCAGCGGCGACCCTCTGCCGGAGGGGACGCTGCTCACCTTCGCCCTGGTGGGCAATCAGAACTGCGGCAAGACCACCCTGTTCAATCAGCTCACCGGCTCCAATCAGCACGTGGGCAATTTCCCCGGCGTGACCGTGGACCGGAAGGACGGCCGGATCAAGGGCCATCCGGACACCCTGGTGACGGACCTGCCGGGCATCTATTCCATGTCCCCCTACAGCAGCGAGGAGATCGTATCCCGGAACTTCGTGCTGCGGGATAAGCCCAGGGCCATCATCAATATCCTGGACGCCACGAATATTGAGCGGAACCTGTACCTGACCATGCAGCTCCTGGAAATGGACGTGCCCATGGTGGTGGCCCTGAACATGATGGACGAGGTCACGGCAAACGGGGGCAGCATAGACCTGAACCGGATGGAGCAGCTCCTGGGGGTGCCGGTGGTGGCCATCTCCGCCGCGAAAAACGCCGGTGTGGATGAGCTGGTGGACCACGCCGTGCATATCGCCCATTATCAGGAAAAGCCGCTGCGGCAGGATTTCTGCGGGGAGGACGACAACGGCGGCGCGGTGCACCGCTGCCTCCACGCCATCAGCCACCTCATCGAGGATCACGCGCGCCGGGCGGAGCTGCCCATCCGCTTTGCCGCCTCCAAGGTCATCGAGGGGGACCCGCTCATTCTGGAGCAGCTGGAGCTGGACGGGAACGAGCGGGACATGGTGGAGCATATCATCCTGCAGATGGAGGCGGAGCTGGGCCTGGACCGGAGCGCCGCCATTGCGGACATGCGCTTCCGCTTCATCCGCGAGACCTG
>JAEEGK010010097.1_pt1 | contig 21840 bp, 12 predicted proteins | sample 8958771 | NCBI WGS metagenome assembly JAEEGK01 (sample SAMN16246547, study PRJNA631951) | gut metagenome | biome: gut microbiome; feature: rumen; material: SC-attached | host: Bos | place: Iran: Karaj | collected 2018-10 | reverse complement strand
AGTTACCATGGGCAACAATAAGGACTCTCTTACCAGCTTCCATTTCTGGTTTAATAACTTCTTCAAAATATGGAACTGCTCTCTTAACTGTTAATTCTAAGGATTCGTTTAATGGTAAATCTTTTGGATCAACATCTCTGAATTGAGCTTGTAAAGCTGGGTTACGTGGATCATCTTTTTCAAGTGCTGGAGGTGGGCAATCATAGCTTCTTCTCCAAATCTTAACTTGTTCTTCACCATATTTAGCAGCGGTTTCCGCTTTGTTTAAACCTTGAAGAGCACCATAGTGACGTTCATTTAATCTCCAGGATTTGTAGACTGGTAACCATTCTCTGTCTAATTCGAATAAGACGTTGTTCATTGTGTGGATAGCTCTTTTTAATAAAGAGGTATGAACGACATCAAAGTCATAGCCTTTTTCTTTTAATGTTCTACCAGCGCGGTGTGCTTCTTCAACACCCTTTTCACTTAATTCGACATCGGTCCAACCTGTGAAGAGGTTGAGTTTATTCCATTCGGATTCACCATGTCTGATTAATACTAATTTATGCATGTGAGTTTTCTCCTTTTTTAATTCCGTAGTAATTATACTTGCATTCTTTGTTGAAACAAAGAGAAAAGACAAAAGCATTTAAGTTATTTTGATTACATCTTGTTTTATAGTAATAAATGTGCTTGAATATGAGTACCGGTCCAACACCTGTCTTAAATGATGTGAGTGCGTGACCGGTTTTTATTTACAGTGTTTTCTTACGTTTTATTCGCTTGATAACTCTTTTGTCGTTTTTATCGAAACGCCACTTTAATTTGTTCGGATAAAAGCATTCAGCTTTGTCGGTATAAATAATTGGAATTACATAAACTATCTTTTTACTATTCGGATTGGGGTGCTTTGTCAATTTGATGTTTTTCTTTATTTTCCCTTTCCAAATTCTGGTTTGTTTTGTAGAAAATAAGATATTTTTTCTATAGAAGCCAAATGTTTTGAATAAATACGCATAGTGTTTGCGCTTTTTGTTGTATCGAAATTCGCTGGTGGACATAAATACCTCCTACTTAATAAATAGGAGCTCAAAATGATTTTTTTCCTAAAATACTGATATAATCTTCAAATATCAATCACCTTATTGATTATATTCAATAAATGTTTTTTAATATTATCGTATGGAAGAATTAGTATTAAGTATTATCACATTATTTGTAGGCGCCGCGGTATTTATCGTTGGCATGAACATGATGTCCTCTGGTTTAAAGAAATCCACAGGACGCGGATTAAAAAGATTATTAAAGAAGATTAGAAACAATAGATTTGCTTGTTTCGGCATTGGTACGACAGTCACAGCGTTAGTGCAAAGCAGTGCTGCCACTGGTGTTATGGCTATCGGTTTTATTGCCGCTGGAACAATGACAGTGTTTCAAGGCGTAAACATTATATTAGGCGCATATGTCGGTACCACAATAACTGGTTTCCTAGCCGCTTTATCAACCGTTAAAATTGCCAAATACTTTGTTATCGTTGCTGCTATCGGTGTCATCTTAATGTTCTTCAAAAAAGAACTTGTAAAAAATATCGGTGAAATTTTAGCAGGTCTCGGTTTACTGTTCTTTGGCTTAAGCACTATGAGCGGTGTCTTGGATGTAAAAACTGGCAATCCTCAATTAGTTTCCGCTGTGCAAGATTTCTTTGGCGCAGTCAGCTTCCCATTATTGCTCTTATTAATTGGCGCTTTAGTTACTGTTCTTGTCCAATCTAGTTCTGCTTCTGTCAGTATCATCGTTAGTATTACTGGCTCTGTTTTGGGATTTGAACAAGCAATGTATCTTGTCTTAGGCGCAACAATCGGTACCGTATTCACTCTTTTGATTGCTACAATAGGTGGCAACGTCAATGTTAAACGCACTGGTATCATTGTTTTGATAATTCGTATATTAACTGCTTTAATTGCTCTAGCCATTTGTTGGCCATTAGGAAAGTATATTACTGCTGGCTTTGAAACAATAATTGATTTCAATGAAAAAGGTGGTCCTGCATTAGCAATTGCTTTATTCCATATTTTATACAATGTCATCTTTATGCTTGCGGCTTTGCCGTTGGTTAAACCACTTGAAAAATTAGCGGTCAAATTAGTGAAAGATAAAGAACAAGAAAAGATGAGAGAATCTATTAAGTATATTGATAACCACTTATTGAACACTCCATCCATCGCTATGATGCAGGTCAAAAGAGAAATCATCAATATGATGCATCTTTCTTATGACAATTTAAAAATTGGCTATCAACGTCTTGTTAATCAAGATAACACTAAAGATAAAGAACTTATCGAAACCGAAGATAAGATTGACTATATCAATAACGAAATTACACAATTCTTAATCAACTTAACTCATAACGTTTCGTTAAGCGATGAAAAGACATTAGGTAGTTATTTCCACGTTGTTAACGATATTGAACGTATTGGTGATCACGCCTACAACTTCTATGAATCTTCCTTAAAGATGGTTGAAAACGATTTAGCATTCTCTGATATTGCTAAAAAGGAATTCGACAGTATGTTTGATGTGGTTTGTCAGATGTTTGATTTAACATTCATCATCTTCCACGATAAGAGCAGCGATAGCTTAAGAAAGCTCCATGATTTAGAAAATCAAACTGACGAATTAAAGAACAAATTAAGTAGCGCCCATTATGAGCGTATCCAAAATAAAACATGTCACGTGGAAAACTCTCCTTTCTACACCACTTTAGTTAGTGAATTAGAAAGAGTCGCAGACCACTTAGTTAATATTGGTTATTCGATTGTTAATCCAATTGGCGATGATCCTAGCGAAAAGCTAGCGAAGTAGCCTATGAATAAAACCATAAAATACATTATTACAATAGTTTTAGCCGCTTTAGCGGTTACCGCTTTCGTATTGTTTGAAGCCATTCATCTTGAAATGATTCCTGATGACTACGCAATGAATACATTGGTAACGGGTATCGTTTATCGTTTTGTGGTAGGTGCTTTGCTTATCTGGCTCATCTATTTAGTGGGTAATACCCCATATATGTCATGGAAAGGTACCACATCTAAGACGCTTTTATGGTGTCTACCATGTCTCCTCGTAGCGTTAGTCAATTTCCCATTTGCTAGTTTCATATCTGGAGAAATGCATTTTGTCCGTCAGGATTTAATCGCGTTATACATTGTTTACGTTTTCTTCGTGGCCATTATTGAAGAAGTTGTTTTTAGAGGTATTCTTTTATACCTTTGTTTAGATTATTTAAGAAATACGAAATTAAAGTACTTCTTTGCAGCATTGATAAGCACCGCTATTTTCGCATTATTCCATCTCACCAACTTATTCGTAGGTATGGGTGTATTAGACGTTTTATTACAAGTTGGGTACACCTTCCTCGTCGGTGGTATGTTCGCTGTTATGATGCTTAAAACAAATAATATTTGGTTATGCGTCATTATCCACGCCTTATTTGATTTTGGTGGTTTATTACACGTCCAAGAGTTAGTGGACGCTAGTCCATGGGATAACCGTGTCTTTTGGATTTTAACTATCGTCTGTGGTATCTTATGTGCGGGACATATAATTGTCAGCCTCATTAATATGGAGAGAAAACATGTTTCCTGATACATTATTTGAAATATTTGGCATTGAAATTGATATGTACGCTATATTCATCTTTATCGGATTAATCGCGTGCTTTGTTTTTACTTATATCGCGATGAAGAAAAGCGGCTACTCTAGCTCCGCAAGAGACATGATATTAATTATCGGTATCTTCGCAATCGCGTTGGGCTTTTTAGCGGCGACATTAACACAGTCATTATATGATTTCATTGCCCATCCTGAAGATGGTTTCCAATTCACTGGTAAAATGACCTTCCTAGGGGGCTTAATAGGCGGCGTTATTGTCTATCTCGGCTTATATTTCTTATACGTCTACGTTATTAATCCACGTTTAAAAGATTCTAATTTCTTAAAGAGTGATATGAATAAAGGTGTTTGGGAATTATTAAGAATTGCCCCTATTTCTATTACAATCGCACACGCATTCGGTCGATTAGGTTGCTTTTCCGCGGGTTGCTGTGGAGGCATTGAAACTGATGCATGGTATGGCATTCAATTCCCTGGTGAAGCTCATAAAGAAATACCTACTCAGTTATTTGAGGCGATATTCTTGTTCATCATCTCAATTGTGATGATCGTCTTATATTTCAAATTCCACTTTAAATATAATATGGGCGTTTACCTTATTGGTTATGGTGTTTGGAGATTCTTCATCGAATTCATTAGAGGGGATATTGAAGAAAGAGGTAAATTTATTCCTGGATTAACTCCTTCCCAGTTCTGGGCCATCCTCATGGTAATCGGAGGGATCGCCTTCTTCTTTATCTATCGTTATTTCGATAAAAAGATTGAATCTAAAAAGTTGGCAAATAATGAGCAGTGATTAAGTAGTTCACTGCTTTTTATATATTATTTTTAATAATAAGGATTATATAAGGCACATTAATCAAAAAGACAGTTAAATAAGTATTAATATTATTAAAGTCTCTTAAATCGCCTAAAAATATCAATAGCAAGCATAAATAAAAGCGAACCTCATTTGAGATTCGCTTATTTTGGTTTAGTAGTTAACTATTCCGCTTGTGGCGCTGGATCATCTTTCTTACGTAAGGAAGTGAAGATGACTAAACCACCCCATACAACTAAACAGCCTGCAATTGACCATGTAGCAACGTTCAGAATAACTCTCCATGTCGCTGGTTTGTAGCCAAGAATCTTAACACCCATAGCACAAGAGTTAACGATAGCGTATAAATTGCCATGTGCAGAACGTCTTAACATTTCGACGTCTTTAGCGTTAGATGGTGAAACTTGTTTAGCCTTTTCACCTTTCTTAAGCATGATGTCTTTAGAAGAGCAGAGATTTAAGTCACCACCCGCAAAGAGCATTTGCTTACTGTCCATGTAGGTATCTGTATGATAGTCACAGATAACAGAACCTTGGAAGCCCCATTCATTTCTTAAGATGGTTGTGCATAAGCGGTAAGAACCACCGGCCCATTCACTACCAATACGGTTGAATGATGTCATCAAACCATGTGTTTTACCTTCTTTAACCGCTCTTTCGAAAGGTCTGAGATAGAGTTCACGCATAGCTTGTTCATCACACCATGTAGCAATACCTTTATCAGATCTGTGTGTTTCTTGATCGTTTAAAGCGAAGTGTTTGACGTTAGCATAAACGCCTTTTTCTTGTACGCTCTTAATGACATTTGCGGCAAAGACACCAGATAAATATGGGTCTTCTGAATAGTATTCAGTATTACGGCCAGAGAATGGAGAACGGTGTAAGTTGACGCCTGGAGCATACCAACCTGGATATGGTAAGCCGTCACCTCTTTGGTTACCCGCTAAGCCTTCATCACCGATAGCGTGGCCTTGTTTTTCCGCCAATTCAATATTGTATGTTTGAGCTAACAAGCATTCGGATTGATAGTAAGCTGTACCATAAACTTCTGGATCACCGAAAGGAGTTATATTGCTTAAGAAACAAACTAAACCTGTTGGGCCGTCAGAAGAAATGGTTCTTGGGATACCTAAACGTTGAATATCGTGTGTAGAATAACAACCTTCGTTAAATAAATCTAACATTTCTTCAAATGTCATTTGATCAAGGAATTTATCCCATAATGGATCGTTATAGTCCGCGCCAACGAGTTCTGTGAATTGAACAGAAACTGGAGCATTCATCTTTGGAACCTTGTCATACTCTTCGTTGTTTGTGGTTTCATAAGATTTAAACTTATCGTAATAAGAAGGTTCGAATGTACGTTCTGCTAAAGTAATAACTTGCGGGAATGTTCCTGCAAAGTTATTGCGTGATAAGCTTTGAGCAGGGTTCATATGTTCAGTCACTTCAGGGAACAATGGTTCGACTTTGTAGTTTGTAACTGGATCGTTTTTGATTTGTTCGTCTTTAGCGAGTTTCTTTGTGAATGTGTCGAAATCTGTATGTGAATCAGTAGCAACGTGGAAGACATAATCACCTTGTTCTAATTCCCAACCTTTGAAACCATTGGAGTTTTTATCATGGCTATCAAAGCTCGCGAAATCATATGGATCAACAGTAATGGTAACTGTATCTTCTTCGTTTTCGCCTAAGAGTTTTGTTTTAGCAAAACCAACGAGAGTTTTGTAAGCTTTTTCAATGCCGTTAGCTTTATATGGAGCTTCGACATATAATTGCACAACATCTTTACCTGCAACTTTGTTAGTGTTTTTAACTTTGATTTGAACTTCAAATGGTTCACCAACTTTTAAGTTAGCAGCTTCTAATGCTGTTTTGTTGACTAACTCTCTTGTGAAAGATGGAGTATAGCTTAAGCCATAGCCGAATGGATAGACGACATTAGCGTTATACCAATCTTCGCCATTAGCCTCGACATGAGCGCGTGTTTCATAATAACGATAACCCATGTAGATGTTTTCTTCGTATTCAACTAAATAGTATTGAGTACCATTCTTATCTTTATCGGTTTTACTAGCATCACGGTAGTTAGCGCCATTCTTTTCAAAATTGTCGCCAAAGTTTTGCCATGTTGGATCTTTATCGTAGTTTGTATAAACTAAATCGACTGTGTGGCCGGATGGATTAACTTCACCGTTAAGAATTTTACCTAAGGACATGATACCAAAGCCACCAACACTACCGATATTGATAACGGCATCAATGTTTTTACCGAAATCATTGTAATCAGTTTGATTGGTTCTTTCATATAAGAAGCCGAGGTCAATGTAGTTTGAACCATTTAACAAGACGATAATTTTTTCAAAGCCAGAGGCGGCGATGTGTCTTAATAAATCTCTTTCATTATTATCTAATTCAAGATAATGACGATTTGGGTTATCAGCGGCTGTACGAGGTAAGTCCCAGTTTTCGCCAGCGATACGAGAGAACACAACGAGCGCTGCATCCTTGTAATTAGCATAAGAATTCTTAACATCAGCGGTATAGGAAGAAATTGGTGTTTCGCCTGTCGCTAAAGGACCGACACCGCCGTTTTCCATTGGTGGGTTGGAGTCACGACCATTACCAGAAGCACTACTTGCGTAGAAATCTTTTAATGTTTGGTTGTATTCAAATCCAGCAGCGGTTAAAGCATCATAGATGGTTTTTCTTTCTGCATCAGTTGGAGCGGCAGAGCCAGAACCACCAGTAACAATACCAACTGTTTCTTTTTCACCGTTTGATAATGTACGTGTGTAGTTTGTGGAGTTTTTACCGAAAACAGAAACTTTCGCACCTTTAGCAAGAGGAAGGGTGTTGTTTTCGTTTTTAAGTAAAATCATGCCTTCGTTACAAATTTCTTGTGTAACTTCGTTAGCATTGTTGTAGGTTTGTTCTTTTGTTTTGTAATCTGGATCTTCTTTATTTCTTTCAGCGGTAATTGCTTTTTTACCACCTAAAACTCTATCAATTAAAGATCCGTATTGACCAACTGCTACTGCGTTAGCGGCAATTAAAACACCAATGAGAACAAGGGATGCTGCCGCCCAAGTAATAACGCGTGGTCTTAATAATTTTTTAATTACGCCCATAAAATATCACCATTAATCAATCACCATATTGGTTAAGTCTTCTTCTGGCCATGTTAAGTCGCTAGAAGTGACTAATCTAATAGCATCAACAGTCGGAGCGGTAGCACCAGCTGAAGAATAAATAGTAATGTTATTTTCAACTTTCATTTGGATGATATTTTCACCTGCATTTAAGTTAACAGAAGCGCTCACCATATAATCAGAGAATGGTAAGAAAGCACCGTCTGTAGATGGAGCATTACGGATAGTAATTGTGCCATATTGAACAGCTTGATTGTTAACCTTGATGGTGAACATTTCATCAGTAAAGGAATATTTTCTACCTAAGCCGTGATCTTCTGAAACTGAGCCATATTCAGCACCGAAACGTGCAAATAATGTGACGTTGGTATCAGCAGCACTAGCGTTTAATTTCCATGTTAAGGTGTTGCCTTGGACATAGAGGAAGTGGACAAATGCGCCTGGGAGATAATCATCTCCATCTTCGTTTAATGCACCGAGCTTGTGAGAAGCACTGAGTTCATTATCCCAGTCTTTACCAATTAAGCCTTTACCTCTATTACCACCGGAATAAGTAGCACCCCACATACCTGTGCCATCTTCACCCATGATATCCGGGCAATATTCTGCTTCGAATGTTTGGAGCTTTTTGTCAGCATCGATGAAGCATGGAACGAGAGTCATGTCACCCATGACAGCATTTAACATTTTTCTATTAAAGTTCCAAATTCTGCCACCATCAGCGGCGTTCATCCAACCATAGAATTTCTTGCCAGCTGGGGCTGTTGGATCTGCAGGTTTTGTAAGTTTTCCTTTGTACTTAACGTTTTGAGTGGCGTTTGTGCCATTGCCTTGATAGTCAAATGTCACGGTATAACTTGGCCAATCATTACCGATTTCTTCTTCAAACGGAGCACCTTCTTCATATGGTTCTTCTTTCATAGAATCTGGTGGAAGTTCTGAAGATGCAGGAGCAGTGCTGCTTCCACCGGTACTAACTGTTGGGGTTTTATCGTTTTTACCACAACCAGTAAGAACCAATGATGCAACCATCATGCTCACTAATAAAGCTTTCTTTTTCATTGAATTCATAAACTAATTATTATTCGGTTAACCCTAGATTTTACTGCCGAATAACATTCTCCTTTCTAGGGGTATATAATCAAGCTCCATCTTAATACGAACGATTTAAGATGAAACTTTATTAACAATTTTATAAGCATTAATAGCATATCACTATGTACGCATAATGTACACGCATATTAATGTATGAAACTGCTAGGGCCGGATTGACCCTAGCAGTCTGCATGTTTTTAGTTAGAAATTGATTCTAAGATTATGCTCTTCTTTTTTTGCGTAAGGAGACAAGCATTAAGCCTGCACCAGCGAGAGCAACGATACCGATAATAGCACCGACAGCGGCGATATCACCGAAGCAACCTTTAACAAAGTTTTGTTGTGCACCAGTTGTCGCGGTAACGATTAACTTGAATGCACCCATTGATTTACCATCAGCATCCATGCCAATGAAGTCTAAGTGATAGACACCTTCTTGTTCGAATTTACCACTGAGTTTGCCATTATCGAATGTGATACCCTTTGGTAATTCAACACGTTCATTGAGTCTATAGGAAGCAGCGCCATCGATAACGACTGTATATTCGAAATCTGTACGAGCTTCAACATCTTTGTATTCTTCGCCTTTAACTTGAACGTAGTAATCGGCTTTCTTTAAGACACCATTACAATTGACGGACATGTATAAGTGTTCTTTAACACGTTCTCTACATGCATTCCACCATGTGTAGGAAACGAATTCTGTTTCTGTGCCATCTGGAGCTTTGTATTTGGAAGTTGGAGCACCTTTGCCACCAAAAGCGTTCTTGTCCCATTTACATTCTGTATAGCCTTTGAAACCACCGGAGTCTAATTGACAGTTACAACCAGCGACAGCACGGTTATCGACTGTTTCATAGCATCTGAAGTTAACAGAAGTGTTACCACTGTGGGTCATATCGGATAAGACGGAACCCTTGAAGCCCCATTCACCACGGAGAACTTCAGTCAATAATGGGTAGGAAGCGGCTGTTTCCATTAAGCCAACACGGTTATAAGAACCCATGACACCAATGGATTTACCTTCTTCGAAGACCATTTGGAAGGATTTGAGATAAATTTCACGTAACGCTTGTTCGTTAACGAAGGAGATACCAGATTCACGGTTCTTTTCTTGATCGTTAACTGCGAAGTGTTTGAAGTAAGCATAGAGACCTCTATCAGCAGCAGCGCCAACAACGTTAGCAGCCATACGACCCATTAAGAATGGATCGGCTGAATAGTATTCGAAGTTTCTACCACCGAATGGAGAACGGTGTGTATTAACAGCTGGGCCCCACCAACCAGATTCATTACCGAGGTTGGATTCCATACCAACGCATTCACCTTGTTTGTGAGCGAGATCTGGATTAAATGTAGCAGCGATAATTGGGGAAGAAACCCACATGATACCACCGGCACTCTTTAATTTTTGTGGACCATCACCTTCGGTGAAGCCTGGTTTGCCAATGTTGTCTTGGGCAATACTGGACATTCTGTTTTGTTCGATGTACTTAAGGAGTTCATCATATGTGAATTCATTAATGAAATCGTTCCATTTTGGATCATCGAGAGCAACACCCTTCATATCGATTAATTGGGTGCCTGTGCCTTTAGCTTTCGCTGTGGCAGCTTGTTGCCAGTTACCATTGATAGCATCTTGTTCTGTTCTAGCAGCGGCTTCTGGGATGATTCTGTAATCGTGAGCAACATCAACTTCACCTAATTGGAATTCATGTGTTAAGAATTCTTCAAACTTGCTGCCTTCTTTAACAGTTCTATCAGCAATTGTTGGGTGAGTTGGGAATGTGCCAACGAAGTCAGCACGACTCATTTGTGTGAATTCAATGTCGTCTTTACCTGGCATTGAGCTGTACCAGCCTCTATCTGTGAAGCGGTTCTTAACTTCGTTACCAGAGAAACGGTCTGTTTTGTATTTAATGTTCTTAGAAACTTGGAAGTTGTAGTCTTCATACGCTTCGTGAGCGTTCTTCATGAGTTTCACAGCATATTTACCAGCATCTAATTCATAACCACAGAATTTGTTCTTGTTAGCATCTGAGAAGTCGTAGTTAGCGACGTCTTGGAGATGGAAGGATAAGCTAATTTCTTGGCTTTCACCTGGTTCTAACATTTTGGATTTATCGAAAGCGCATAAGACGTGGTCAGCTTTTTCAATGCCACCTTTCTTATATGGGGCTTTCCAATATAATTGAACGGCATCTTTACCAGCAACGCTACCAGTATTTGTAACTTTGACTGTGAAGGAGATGACTTCGTTCTTTTGGTTAATCTTGCCACCTTTCTTGATGTTGGATTTAACGATTTCTTGTGTAAATGATGTATAGCTTAAGCCATAACCGAATGGGTAAACAACACCTTCTTGGCCGTTGTACCATTCATCAGCAGCGGCTTTATCTTTTTCTGCCATATCGGCATAACGTGTTTCGTGATAACGATAATCGATGTAGATACCTTCTTCGTATGAAACGTAAGCTGATGGTTTAACACCGTTGATACCACCGGCAACAACTTTTGCTTCTTCACCACCACGGGCGTTATCCCATCTTGGAGCATTGTGATCTTTATAAGATTTGTCTGTACCAAAGCTCATCATTGGAGCGCCATCCGCGGCAAACATTGTGTCTTGTGGAGCATAGTACACATCACCATTAGATAATGTGACTTCATTTGTTTGAGAGTTGTCGGAGAAGTTTTGATATGTTGGATCTTTTGTGAAATCTCTTGTCCATGTGTCGACTGTACGACCAGATGGGTTAACTTCACCTTTTAAAATACGACCAACAGCACCAGCACCAACGTCACCTGGGTTACCAACCCAAAGAATTGCAGCAACCTTTGGATCTTTTTCTAAAACATCACATTCGAAGATGTTACTGGAGTTGATAACGACGATGATGTTATCTGTGTGATTCTTTAATTCGTTAAGTAAAGCTTCTTCGTTTTCGGATAATTCAAGAGCGTGTCTATCAGAAATCTTTTTGTTACTGGAGTTTGTCGCTTTTGTATCGTGAGCGTTACATGTTTTAACGTCACAACCTTCACTACCTTCACGAGTAATAACTTGAACAGCAGCATCCTTGTATTCATCTAAGCTAGCCATTAAGCTGGCGTTGCCGGTAACAGTGGCGATTGGTGTTTCGCCGATAACGACTTGTGAGTTACCTTTCCAGTTATCGTTACCATTAGCACGACCACTACCTGAGCTTGTGCTCTTATAGAAGTCTAAAGCTGTGGCGTTGAGTTGGAAGCCGGCATCTTTTAAGGATTGTTCGAAGTCAAGAGCGTTGACACCACTACTTGGGGAAGCATCACCGGAACCACCACCACCACGGGCGATGTCTTTGTTGCCATTGTTGGTTTTGTACTTGACTGAGTTTTTACCAACGAGGGAGATTTTTTCGTTGCCTTGCATTGGTAAGAAAGCTTTCCCAGCGTCATTTTTTCTGTTTTTAAGGAGCACGAAGCCTTCGTCTGCAATTTGAGCGTTGATTTTAACGCCATATTTGAGATAGTCGGATTTGGATGTGTATTCACCAATCCAATCAGCGTTAACAGCACTTGCACCCTTGTTTAAACATACTGGTAATGCCATAGCGGCAATAAAAACTGGGATAAGTAATTGTTTTTTCATATGTTTTCCTTTCCATTAAATTTGCATTATTCAATTTGCCTCAATTGGAGTGCAAATAGAATATAGAAACCAAAAATTATAATGTTTCGTAATGCATTAGTACTTTCAATATAAATTGAAGGAAGGTTTCATAATATGACAAATCATTTTTTCAAATAGGACAATTTTACGATTACGCCTATATGAGGTTTATCATTTTATTAAGATATAGTCTTACTTTTTTGCAAACAAAAAGACCCCTGTGCGAGGGGTCTTAATTGTTATTTAGACAATTAGGCGTTAGCTCTTTTTTTCTTTAAAACAAAGAGTAATCCAACTGCGGCCACAGTGAATAAGCCAACAATACTTAATGTCGCTTCTAATCCACCGAAGCATCCGGCTTTACCAGGAACCTTTGTCGCAGAAGCTGGGACAAAGATTTCAATAGAGGAACCTTTCTTCACACCATCTTTTTCTGCGAGAACGTGGATGAAGCCATTATATGCACTATTTAATTTACCTTTGATTGTGTTGTTTTCAAAAGTTAAACCTTCTGGTAATGGAGTAACTGGATCAATAGATAATGTTGCGCCTGCTAATTCTTCAGGAATAGCAACTTCAATATTGATTTCTTTACCGATGTTACCTTCATAACGGTTACGTTCAACACCTTTGAATTCTAAGTTTGCTTCTTTAATGCAGACTTTACTCATAACGCCACAGTTAGCGCATGTCCACATTGTTTCTAAAGCGTTCTTTCTTAAAGCATACCAGTAAGAATAAGATTCAATAGTATTGCCATCTTTATTTGTGAACACTGGAGCGCCTTTACCATCAAAAGCGTTCTTGTCCCATTTACATTCGATATTCCCTCTAAAGCCATTACTATCTAATTGTTGATTACAACCCGCTAAGATACGGTTGTTAACGCATTCATAGCACTTATAGTTAACAGAAGTGTTACCACTATGTGTCATATCGGAAATGATGTGACCTTTGAAGCCCCATTCCTGACGTAAGACTTCTGTTAATAATGGGTAAGAAGCAGCAGTTTCCATATTACCTAAACGGTTATAGGAAGACATGAGAGCCATGGATTTACCTTCTTGGATACACATTTGGAATGGTTTGAGATAAATTTCACGTAAAGCTTGTTCTGTTAAGAAGACAGATGTACCTTCACGGTTCTTTTCTTGGTCATTAACTGCAAAGTGTTTGAAGTAGCAATATAAGCCTTTATCTGTAGCACCAGCAACGACTCTACCCGCCATACGGCCCATTAAGTATGGATCAGCAGCGTAGTATTCGAAGTTTCTACCACCGAATGGAGAACGGTGTAAGTTGACAGCTGGACCAGCCCAACCATATGTACTGTTAATATGAGCTTCTAAACCAACCATTTCGCCTTGTTCTTTGGCTAATTCAACGTTATATGTTGCAGCCACGATTGGAGCGCCTGCCCACCAAATATTCTTGAATTGGGAAGGACCATCGCTATCGTTTGTTTCTGGTTTATCCATCCAGGAGAGAGCTGGGTTGTGGTGAGAACCACCATAAGCAAAGCTAGCTAATTCATCAAAAGTCATGTAGTTCATGGCTTCAGTCCATTTTGGATCATTCATTGGAAGGCCAACTAAATCAGCAAACTTAAGACCGTTGACATCACTCTTAGAAGCAGTTGTGGCTCTTTGTGTCCAACCTAAAGCTTCAATATCCGCTTTTGTTTTGCGGGCTTCTACTGGGACATATAAACCATCATCAGTGAGTTCTAAATCATCTAATGTGAATTCGTGAGTTAAGAATTCTTCGTATTTGCTACCTTCTTTAACTGTTCTATCAGCAATTGTTGGGTGATTTGGTTTTTCGGATAAATCTTTACGTGTGAATTGTTCGAAACCAATATCGTTTTCCCCTGGTAAACAGTCATAGAAGCCTCTATTTGTGAAGCGGTTCTTAACTTCATTACCTGTATAACGGTCATTCTTAACTTTAATGTTTTTAGAAACGGAGAATTTGACTGAGTCTAATTCTGAGTGAGCATTGTTATTAAGGGAGAGATAATATGTACCCTTTTCAAGTTCATAACCACAGAATTTGTTCTTGTTAGCATCTGAGAAGTCGTAGTTAGCGAAATCTTGAGCGTTAAGTTTTAAGGTGAGTGTTTGTTCTTCGCCTGGTTCTAATAATTTGGTTTTATCGAAAGCGCATAAAACATTATTAGCTTTTTCGATACCACCTTTTTTGTATGGAGCTTTCCAATACAATTGAACAACTTCTTTACCCGCTTTATCGCCAGTGTTTTTAACTTTCACATCGACAGTGATTTCGGTATTCGCGTTCTTTACGGCTTTACCTTTAACGTTTGAACCAACAATTGTTTGTTCAAACTTTGTATAGCTTAAGCCATAACCAAATGGATAAATGACACCTTCTTCACCATCATACCATTGGTCAGCTTGTTCTTTATTTTGCGCCGCTAAATCAGCGTAACGGGTTTCATAATAACGGTAATCAACATAGATACCTTCTTCATAAGAAACATAGGAAGCTGGTTTAACACCGTTTAAGCCACCTTGGACGACTTTGAATTCTTCACCACCACGTTTTGTATCCCATTTTGGGGAAGCGTGTGTTTTATAGTTCTTATCTGTACCATAACTAAGCATTGGCGCGCCATCCGCGGCAAACATTGTGTCTTGTGGAGCGTAGTATTGTTTACCATCTGCAGATGTCACTAAGTTGGTTTGTGAGTTGTCAGAGAAGTTTTGATATGTTGGATCTTTTGTAAAGTCTCTAGCCCATGTATCAACGGTACGACCGGATGGGTTAACTTCGCCTTTTAAGATTTTACCAACAGATTTAGCACCGACGGCACCTGGGTTACCAATCCAAAGGATTGCTTTAACCTTATCATCGTTTTCAAACTTGCTACATTCGAAAATGTTACCAGAGTTGATGATAATAATGATGTTATCAGTGTGTTTATGTAATTCATTAAATAATGCTTCTTCGTTTTCAGATAATTGGAGTGCGTGTCTATCTGAAACTTTTTCCGCGCTGGAATTGGTCTTCTTGCTATCGTGAGCGTTGCATGTTTTAACGTCACAACCTTCACTACCTTCACGGGAGATAACTTGGATAGCGGCATCCTTATATTCATCTAAGGTCGCTAATAATTCAGCGGAGTAACTACTAATTGGGGTTTCACCGATTGTCACTTCAGAGTTACCCTTCCAGTTATCATTACCATTTGTTCTGCCGGAACCGGATTTACTATCGTTGGAGTAAGTTAAGCCACCCCAGCCACCGCTTGTCCATTTACCATAGAATTTTTGAATTTCTTTGTTGACTTCAAAGCCGGCTTCTTCAAGGGAGCCTTTAATTTCAGCGTTACCGCCTGAGTCACGAGTAAGTTGCCAGTTTTCTTCACCGTTGACGGAACCGGAACCGGAACCGCCACCACCACGGACTAAATTGCCTGAACTTTTACCAACGAGGGAAATTTTTTCATTACCTTTCATTGGTAAGAAATTGTTTTCGTTTTTGAGAAGGACGAAACCTTCATCACAGATTCTTTCGTTTAATGCTGAACCGGCCTTTGTGTAGTTGTTTTTGTCACTACTTTGAGACCATTCCCCAATAAATTCAGCACTGACACCAGTACGTTGATTAGTCAAACATAAAGGTACAGCCATGCCTAACAAAAGAAGTGGGAATAAAATCTTTCTTTTCATGAGACTTCCTTTCGAAAAATATTATTGTTTATGTCGTTTGTTTCTTTACGAATACAAACAAAGCTCTAAATAATTATCGTTCATTTCTAAACAAATGAGTATGATTTTCTTTGTGTTTGTTGAATATTTATTTTGATGAAGAAAAAGAGCCAAATGGCCCTTTATTCATTATTATTAGATTACATCTATTTAAAATATAGTTTGTGCGCGTAACCAACTGGCTCTTCAGTCACATTAATTCCAAGAGCGGTTAATGTTCTTAGATCCGCGTCAGAAAGGATACATGAGCAGTGTGCTTCTGAACCTTTTAACTTTGGAATTTGTTTAAGCGCTAATTCGGCTAATGGGTTAGAGCTAGCTTGGATGGCTAGAGCAATTAAGATTTCTTCACTACGGATACGTGGATTTTCTTTCTTCAATGGACCAGTTTTGAGATCGGCCATTGGGGTAACCACGTGTGGTGATATGAGATGGATGCTATCATCAATTTTGCCTAAATATTTTAAGGTATTAAGAAGCATCGCTGCTGGAGCGCCTAATAATCTAGAACGCTTGCCAGTGATAATCTTGCCATTAGGTAATTGAATAGCCACTACTCTTTCTTTGCACTTCTTAGCTTTTTCTAAGCAAGCGGCAACAGTTGGTCTATTCGCAGTTGTCACACCTAATGCGGTCATTAATGATTCTTCTTTCACGACTGTATCGTCAGCGAATTTACCTAAATAGACATTCTTTTGAGCTTGATAATATCTTCTAATGACTTCTTGTTTGCTGGCTTCACAAGCCGCTTCGTCATTAACAATGGCAAAGCCCACCATATTAACACCCATATCAGTTGGAGATTGATATGGTGATGAACCATAAATCTTTTCAAATATAGTTTTTAATAATGGGAATGTTTCAATATCACGGTTGTAGTTAGTTGTGGTAACGCCATACGCCGCTAAATGGTATGGGTCAATCATGTTAACGTCTGCTAAATCCACAGTGGCAGCTTCATAAGCTAAGTTAACTGGATGGGATAATGGAAGATTCCACACTGGGAATGTTTCATATTTTGCGTAACCAGATTTAATACCACGGTTCATATCATGGTATAACTGGCTTAAGCAGACCGCCATTTTACCTGAACCAGGTCCTGGTGCAGTTACAACGATCAATGGTTTAGTTGTTTCCACGTATTCGTTCTTTTCAAAACCATCACTACCGAAAACGGAAACGAGGTTTTGTGGATATCCCGCAATACGGAAATGTTTATAAACTTTAATACCGTTCTTACGTAATTTAGTGGCGAACACTCTTAAACTTGGATTATCTTCATAGAAGCAAAAGACAACACTAGAGACATATAATCCCGCTTCTTGATAGGCATCGATTAATCTTTCAACTTCGGATTGATAGGTGATACCTAAGTCATTTCTAACTTTATTAGATTTGATATCTTCCGCGTTGACCGCCATCACGATTTCGGCGTCATCTTTTAAAGTTAATAACATTTGAAGTTTTGAATCTGGTTCAAAACCTGGCAAAACCCTACTCGCATGGAAGTCATCAAATAACTTACCACCAAATTCGAGGTAAAGTTTACCACCGAAGGATTTAATGCGTTTTAAAATCTCCTGACGTTGGATTTTCAGATATTCTTTATTATCAAAGGCTATTTTCTTATTTTTATTCGTCGGCATAGTTATCAAAGTATCCTTGAATTAAGACAACTGGGGTACCTTTATCACCAGAACCACTTGTTAAGTCACATAAAGAACCTAATAAGTCAGTAATTTGTCTTGGGGTTGTGCCTTCGCTAGCCATTTTACCAACGAGGTCTTTTTCTTTAGCCTTAATATCTTCTTTAATCGCATCAGCGAGTGCTTTACCGGTTAAGCCTTTGTAGGCATTATCTGCTAAATATTTGAGTTTTAATTCGTTTGGTGTACCTTTTAAGCCCACGGTGTGGAAAGGAGAAACAACTGGGTCCGCTAATTCCCAAATCTTACCTTGAGGATCTTTAAATGCACCATCACCATACACCATGACTTCAAAGTGTTTGCCGGTCTTTTCTAATAAATCAGCTTGTACGCCTTCCACTAAAGATTGACCATCTCTTGGGAATAATTTAACGGTTTCTTCAGTGGCTTTATTGGTGCCTAATAAACCGTATTTTTCGTTATAACCAGAACCATTAACTGGAGCGGTTAAAATATCATCAAGGGCTAAAACTAATTCCGCACCCTTGTCTTTTAATAAACGCTTTGTGGCAAAACGTGTATGAATATCACACGCTAAGATTTTCTTTGTGTAATTTAAGATTGCTTCAGCGCGGTTAGCAAAGATGATAACGGCTTCAGCGCCTTGTTCTTCAATTAGCTTTTTATAGTAATCAACATAGTCAACACCAGTAAATTCATGGACTCTATAACCAAATAATTCACGATATTTTTCTAATGTTAAGACATCACTATATGGATTAATACCTGCTTCATAAACTTGATCAGCGGTAATTAAAGCATTACCAACTTCATCACTTGGGTAAGAAAGCATTAAGTAAACTTTCTTGACGCCTCTTGCGATTCCTTTAAGCAAGATAGCGAATCTATTTCTACTTAAAATAGGAAAAATGACCGCTAATTCGTCGCCACCGGTTTTCTTTTTAACATCGTCAGCAATATTATCGACTGAGGCATAATTGCCTTGGCAGCGAGCGACGATACTTTCGGTGATTGCGACAACATCGCGATCATGGAATTTGAATCCTTCATTTTCTGAGGCTTTTAAAACTGAATCGACAACGATTTGTCTTAAGTTGTCACCAGTTTTCAATACAGGGAGTCTCACACCCCTAGATGTCACACCAACACATCTCATAATAATTTCTCCTCTTATTTTCTATTTCGCATTCTTTTGTTTTTCAAGAATGTTTCTAGCGACGTAGACGCCACAGGCTCCCGCTTGGGCTAAGCCACGGGTGAGACCCGCACCATCACCACCAACGTAGAGGTTTTTAATATCTTTAACTTCTAACTTGTTATCAATTTGTGGGTGCGCGCTATAATATTTAGCTTCAACACCATAGAGTAACGTATGTTCGGTAGCGATACCTGGAGTGATGTGGTCTAAGACCTGAATCATTTCGATAATCGCCTGCATGGTTTTTTGTGGTAAGCATAAGGCTAAGTCACCTGGAACCGCTTCTTTTAAGGTTGGTCTCACAAAGCCTTCACGGATACGCTTAACTGTGCTACGTCTGCCTTGTTTGATATCACCAAAGCGTTGGACTAAAACAGAACCACACGCTAATTGGTTAGCTAATGAGGAGACTTTTAAAGCATATTCGTTTGGTTTTTTGAATGGTTCTTCAAAGTGATGGGTTACTAATAAAGCAAAGTTAGTGTTTTCACTAGATAAAGATGGGTCATTATAAGAGTGACCATTAACATTAACTACACCTTGATAGTTTTCCATAACGACGTGACCACCTGGGTTAGAGCAGAATGTTCTAACAGTGCTACCAGTGGACGCTTTAAAGATGAACTTACCTTCGTATAAATTTTTATTAATTTCTTCCATTACCATGTTTGGACATTCGACACGGACACCGATATCCACTTGGTTTTGGGTCATTTCGATATTGAATTTTTCGAATAAATCAGTGAGCCATGCACTACCTTCACGGCCAACCGCTAATAAAACATAATCAGCATCAATTCTTTCACCGTTATCTAAAATAACACCTTTAATTTGGTTTTCTTCGACGACGATATCCTTAACAGCGGTTGAGAATCTTGCGTCAATTTTCTTTTCTAAGTCTAAATAGATTTTAGTTAAGATCTTTAAGTTTTCTTCAGTACCTAAGTGTCTTACTTTGCTATGTAAAAGCTTTAAGCCGACAGACATAGCTTTCTTTTCGATTTCTCTCACTTCTTTGGTATATGGGTCAGTAATGACTGGAGTAGCGCCATATTTAAGGTTGATTTCATCGACGTAGTGAATGAGTTTCATGAGTTCATCTTGATCGATGTAATCTTGTAACCAACCACCAAATTCAGAGGTGATATTAAATTTGCCATCAGAATAAGCACCAGCGCCGCCAAAACCATTGGTGATGGAGCAAGCTGGGAAGCATTCTTGATAGCCTTTGATATTTCTTGGGCACTTTGTTAATTTGTGTTCTAAGACTGGACAATGTCTCTTTTCAATAGAGAGACCCTTATCTATAAGGAGGACCTTTAATTTTGGGTTTTTGTTGACTAATTCGTAGGCACAAAAATATCCACTTGGGCCCGCACCAACAATCACGACATCGTATTTCATACCGGTATCTCCTTTAAGTCTTTTCCACAAAGAAAAAACACTATTTAAGTATAGATTATGCACGCGTGATTGTTAATATATTTTTGACAATTTTGAACGAAAGAAAACCGCCCATCATAGGATGTAGTTTAAAGAAATATTAAAAGATTATAAGTGGTTATTTAAGAGACTACTTCGCCACTATCTTTGATGCCTTCAATGCTTTTTATGCTTGTCCAAGCATCATTTCTCTAATTGTGTCGATTTCTTGTTGCTTAACACCCTTTTTAAGTAAGAAGTTAACGGCTTTTTCTTGTAAAGTATCGCCTTCGGTTTCTTTAATCTTCTTAGGATAGCCATCAGCGATATAGGCTTTATCACGTGAACCACCGATATTGCCAAAGTTGGAGAATAAATAATCTCTCCATAAATCTTCTTCGCCAACACCGACTACACTATTAATTAACCATGCGACATAGCCAGTACGGTCAGTACCAATTGAGCAGTGGAAGAAAGCGGGATAATTGTCTTTATTTCCTAAAATAGAAAATACTTTTCTTAAAGATGGATCATTTTCAGTAGCGTCTACGCCTTTGTTATAGTCCATTGGGCATTGATAGTATTTGACGTTATTGCCAATGACGCTTGTTCCTTCAGTTAAACCACCGACTTCATTGTTTTCCACCATTCTTAAGTCGATTTCAGTTTTAACTTTAAGTTCTTTATGCATGGCTTCGATGCCTTTAGAGGTGATACGGACATCCACTTCTTCAACATCATTTTTATTTAATCTACCGGTACGGAATAAAACACCTTGTTTACTTACTCCGTCTTTAGTGGTATATCCTCCGATATCTCTAGCGTTTGTGACACCAGAAATATAAAGGTTTCTCACTAGTTGAGCGGAAGTCACAAATGAATCTTCTTTGATGCTTTTACCGTTTGATCTAACGTCATAATAATACTTGGTATTAATCTTTAAATTACTAAATGATATTTTTGCCTCATCAGTCGTATAGGTATTCATATCAATATAATTAGGATTATCCGCGAGATAAACCGTATATGGCGCTTCCGCTTCTTCCCAAGTAAATGTTGGGGTTAACGGCCTAGAAAGTTCTTCCGCTCCTCGAGCGTATAAATTGACTTTGTCAAGTGGTCCAGAAAGAAAAACTCTTTGGACTTCTGAATGTAAAATAACTCTTCCTTCATCAGGATCAGTTTCTTTATTTTCTTCACTGCCATTATTAGTTTTATTGCAACATGATAAAAGGACAGTAAAGACAACAAAAAATAGTGCGTGCTTTTTCATTGCTAGATTACCTTTCTCTTTAATCACAAAAATATCAAAAAGCGAGATGGCTTGCAACAAAAATAAAAAACCGGACTTTGACATCCGGTTTTATTAGTTATTGATGAGATTAGAAGTTTTCGTCAATGTACTTAGCAATGATTGGCGCTAAGGAGACAATACTGACGACATCT
>JAEEGK010010093.1_pt1 | contig 21843 bp, 18 predicted proteins | sample 8958771 | NCBI WGS metagenome assembly JAEEGK01 (sample SAMN16246547, study PRJNA631951) | gut metagenome | biome: gut microbiome; feature: rumen; material: SC-attached | host: Bos | place: Iran: Karaj | collected 2018-10 | reverse complement strand
ACCCTGTGCGGCGACATCCCGCTGTACCCGCGGGGAACAGCCGCCCTGTCGCAATACCAGGCGATGGCGGAGGAATATGCGGCCCTGTTGGCGGACGCACGGATGACGGACGCACGCGGTGCGTCCCTACAGATGGATGAAACCAGCGGCAATCCCGACAACGACCTGCAGGCCGGCGATGAGGGCGGCATCATCGACCGCCTGTCCGACCTGTCGGCACAGATGGGCAACCTGGCTCGCGCTGAGATCCGCAACATCCTGAACGACAGTGTGCCGGATATGGGCTTGCTGAAGGAATGGTACCGCACCATAGCCGCCGCACCCGCCGCGGGCGACATCCCCGTGTCGGCCTATCAGCTGGCGGAGGTGTACAGCCAAGCGGGCGACCTGGCCGCTGCCCGCACATTGCTGTCGGCCCTGCCGCAGCGGTTCAGCCCCGACGAGGCCGCCCGCAGCGAATACGCCAACTACATGTCCCTGCAGCAGCTGCGGGAGACAGTGACCGGCAATTGGTACCAGATGACCGACAGCGATATCGCCGCCATGCAGCAGGTGGCGGAATACGACAACGGTCGCGCCTCCCGCATGGCGAAGGAAATCCTCTGTTTCTTCCACCACATCTGCTACGACGACGAGATGGTGTGGGATTTGGACGGCATCGGGGAACGGAACCTGCAGGGTGGACGCACGGATGGCGGACGCACGCGGTGCGTCCCTACAATGGCCGATGGTCTGGTCATTTACCCGAACCCCACCGGCGGCACCCTCACGGTGGAAACCACCAACCCCATCCACGAAATCACCGTGTACGACCTTGCCGGACGGGTGATGATGACGGTGGAGGGCGGGGCGAATGATTATTCGCCCCTACGAATCATGGATGTTTCATCCCTGCCCAATGGCATCTACCTGCTGCGTGCCGTAACCGACAACGGCGTGGAAACGGGACGGTTTGTGAAGAATTGAAAATTGAGAATTGAAAACTGAAAACTGAAAATGGAAAGGTGGTGAATTTTCTCGGATTTTCACTATCTTTGCACGCGGGAAATGGAGGAGGGGAGGAAAAGATGAACGCCGCCAACTCCCTCTTCACTTCTTCACTTCTTCACTTCTTCACTCCTTAACTCAACCCCACCTTCAACAAATCAACGCATCAACAAATCAACAATAAAAAACCAACAACCATGAAAACAAAAAGATTTTTCCAACCCCTGTTCCTCCTCGCCCTGCTGGTAGTGGCGGGAGGATTCGGCCAGCGCGCGCATGCGCAGTACCAGTCGTTCTTTTCACAGAATACCTGGGAGTACAACATCGTTTACACGATGACTTGTTATATAGAAGACACTGATCCCTTTGCTCTCAGTGCCTGTTGCTCAACATTTCCTTATCGCTTTCACCACAATGATACTGTGTGCATTGGTAATCAACCATATTACCGTGCAGACGACCCTTTCCCGTGGGATGGATTGGACACATATCTTCGAGAAGACACACTTACAGGCCAATTGTATGCGCGTTTCAGCTCAAACGAATCTGATGAAGAATACCTTCTTTGCGATATGTCGTTATCGGTAGGCGATACTTTTATCCTTCCAGAAGGGCTGCAATGGACCTTTTATGGGAAAAAGACAATGGTAGTGGATAGCATTTCTTATATGTCAGGTTATAAGGTCATTCATTTGAGAAATCTCGGTGCTGGCGATGCCTTTTATCCCTCACATCCGGATCCAACCCTTGCTAATTGGAATATCTCCCTCCGATTCATGGAAGGGATTGGTCCAATTTTTGGAATCCATCCGCCGGTATCTCTTGAAACCGACATGGGGCTTCTCTTGTGTATGCACAAGGATGACACATTGTTTTATATGACCCATGAACATTTGGGATGCAATCAGTATGGTGCTGATATAGCGGAATATCCGAAATCGTTCATGCAAGTTCATCCTAATCCTACTTTGGGCCTTATCACATTGGAGTTTTTTTCGGGAGATGAAATATCGGGAGTCGTTGTCATTAGAGATTTGACAGGCAGGGTGTGCTTGCAGAAAACCATCAACAATAGCGTGACCTCTATTGATGTTTCCCAGTTATCCCCAGGTACTTATATATTGACTTATACGGGAGCAGAAAACAAAACTATCACAAAAAAAATCATCAGATTATGAAACGTTTGGTCGTCTTTATAAGCTTATTGTGGCCTTTGTTATTGTTTTCTCAGAGGTATAGTTGGGAAGGGGTCGGGACATCATCAAATGAGAAAGTACATTATCTTAATATTTTTGTGAATATTATTTATGACGAGCATCCAGAGTATAACGAACAATTTTCTGATTGCACTTACTGGCCTCCTGTAACGGACACTACATTGGAAGGAATAAACACTGCCGCTATCCCAACATATCTGCTCAATTGGATGGATACGGTGTATGTGCCAGGCAATTTGAAGGGCACTTGCACCCGTTTATATGGAGAGTCTTCTTTTGACTCTTTACAACTTACAGGAGATTTCGTGGTAGTTAATCTTAGAGAAAAGACCGTTTTGCGTCATGGAAATTTTCACTATACTGTTATACAATCCGTGGTTTTGTCCATGCTGGAACAAGCCGACTCTTTTTCCATATTCAAACATTTGAGTCTTTCGGATTTTAATGCAAAAAATTTTTTAATTCGCAATATCACAGAAAATTATGGAGGTATCAATCCGAGCTGTGGATATGGTGGGAGAAATACCATACAATGTGTAGGTGATGGGAATATTTCCTTAAATCCAACAGGTATTGTTTCACACGAGATTTCACATGGCTTGTTTGGCACCAACAATTTTCACACATCGGGAGGAAACCATAGAGGACCCGGTTGCACTATGCCATGGATGAACATACAGGGAGGCTACGGACTGATGGGAGCGGCGCACAGCGGATTGGTGAGCTGCAACGGCTACGAGCGGTGGCGCATGCACTGGAAGCATCCTTCTTCCCCCTGCTACATCAGTGCCCGCAATTTTTTTAACACTGCATCCGTCAACTCCGACATTTCCAAGGAGGACGGCAACAAATGGTTTGTCCTGCGCGACTTCGTGACCTACGGCGACGCCGTTCGCATCCAACTGCCCTACAAGGACAGCACCCTCACTCCCAACCAGTACATCTGGCTGGAGTTCCACAATGTGGGGCACAACAATAAGCTCGACTTTTTGCAGTTCACCAATGATTCCAGCACCTGCCTCCACCACGGGGCATCCGGTATATATGCCTACTACCAGATCGGAAGGGATGTGTTGGAAGGCACATATAGTCAGGTTTGGGATACTATCAACCGCGACAACCTGCGTATCATCAGTAATGAGGGTTTCTGGGACTATGTGCAGTACACGCTTCCAGATTCCACGGATTTCGTCTGCACAGGCTGGAATCGGGACATCTTCTGCTATGTTCCGGAATACAGCAACGCCTTCTGCGGCTATCAGGATCAGGAAAAGTTCATCGTCCCCAAATGGTATGACACGGATTTGGGTGACACCCATGATGGAGCGCAGTACACAATTCGCGAATACATACCACGCAACATGGTAAAGAACGGGGATACCGTGACCCACAACATCATGTTCAATGGAGATACTTTGGACGCTTTCTCCTCGCACCGCAAAATCAGCATGGGCACCAATCCCAGCACCTGCAATGCAAAGACATGCTACACCAATAATGCGAACCAGCGTCTTACATTTCAGAGCAATTCCCAGTACAACAACACAACCACCTACCTCACGGGCCTAAGCATAGAGATGACTCCCATCAGCAATGGGGATCGGTGGCGGGTATTGGTGCGCTGGGACGACTACGACATAGTGGATGATGCCCGCTGGACCGGTAAGATTGTGCTCAAGGGCACGGAACAGGTGAACCTCACCCGCGACCACAGCATCACCCTTGCGCAGAACCGCACCCCCGCCCAGCAGTTCCGAGACACCGAGAGCGGCTATTTCGCAGCCCCCACTAAACTCACCTGCGAGGCGGGCAGCCACTTCACCCAGCAGCCGCACTCCACCCTCCTGCTCACCGAGAAGAGCCGCTTCGTGCTTGACAGCGCCGCTGCCTACCACCTCGGCGACAGTGCGCAGATACTGGTGCAAGGTGCCTCAACGTTCACCATCAGCAAGGGTGCTGACTTTACCGGCGGCATCGCCTCCGAAATCATCGTGGACAGCCTCTCCGTACTCTATGTTTACGACACGGCGAAGCTGCGCCGCGAGGCCCGCATCATCGTCCGTCCCGGCGGGAAGCTCATTGTGAACGGCGGCACGCTCACCAATGCGTGCGACGGCGAGATGTGGCAGGGCATCATCGTGGAGGGCAACGCCAGCATCCGGCAGGCCGCCCTCGCTCAGGGCAGCGTCATCCTCACCAACGCCACCATCGAGAACGCCCGCGATGCCATCTGCACCATGGGGTCGAACCCTGATTCCGTGTTCGAGCACACCGGCGGCATCGTGCAAGCCACCAACACCCTGTTCCGCAACAACCGCCGCTCCGTGGCATTCCTCTCCTACGAGAACCACACCACCGGCGGCGCCGTAACCGACAACGCCTCCTACTTCACCCGCTGCACCTTCACGGTGGACAGCAACAACCTGTTCGCTCAGAACGGCACCAGTTTCAACAGCCATGTCACGATGTGGCACGTACGGGGCGTGAAGTTCAACGGCTGCGCCTTCCGTAACGGGACGGCCAACCATAGCGGCAAGGCCATCTATACCGAGGAGGCGGGCTTTACCGCCAAGCGGGTCTGCCCCTCCGCCAGCGGCCCGCAGGACCCGTGCTACTGCGCAGGGACTGCCACCGACACCGTCACCCGTTGCTCGTTCAGCGGCTTTCACACGGCCGTGCACTCCGCCAACGGCCATGCCAGCTATGCCGTCACCCTCGACAACTGCGACTTCTCCGACAACCGTACTGGTGTGACCCTTAACGCCGCCGACAACGCGCAGGTCTCCTTCTGCGACTTCGACCTCTCCGCCCCGGCTTCGCTCTACGGGCTTTACCTGAAGAACAGCACAGGATATACCGTGGAGAGCAACAGCCTGCACTCGGAGCCCTATACCAATTCCCCGTCCGCCACCGGCATCAGTGTCGTTCACAGCGGGACAGCGGAGAATGTCATCCGCAAGAATGTGTTCCGAAACCTGATGTACGGCTGTCTGGCACAGGACACCAACGGCACCACCCTTAACGTCAAGCCGCAACCAGGACTGCAGTTCCAATGCAACGACTTTCTGGACTGCAGTTATGACATAGCCGTGGCCAACGGGAGGATAAGGAGTGCGCAGGGAAGCGCTTCGGCCGGTGCTGACAACACATTCCGTTATGCGATACAGGGCAGTTTCCTGCTGTCAAATGCCGGTTCTTTCACCTACTGGTACAGCAGCACCGGCTATCATGCGCCCTACAACACACCCACGCCGGGTGTGACGCTTAAAGGCACTGCAGCGGCCAACAGCTGCACCTCCACCCTGTGCGGCCTCACGCCGCTGTACCCGAGGGACGGCCTCACGGCGTTGGAACAGTATCTGTCGATGGCGGAGGAATATGCCGCCCTGGTAGAGACGGTGCGCGATGTAGAGACGTGCCATGGCGCGTCTCTACAGACGGATGCCCCCGACCCGCAGGACGATACGGATGATGCCGACGTCATCGTCCGCCTGTCAGACCTGTCGGCCGCAATGGGCGACCTTGCCCGCGCCGAAATCCGCACCCTCCTGAACGACAGCGTGCCGGACATGGCATTGCTGAAACGGTGGTACGCCACCATCATGGAGACGCAAAATTTTGCGTCCCCACAAATGGCCGATTCCATCATCCCCGTCGCGGCCTACCAGCTGGCGGAGACCTACAGCATGGAGGGCGACCTGGCCGCCGCCGCTACGCTGCTGGCCTCCCTGCCGCAACAGTTCACGCCCGACGAGGCCGCCCGCAACGAATATGCCAACTACATGGCGTTGCAGCAGCTGCGGGAGACGGTGGCCGGGAATTGGTACACCATGACCGACACCGACATCGCGGCCATGCAGCAGGTGGCGGAATACGACAACGGCCGTGCCGCCCGCATGGCGAAGGAGATCCTCTGTTTCTTCCACCATATCTGCTACGAGGACGAACCGATGTTAGAATTGGACGGCATCGGGGAACGCGCCCTGCGAGGCGATGGGGCATGCCCCATCGCCGCCACGAATGACGGCACACTGCGCCTCCATCCCAACCCCACCACCCACACCCTGACGGTGGAAACCTCCAGCCCCATCCGCACCCTCACGGTGTACGACCTCGCCGGACGGGCGATGATGACGGCGGAGGGCGGAATGGTAGAGACGTGCCATGGCGCGTCTCTACAGGTGGATGTTTCATCCCTGCCCAATGGCATATACCTGCTGCGTGCCGTAACCGACAACGGCGTGGAAACGGGACGGTTCGTGAAAAATTGAAAATGGAAAATGGAAAACTGAAAATGGAAAGGTGGTGGATTTTCTCGGATTTTCAGTACCTTTGCACGCGGGAATTGGAGGAGGGGATGAAAAGATGAAGGGATGAAATGTGTGGGTGTAGAGACGTTGCGCGCAACGTCTCTACCTTCAACAAATCAACAACCGAACCATCCATTATGAAAAAAACATCATTGTTCTTCAAACTGTGCATCTGCTCCGCAACATTAGTCGTGGGCGCAATCTTGCTGGTCTCTTGTCATAAGAAAAACTGCCAGGGATTGGTTTATGACAATCCGCCAGTGCTGTCCGATACGGGTTACAATACCTGCAAAGCTATTTACTACAATTTTTATATGTATGAGGGAATTGGAGAGGGACATAAAGTGGTATACCAAGTGGAGGGCAGCAGGCTTAAAGTTTATGGGTATATCTATACTTACAGGAATCCCGAAGGGAACTATTATGCATTAGCTGACAGCCCACAGCAATCTGATGAACATCCTGATATAGAATTGAAAATCAATGGCAAAGGGTTCTTTGATACCATTGAGGTGGATCGTACGAAAAAGTATTATGTCACTGGAACCATGGGGTTCAATTATCACCCCTACCATGGTGACGATTTTGGTGCGTGTATGACGTTCTCTCCTACAATCTCATCCATTCATGAATATAATATGGAATGAAGGGATGAAAGGATGAACGATGCCAACCTCCCTTTCACAAATAAACGAATCAACGATATTATCAAAATCAACCATTGTGAAAAAACTCTCATTAGTCATCACACTCTGCGTCTTCGGGTTGATAATGCTGACCTTTTCATCCTGTCGGCGTTATAAGGCTTTTCCACCAGCATTGGTTTCCTATTTCCCTTACACCGAACATCAAAAACTCTTTTATGCTAACGAAAAGGGGGATACTACCTGCATGGTAGTTACGGAATTATATGTTTCAGAAGCACACAATGAACCCTATTGCACCAAATGTGGAAATATTGCAATGGAATTCCAAGCCCAAAATGATAGTATGTATTTTAACGGGTTTATGAATGCCGCATACTCCTACCCATATTTAGTTTTGGATGCGGGTGGTACGGGTTATTATTACGATATCCCAGGCGACCCTTTCTCTGACCAAATAGCATCTGAAATAGGCGATACCATTCGGCTTTCAAAAGATGACAATGAAGCTATAGTTGTTCGATATGAGGGCCTTGTGGAATTTGGTGACAGACAACGCAACTGTACTTGGAAATTGGTAAAATAGTTGAGGACGTGAGTATATGATGAGAAGACGAACGCTGCCAACTTTACACCTTAACTTCTTCACTCCTTAACTCCTTAACTCAACCCCACCTTCATCAAATCAACAAATCACCGAATCAACATTTTTTTCCCCCCCCGTCTGCAATTCAATTCCTTTTTGTACTTTTGCAAACTGTAAATTGAAAATTATCCCATTATGAAAAGAATCCTCCTCTCCCTCTGCATGATAGGTCTGATGGGCGGCCTGTGCGCGCAATGCACTTCACCGGCTCCCACCTCCGACAGTCCCGCCCCGACCACGGTGGCTGCCCCCGCCAAAGGCAAGGTGATAAAAATTTCGCAGGCCGAATTCGCCAAGAAAATCTTCAACTACAACGACCCGCAAGCCCTCTACCAAGGCAAAACACCCGTTGTGGTGGACTGTTACGCCGACTGGTGCGGACCGTGCCGCATGCTGGCCCCCTACGTTGAAGAACTGGCCGCACAATACGAAGGCGAAATCATCTTCTACAAAATTAATATCGACAACGCGAAAGAAATGGCCAAAGCCTTGCAGATCAGCAGCATTCCGACTCTTCTTCTCATCAAACCTAATACCCCGCCGCAACGTACTATCGGCTACATGGAAAAGGCTGAACTGGAGAAAAATATCAAGGAAATTCTTTTAGACCAAAAGTCTGAAGAGTAATCTTCTTCAGGACACCCGTTTTTAATTTTTCTTCAATCCATTGAAAATCAAAGTTTTGATTTCTTCTTTTCGATGGACTAAATAACTTTCTATCTCTTCCTGATTTTGAAGGAACATTTCGCTGTATAACGGCAGCGATTGGAAGGTGAACACCACCAACGAGATGACATCCAATGTGAGGTCCATCGTCTCTAGGGGACGGATGTTTCCTTTTTTCACCTCCTCTTTCACCAACTTGTCCCATCGGGCATAGTAGTTGAGACACTGCGTGTTAGTGGTGATTTTCTCACGCATGGTTTTTCTCCTTTCCTCGTTCATCACCAGCTCGGTCATGAGGAAGAAAGGCAGTTTGCGATTGTGCGACAATATGTTGAAATAGCCATCAATGATTTGCGAAAGAGCATCGTTAAATTCGATATTTTCTTCGACATCACTATAGATGTATTGCAGAATCAACTGGAATTTATTGGCAAAAATCTGTTGGAAAAGATTCTCTTTGGTGCGAAAATAGTAGTGAATTAACGCTTGGTTGCAGCCCGCCTTTTTGGCAATATCGGTGGTGGAGGTGGCATCGTAGCCGTTGGCCATGAACAATTCTTCTGCTACCTGAAGAATTTTATCCTCTAAAGGTACTTTCTTTGCCATATTATTTTTGTTATAAATTTTTAATTATGAATAATTTATGATAAATGTGAAGCCTGTTTGCAGTTTTCAACCATGAAGTGGAGACGGTTGAAGACGTTGGCCTCGGAGGTGCCGCTGTCGAAGTCGAGGAAAAGCAGGTTGAGCTGCGGATATACCTGTTTGAGGCGTTTCTCCACCCCCTTCGAGATGATATGGTTGGCGATACAGCCGAACGGCTGCAGGCTGATGACGTTGGAGACCCCGTTTTCGGCCAGATGGCAGATTTCGCCGGGCAGGAACCATCCCTCGCCGAAATCACCGGCCATGTTCACCACCTGCTCAGCCAAACGCGCATCTTCATATACATGCGTCAGCGGACGATAGAAGGGAAATGGCGCACAGATCTGGTTAAATTGCTGGATCATCTTATATAACCGGTTGTAAACAAAGTCGTTGAGCCAGCCCGGGAAACTCACCTCTTTGATGTTCAGCCGTCGGTTGATATGGTTGTTGGCGAAGCCAGTGGTGAGGAAGCCGATAAGGGCGGGCGGCACCACCTCCACGCCATGCTCCTCTAACCAGTTGACAACATACTTGTTGCTGAAACCGTTGTATTTCACGTAGATCTCGCCCACCAGCCCGATGACCGGCACCTGCTTGGCGGTGTCGATGGCCGCGGTGAAGTCCGCGACAGCCTCGCTGAGCAATTGGCGCAACCCTTTGGAGTTTCGGGCCTCTATCAGCGGCAAGGCACGTTCCGTGTATTGCTGCCGGAGCTGTTTCACACTGCCCGGCACCTTCTCGCGCACCACCGCCGCATGGTACAGCTTCGCCAAACAGTCGGCATACAGCACTGTGTTGACAGTGATACCCAGCACTTTACGCCAAGGAATGGTAAAACCCGGCTGGCTGGCCTTCACCGAAGCACTCAGGGCAAGCGACACAACAGGGATGTCCTGCATGCCCGCCGACACCAGCGCGTTCTTAATCAGCGAGTAGTAGTTGGAGGCACGGCACTGTCCGCCCGTCTGCGTCATGATGATGGCCACATCGTTGAGGTCGTACTCGCCGCTCAGCAGGGCGGTCATGATGGAACCCACCACGATAGTGGCAGGATAGCACACCTCGTTGTTGGCGTATTTGAGTCCCATCTCGGCGGCCTGCTGGTTGCCTACAGGTAGGGTAATCAATTTATAACCAGCTACTTTAAAGATGGACGGGAAAAACTCTGAGTATCCTTCTGCAAAGTAAGGTCCTATCAGGGTGCGCCGGCGCTCCTTCTGGGTGTACAAGCGGGTGGTGACGTACGGGGCGGGGATGTTGGCGCCCTGCTCGTCCACGGCACCCACCGGCTGTCCGAAGCCGCTCACCGACTCCACCAGCGAGCGCACCCGCAGCCGCAACGAGCCGATGTTGTTCACATCATCGATTTTCAGGATGGTGTGATTTTTGTGAAAACGCTTCAGCACGGCATTCACCTCATCGAGGATGAAGGCGTCGGGACCGCAGCCGAAAGAGGTGAGCTGCACGAAATGGAGGTTGCGGTAGGGATGTTTGCCCACGAAATAGGCCGCCTTGAAGATACGGTTGGGGTAGCTCCACTGCGACATGGCATTAAGTTCGTTATACACCTCCGCGCCCTTCACCGCCGCCGTATTCTCGGTGATGACATCAATGCCCATGTCGGCGATGGCATGGGAGATTTTGTGCTCGATGAGCGGGTCGATATGGTAGGGGCGGCCGGCCAGCAGGATGACCATGCGCTTCTCGCGGATGGCGGCCTCCAAAATCTCATTGCCTCGGCGGGTCAGGGCCGACAAGTAGTCGTTTTGCGCCTGCCAAGCCCTATCAATGGCGCGGAAGGCCACCTCTTTCGGCACGTTCAGCGTCTGCAGGTAAGCCCAACACGACTTCTGCATCAGCTTCGGGTTGTTGAAGGTGATGACGGGCGCATCGAACGGGATGCCCGCCTTCTGCGCAGGGTCCATCGAACTCTTTATCACATCCGAGTAGCCCGCTACAATCGGACAGTTGTAGCTGTTGCCCGACTTTTCGTCCTCTTTGCGTTCATACACCACATACGGGTAGAAAATGCGATCTACCTTTTGGGCTATCAGGTCGTTGATGTGACCGTGCATCAGTTTGGCGGGAAAGCAGATGTTGTCGGCCATGATAGCTCGTAATCCGCTTTCATACAACGAGTTGCTTGACGGCTTGGAGAGCACGGGGCGCAAACCGCATTCAGTGAAGAGGGTTTTCCAGAAAGGATAGTTTTCGTAGATGCCCAGTCCGCGCGGAATGCCGATGGTGGGTGCGTCGGCGGGCAGTTCCTTCTCTGGTTTGCCGAAGAGCATTCTGTATTTCTCCGCAAACATGTTGGTACCCCGCCGCTGCTCCTGCTGTGTGTTGGAATACACCTTCTCGCAGTTGTTGCCCGAGAAGAAGGTCTTGCCGTTCTGGAAGTGGAACAGCTTGACGGTGCAATGGTTCTCGCACCCGGGACATATCTCAAATGCCGATTCGTAACTGTTGGCAGATATCAGGTCGTTTAGGTTGGTGGACATGATTATTTAGTTTAATGGTTGGAACGTTCAAACATCCGGCTGGCGTAGAGCGCGGCGCCGTAAGCTCCCATCAGCTCAGGGATGTCGGAGAAGGCGACCTTGCAGTGTGCCATATTCTCCAATGCGCGCACGATGCTGTGGTTGCGGAAGGTGCCGCCCTGCACCACAATTTTCGCTCCTAATTCTTCTATATTTTTGAGTTTTAATACTTTGAAAAGACAATTTTTGACAACGGAATAGCTAAATCCGGCGGCGATGTCATCTACCGAAGCTCCCTCCTGCATGGCCTGCTTCACCTTCGAGTTCATGAAAACGGTGCAGCGCGTACCCAAGTCGCAGGGATGGGGGGCGAAGCACGACAGTTGGGCGAACTCAGCCACCGGATAGCCCATCATATTGGCAAAAGTCTCTATAAATGAGCCACATCCCGACGAACAGGCCTCGTTGATTTCCATGCGGCGGATGGAGCCGTTCTCCACGAAAATCGCCTTCATATCCTGTCCGCCGATGTCGAGCACGAAGCTCACCTGCGGCTCCACCTGCTTGGCGGCTGAGAAGTGCGCCATGGTCTCCACGATGCCGTAGTCGAAGTTGAAGGCGGTTTTGATAAGGTTCTCGCCGTAGCCGGTCACCGCGCTGGCCTCGATGAGGATGTTTTCGGGATGTGGGGTGCTGCTGTGGAGGGTTTGGAGCATCTTGCAGAAAGCCTTGAAACTGTCGCCCTCGTTGCGCTGGTAATCGGTATAGACGATGCGCTCGTAGCGGTCGAGCAGCACCAGTTTAGTGGTGGTACTGCCGGAGTCCACACCGAGGAAGTAGGGGGTGGGCGTATCGGACAGGAGCTCGGCGCGGGGCACGCGGTAGATGTTCTCCGACCGCAGCCACAGGTCGTAATCTTCCTGCGAGCTGAATAGCGCCGGCAGGCGGTTGTCGAGCGGCACCTCCATTTCCGTTTTCGTCTGCGTGATGTTCACCAGCTCGTCAACGGTGAGGATGCCGTTGGCCTGTTGGTCGGCCAGCAGGGCGCAGCCTGTAGCAGGTATCAGCTGCGCGTTTTCCGGCAGCATACACTCCTCTTCGGTGAGACCGAGCACGCGGCGGAAATGTTTCTGTAATTCAGGGAGAAAGGCGAACGGACCGCCGCAGAAAAAGACCTTCGGCGTGATGTCCATGCCGCGGGCCAGCGAGGCCACCACCTGCATCGCCACCGCATTGAAAACCGAGGCGGCAATGTCGGCGCGACTGATGTTGCGGCTCATCAGGTTCTGGATGTCGGTCTTCGAGAAAACCCCGCACCGCGAGGCGATAGGGTGGATGTTCTCGGCCTGTGCCGCCAAGGCGTTCAGCTCTTTGGTCTCCACATGAAACAGCATGGCGGTCTGGTCGATGAAGGCACCCGTACCGCCGGCACAACTGCCATTCATCCGAATGTCAGGCACTTTGCCTTTTTCAAAGAAAATCATCTTGCTGTCTTCGCCGCCCATGTCGATGAATGTGCGCACCTCCGGATACCGCTGCCGCACCGTTTCGGCCGCCGCCACCACCTCCTGCACAAAACCGATGTCCAACCGCTGGGCATAGCCCATTCCTACCGAGCCTGTGATGACCAGCCGCACCCTCACATTCCCCAACTCCTTATATAAACGTCCCACAATGTCGGCTGCCGTGCCCTTGATGTCGGCCTGATGGCGCTGATAAGCCGAAAAAACCAGCGTTCCGTCCGCATCCAACACCGCCACCTTCATCGTTGTGGACCCTATGTCAACCCCCATACGATAAGGGGTTTCCGTATCAATTGCCATATTTAATAAATTAGTTTAATAGAGTTATTAAAAACGGCGGCAAAGATACAAAAAATATTTGGTAAAATCTACGCTATCGGGTCGGGGCACACGTTGCGCCCGCCGTCCTCTGCCTTCGTGCGTTAGTTAGTCGCGCAAACATCGGACCGAACAACCATTGACCTTATAGTAGTTGCCGCGAGAGACGATGGCGTCACCGTAGCTCATGGCGCGGGCGTATACGCCAGTACTGTTGTTCTCAGTAGCACCCCATAAGACGGCGTATTTGCCGAAATATAGGTAATCGCTGCGGTAGGAGCCAGCGGGTAGCGCACTAAAGCCGGTGGCATTGTTCTGACTGGGCGTGTTGCCTACGGCATAGACATAGGTGCAACTGTGCCACCCCGTGGTACCCGCCAGTGCTTTGGCTATATACCTGTTGTCGCTGCCGCACACATACTGGCTCTGGCTACCCACATAATCTGTCAGCTGGGTCCATTCCGCATCGCTCGGCACGTGCCACCCATCGGGACAGATGCCCTGCACCCCACTCGGATTGGCACTGCTGGAGGAGGAACTACCCATCACCGCCTTCCAGTTATACAAAAGTCCGTAGGTGGGCTTATTGGAAGGGTTGTTATCCGGATAATACCAATAGGCAGTTGTGGTGGATGTACCGTTGCCTTGAGAAATGGGGGTGCCGTTGGCGTATCTGGTGGTACGCAGGTTTTCCTTCATCCAGCACTGCTTGCCTATCTGTAGCGCATCATAGCTGTTCCCGTCAATGTCGGTCACCGCATTGGGGATCACAACTACCTCAGTTGTAGTGTCTTCTGGCTGGATGGGGTCTTCTTTTTCACAAGCCACAGCAAACAGGGCCGCTGCACATAATAATAACACAATTTTTTTCATAAAAAAACGGTTTGTATTGGCCTCGAAAAAACCGAGGTGTTTATAAGGGGACTTCTATTTTTAATCTTTTTTAGACATACTTCCAGACCCTGCAAGTCCCTTCAACAGAATCTGAAAATACAACGGGGCAAAGTTACAGATTATTTTCTGATTTACAAGGGTTTGAGGTAAATTTTTTATTAAAAAATGGGGGGTAATATGTTGATTGTCAATAATATAATTTACAAACATTTTATTAACACACTCCTCTCGTTGGTTGTTGCCAACGGCCTACCGCGTCACTCTTTTTTCTTCCACTTCACATCATTGCCATAAATCGACACCAACGCATTGAACGGCAGAGCGTTGATGGTCTCGATGGTTTTCGGCAGTTCATCCATGATTTTCAGAAACTGCTCCATCTTTTCGTAGCGCACATGGAACATCAGGCACCGCCGGTTCTTGCACTTAACTTTCAGCTCGATGCCAATAGTGCCGCGCTCGTTGTACCACCCCCTCCTTCCATCGGAGGATTTTTTGCCGTCCCATTGATACAGTGCGTATTCTAACGACAGCTCCTGCATCTTGGCTTCCAGCAGGTTCTCCATGGTTTTTTTGTTGATGCTGCGGAGTTTGATACGCTTGAGTCCCTCTTCGGCCACATTGCACGCCTTCTCGTACAACGGAGGAATGAGGGCAGCCAGCGCACGGACACTTTCCACTGTCAATTTGCAGTTCAAGTCACAGTGTGCACCCTTGTAATCCAGATATGCGACGAACGCCCCTCTCGTATAGCCAATTTCCATTTCACCAAATTCACGGGAAAAGTAACCGGGTACTTTGCCTTGGTTGAAAGGATAGCCCTCGTTGGCGAAATTGGTGAGAATAGCGCTCTGCAACCGCCGCTCGCGAGGCCAATGCTGGATTTTGTGTTTCAGCATTTTCACAAAAGCATCCGATGTGATTCGCTTGGGGTCTGGGAATGTCGAATTGGAGATTTCTAAGACAAACTCCTCCCATTTGTTCTTGAAATTCTGCTCGCAGATATTCTTCACTTGCGGCTCAATGTCGTGCCATTCTTTCAGCAGTTGGGGGATTCGCGCATCGTAGGCAAGCAGCGACGACAATTCTATGCGAGTGTACAAATAGAGTTTCAAGTTCATAATATTTTCCCCCAACGAATTATAGACAGTAACATCGTAGGTGTAGTTGTTGCAGACAACTCCTATATGGGACAGCCGGAAATAAATTTCTGTTTTATCGCTATTGGTATAAGCAAAGGTGATATTCTTGGCACGGAGCTGAGTCTCCATTTTGCTGCGACTTTTGGTATATCTCCACTGCATAATGAAAAAACGTTCTTTTGCCTCGTGAATGTCGTCAATCCGAATGCGTTTCAGTTCATCAAAATAATTCTGTATCTCCATTTCTATAATTCTAAAAATCAATAATTTACACAGTAATAAAAGCCGCTTTCCCGCTCCGTCGCATCCATTCGTGGTGCTGTTCGTAGTTTCGTTCGTCGTCGCAAATCCAGAGCACTTTGGCATGCATGGGTTGCGGCACATTGGGTTCGGGGGCATAGCCGTCGGTGAAAATGATCATGCCGTCGTAACGCGGGTGCTCCGCAATATAGTCGAAAAGTATTTGGAAGTTGGTGCCGCCACGTCCCTCGATTTGCACCTCCTTCGGCGCTTTTTTGAGTGTGGTGAGTTCTTTCAAACTTGCATCGAACGGCAGCACATCGATGGTCTCCACGCCGTATTTGAAAAAGCGTGCGATGGCCGAGTAGAAGGTGGAGAGTGCGTGCGACGACACCGATCCGCTCACATCTACGCACACCAAGATGTTGGATGCCAGCTCGTAGCGACTGCCCATCTGCTGGAAGCCGCTGCGCCGGTTGGGCCTCATCCGCGTGAGCCGCCGTCGGCTGCACAGGATGCTGGTGTGGAAACTTCGCAAAATGGCCTTGTAGTTGAGCTTCACCTTGAGCGTGGCAATTACCATTTCTGCAAAACGTCCCGGAATCGAACCCCACGACTGCGAGGCCTCCAACTTTCGTATCAACTCGTTGGTCTCCTCTTGTTCTAGTACATCCTCCTCCCATAGTCCGCTATAGTCTGCCCACTGTTGATAGGGATTGTTGCTGTTTTGACCTTGTCCACTGCTTTGTTCCTGACCTTGACCGTTCCCTTGCTTTTCTTTGTCTTCTTCGCCGTCGCCATGTTCGACATCATCCTCTTGATTGTTGCCTTGTGACTGCTCTTGGTCTTGTTTTTGCTGGTCACTTTCGTCATCACCTTCTTTGGGGCTTTGTCCTTCACCCTCATCGCCCTCTGGTGTCTGTTCGCCGTCAGCAGGAATCCAACTATCATCCGAAGCATCACCATTGGCTCCAATCAAGTCGTTCAGTTTCAGGGCGTACCACTCAAAACTTTCCCCGTTGGGCAGTTGGAATTCGTGGGCTTTGGGGCATTCGAAATAGTGGAGCCGATAGTTCTGGTCCACCACCATATTCCCCGCAATGGCAATGGGTTCTGGCTTACAGCAATCAGGCTGCCGCTCGTAGGGGTGCTTGAGCAGGATGTGGAAGCACTCCACCTTCAGGTATTCTTCCAATGCCTCGTCGCTGAGGGGCTCGGCCAGTGTCGGGTTGTACTCGATGCGCCGCTCACCCGTGCGCATCGTGCATTTCATCTGTCCGTTCTCGGCCAGCGAGTGACTGCAATACACGGCGAAGAAGGCGGGTTCGGTGAGCCACCACCGCTCCACAATGCGCGAAATCCGTTTTTTTACACTACAGCTCATGTACGAAGGTTCTGATTTGATTATATAGGTCGATGTTTTTGGTCATTACTTGGACGATGGCTTTTGGATAATTTCCTGATTCAAAAACAGATACCAAATGAGCGAAGGCTTCCTTGCTTTTCTTGCCCCGCAGCATCCGCCAGTATTGGTCGAAGTTGGCCACGATGGTGGCTTCCTGTTCTGGCTCCCACTCCTGCATGTCGAGAAAGCGGAACACATCCTCGTTGAGCAGCGAAAGTTCGTGCAGTTTATAGCGGGCGAGGCGCGGTTGGCAACCCTCGTAGCTGAGCAGTATCTCTTTGGCCGACAACTGGTTGAATGATGCAAGAAATTGATAGAAAGTAGCGGTGGCTGCTGCGCCCACAATGCCGGTGCACAATATCTTCAAATCCTCCATATTGTTCTGTCCTTTGATGCAGTCCGACAGTTTCTTCCACGCCCTTCGGTCGGGAGTTTTGGTGAGACCGGCCGCCTCGTCGCTGCTATATTTGCCATCGAGCATATCGGGGTGACTTTGGATGAAGCTGATGACCCTTTCGTCGAGGTGGCTCTGGGTGGCCCAGCGGATCCACTCCTGCACCGAGGGACGGAACTCGTAGATGTTGAAGCGCGACACAAGGGCGGGGTCGAGGTCGGTGAGCTGGTACTCGTCGCCGTCGTTCACGGCCGAGATCACGCGGCTGCCTTCGGGCAGAGCGTGTCCCGCGAGGGTGCGGTTGAGGGCCAATTCCATAATGGTCTGCAGGATTTCGGGGCGGGCGCGGTTCAGTTCGTCTAAGAACAGCACCACGGGCTTGCCATCGATGGGGAACCAGTAGGGCGGCATAAACTCGGTGACTCCAGTGATTTCGTCCAAGCGTGGTAGCCCGATAAGGTCGCCGGGGTCGCTCATCTGTCCGAGGAAGAGTGCCACCACGGGGATTCCCTTGTTGGCGAAATAGTGGGTGAGGATTTCCGATTTGCCGATGCCGTGTTTGCCCACGAGCATAATGTTTTGGTTGGCAGGCATCACGCTTAAAATATTCTCTAATTGTTTGATGTTGATTTTGCTGAGGTTCATCTTATTGTATGTTAATGGTTTCTGTCAAATTCTCCAGATTCTGCAACCGTTTTTCCAAGTATGCGCCATTCCTTTTCCGGTGCAACGGATCCAGTTCGTCAAGGGCATCGTAGAACTCGCGGCTGTGGTTGAGATGAATCAGGTGGCACAGCTCGTGGAAAATCACATGGCGGATGACCTCGGTGGACTGGTTGCCTATGGTCACATTGATTGTAATTTTCCCGTTGGAAGCCGTCCTTCCGCCTATGTCTGGTGGCAGTAATGATACCTCTACATTGGGGCAGGTCACGGATGGGTGTTTGGCCGAGAAGATGGGCCAGCAGCAGTTGAACTCGGTGAGGATTTTCTCTTTAGGGGCTGTTTTTTGTCGCATGATGGTGTTGGATTTTGGATGCGGCAAAATTAGGGCACAGATATGACAAAGCATGGCATAACAAATGGAAAATGGAAAACTGAAAATGGAAAGGTGGAGATTCCGCCAGCGCCTTGCGGGGCTGGCGGAATGGTGTGGAAAACCGCTTTCCACCTGTATTACTGACTTACTCCAAACTCAACGTCACCCCGAAATCGTGCAGCCACTCCTCGCACTCCTTGTAGTTGGGCATCACGGAGAAAACCGCATCCCAAAACTGGCGGGGGTGCTGCGGGTATTTCAAATGGGTCAATTCGTGAACAATCAGGTAGTCAATGATCATCGGCTTGGCCATGATGCACTTCCAATGGAAGGTGATATTGTGACTCTGTGTGCCAGTTGGCTTCAAAACAATTCATTCAAACCATTATAGTTCAACAGTTTAACATCTGAACTATTGTTTTCAAATTCTCCAGCGTAAACAACCGCCCTTTTCGTTACCGGTGTTTTAATCCAGTCTTGCAATTGCCGTAAGGATTTCTCAAAGGATGGATGATACGTCATCGACGACTTTATTTCTACGGCCATGATTTCCCCCTCCTGCTTCAGCAAAACATCCACCTCGTTCTGATTGGAGTCGCGATAAAAGAACACGCCGCCGTCTTTTCCCTGATTGTAGCGATGTTTCATCATTTCCATCACCACCATATTTTCAAACAGAGATCCTCGTATTTTGTCCCTTTCAAGCTGTTTGGGCGATTCAATATCCAACAGATAACATGCCAATCCCGTGTCGTTGAAGTAAAGTTTCGGACTTTTGACCAACCTTTTGGAGATGTTTTCGTAATAAGGCGGCAGCAACGTGACCAGATAAGACGCCTGCAATACCGAAAGCCATCGGCTGATGGTTTTGGAATCCACTCCAACCTCCGCTGCCAATTCCGAAGCATTGAACAAAGAGCCGATGCGGGCGGCACACAGCTTTATGAAACGCAAAAATTGCATCTGGTTTTGGACATTCAGCAAATCCCTGACATCTTTTTCCAGATAGGTTTTGACGTATGATGGATAGAAGAATTTTGCCGTATTCTTGCCGGCAATCACCGCAGGGTAAAGCCCTTCAAAGATTTGATGGGAGAGGTCTCGCTCGGTTCGTTGGGCCACTGTTTCCGACAGCGACATCGGCATGAGTTCGAACACCCCCGCCCTACCGGCCAGCGACTCCGAAAGGTCGCGCATCATCTCGAAGTTGGAACTGCCTGTCAACAGAAAGCGCCTCTCTGGATGATGATCCACGATACCTTGTATATATTCCATCAGAACAGGGGCCTTTTGCACTTCGTCAATAAACATGCCGTCAGTGGTTTGCTGGAGAAACGCCACCGGATCATTCATGGCATAATCACGGATATGCACATCCTTCATGCTGAATTCTTTATAATCAGGGAAAAGATGCTTCAACAGCGTGCTTTTTCCCGATTGCCTCGGCCCCGTGACCGATATAACTGAGTAGTAGTTAGATGCTTCTCGAACCACCTGTTCTATTTTCCTGTTGATATAATCCACTTTCATTTTTATGTAATTTCGGAATCGGATGGCAAAAATACATAAAAATTTAATACCAAATACATATTTTTTCGCAAAACACTTTCGTTGCTCTTTGCCAGTGGAAGGATTACGGGAGAGAACTTACACGACCAGGTCGGGACAGACGTTGCCGGCGGTGGCTTTTCTGGCGCTCGCTGCCGCGCCACACCTTGTCGAACTCCTCGCTGGCGGCGGCCACGAGGGCGGGGTCGTCGGTGAGGATGCCGGCCTCGAAGTTGCGGCGGCGGGGCGACTTCATGCCCATGCCCGCGCCGGTGAGGTTGGCACTGCCCACATAGCAGACCATCTGGTCAATGACGATGATTTTGAAGTGTACGCGCGGGCACAGGGCGCGTTCCAGCAGCTGGGCGAGGCGCGGGTAGCGGTCGAAGTCGGCGCGGAAGTTCGGTCCGGGCTCCTTGGCGTGGATGAGCCGCACCTCCACGCCTTTGCCGAGCAGTTCGGCCAGCACCCCGAGGAACGGCTTCTCGGCTTTCCCTTGAAGCACGTACAGGTCTTTGATGTCGGCGGTGCCGATCCACAGCGTCTTTTTGGCCTTCATGGCCATGTCAAGGACGGTGGAGTAATGGGCGGTGTCGGTGATGAGAGTGGTGGGCATGGGGAATGGAAAATTGAAAACTGAAAATTGAAAATGAAATGGAGGTGGTAGGGATGTAGGCAAAAAAGGAACAAGGTTTTCACCCCATGGGAAACGCGGTTTTTTCAGATCAGACTGGCGATGCCCTCGCGCAGGAGGTTGTCGTTGCCGGCGGTGGCTTCGTTGTGGTAGGGGAACTGCGCGGCCCGAACCTCTTTCCCGTACTTGAGGGCATAGTCCACCGTGTAGAGGGTGCCGCTTTTGGCGGGGCATTGGGCCACTACCACCATCTGGCTGAGGGCGGCTTGCAGACGGTTGCGCCGCACTAATGTCTTCGGACTGGCTTTCACGCCCAACGGCTGCTCGCTGATCACCAGTCCTTGCCGTTGCAGAATACGTTCCTGTAACGGGACATTCTCCTGCGGATGCACAATATCCAGTCCCGACCCGACGATGGCGATGGTTTTCCCCATAGCATCGAGACAGCCACGATGGGCGGAACTGTCGCATCCCAACGCCAACCCCGACACCACCACGTAACCTTTCTTGGTGAAATCCACGGCCAAACTATACGCTTTCGAGCAGCCGTTGCGGTCGGCCGCTCGCGCCCCGATGATGGCCACACTTTTTTCCGCCTTCAACAGCTCAACATTGCCCATCAAGTAGAGTTTCTCTGGACAGTCGTCGCCAATTTCTATCAGCGACTGCGGAAACAATTCGGATGTTTTGTCTATTTCAATGATTTTGTGGTTCATATCTTCAATTATGATTATCATTTCCTTTCAACTCCGCTTCCAGCCGCTTGATGATGGGCAGCACCACATTTTTCACAACCTTCTGGTTCATACGATGCTCACCGTCGAAGGTCTGCACGTTGGGATAGTAGCGGGCGAACTCCTCGCGGCAGTTCACGGTGGTGTCCCGTGTGCCGAACAATCCTATGCAGAGGATGTTCTCGGGAGCATCCGCCTTCCACTGGTCGAACTGGTGCGCCTCCATCTCGCGATAGTGTTGGATGATCTCCTCCGTGATGGTGTACTGCGTCTGCCCGTCCTTGCGGGGCTGGAAGAAGTCGAAAGTGCCCACCTTCATCACGTCGGAGATTTCAGAGAGGTGGAGCGCCGGGTTGACGCAGATACGCGCGAAG
>JAEEGK010010091.1_pt1 | contig 21846 bp, 22 predicted proteins | sample 8958771 | NCBI WGS metagenome assembly JAEEGK01 (sample SAMN16246547, study PRJNA631951) | gut metagenome | biome: gut microbiome; feature: rumen; material: SC-attached | host: Bos | place: Iran: Karaj | collected 2018-10 | reverse complement strand
TGATCGACTTCCTTGGCCGCCCACGCGAGCCGCGCGTCCGGGGTCTTGCCCGCTTTCACGAGGTCGCCGACTTCGCGTACGATGTTGTAGCTGACGATCGTGATGCCCTTGGTGTCGATGTGATAGAACCTGCGCTCCGGAAATTCCTTTTTAAGCTCCGCAACCGCTTCGTCCATCGCGCGGAACGTGACGGTCATCGCCGCGGAGAAGTGCACATACAGGATGTCGTTGCCCTTTTCGAACTCGGGACGGAAATAGTTCGTGTAGCGCTCCGCGGAGATGCCGCCGGTCGTGGGCAGCACGCCCTCGCGCAGCGACTGATAGAACGCGTGCGAATCGAACACGTCATAGTCCTCGTACGGCCAGATCGTCTTTGCGTCGATGCTGTACGGCATGGAGATCAGACGGTATCCGTATTCCTTTGCAACCTCCGGCGTGATGTCGGTATCGGTATCGGTAAACAGTGTCAGCATTTTTTATTCTCCTACTAAAATATAATGGTGAACCGGCTGTCCGCCGTCGATGCGGATGACCTCGGTTCTGGGATACGCGGTTCTGAGCGCGTCACAGAGGCGCTCCGTTTCCTGCGGGTTCGCGTCGTGACCGGAAAGCAGCAGCAGCACGCCGAACTGCTCGGCATGCATGTCCTTTGCAAGCGCAAGCGCGGTGTCGTTCGCGTCGCAGTCGTTGATATAGATCGTGTCGCCGATGAAGCCGATGAAATCGCCCTCGCGTACGTGCACGCCGTCCTTTTCGGCGTTGCGGCTTGCGCGCGAGACGAAACCGGTGACGACGCTTTGGATGACGTCCTCGAGATCGGAAACCAGCGCGTCGGGTTCGGCGCCGGTGTCCATCATGGACATGGCGGCATAGCCCTCGCCGACCGTATGCGAATGCAGCACGCGCACGTCCGAGGACGGAAAGAGATCGCGCGCCTGCTCGGCGGTCAGCAGCACGTTGCCGTTGTTCGGGAAGACGTAGACCGTGTCGGCGTTGATGCGCTCGAACGCGTTCAAAAAATCCGCCGCGCTCGGGTTCATGCTCTGTCCGCCGTCGATCACCTCGTCCGCGCCGAGCGAACGGAACAGCTCCTTCAGCCCTTCACCCGCCGCGACCGCCACGATGCCGGTCTTCTTGCGCGCTTTCGGCACCTTTGCGGCGACGGTCGGCAGATCGGTCTCGTTGTGCTGCAGCGACATGTTCTCGACCTTCAAGGTCAGGAATTCGCCGTAGCGCTGGCAGCGGTTCAGGATATCGCCGGGGCGCATCGTGTGGACGTGCACCTTGACGATCGAGCCCTCGCGGAACGCGACGACCGAATTGCCGACGCTGTTGAGATATTCGATGAACGCATTCAGGTCGAACGATTCCGGATCGCCCTTTCTGCGCTGCAGACGGAGCAGAAACTCGGTGCAGTAGCCGAACGTCAGCTCGCTGTTCTCGTCGAAGGCGTTCAGGTCCGCTTTCGGGGCGGCGCCGTGCGCTTCGCCCTTTTCGACCGCTTCGCCGTTCAGCACGCGCCGCATGCCCTCGAAGATATACAGCAGCCCCGCGCCGCCGCTGTCGACCACGCCCGCCTCGCGCAGAACCGGCAGCTGATCCGGCGTGCGCTCCAGCGCGCGCTGCATCTCGTCCACCAGATCGCCGAAGTAGCTTTCGAGCGAGGAATCCGCCGTGATGCGCGCGTTCGCAAAGCGCACGCTGTCGGAGAAAACGGTGAGGATCGTGCCTTCGACCGGTTCCGGCACCGCGTGATACGCTTCCTCAACGCCGAGGCGCATGGCGCGCGCAATGTCGTCGAGCGTGGCTTCGCGCACGTCGGCAAAGCCCTTTTTGATGCCGGAAAAGATGCGGGACAGGATGACGCCCGAATTGCCGCGCGCGCCCAGAAGCATGCCGTGCGCGCCCTTGTCGGCAATGTCCGAAAGCGCGGCGTCGAACTGGCCTTCGGTTGCGTCCGCGCCGGAATACACCGTCGCAAGCATGTTGTCGCCGGTGTCGCCGTCGGGAATGGGAAATACGTTGAGATCGTTGACTTCCTTGCGGTAGCAGCTCAAATGGTCCGCGCCGCTGGAGATCATCTGCGCATACAGCGCGCCGTTCAAACGCGTCGTGTTCATTGCGTCACGCTCCGATCCGGCGTCCTCGAAAAGACGGAGGAAACGTCCACAATGTCGTCGAGCGTGCATTGCAGCACTTCGCAGATCTTCAAAAGTGTGTTCATGTGCACCGGCAGTCCCTTGCCGAGCTTTGCGATCACGGCGGAGCTCAGGTGCGTGACCGACATCAGATCCTTCTTTTTCATTTTTCGCGTGCGCAGCAACGCCCAAAGACGGTCGTAGCAGACGCGAAACGTCTCTGTGATCATAAAACCCCCTGCATTATCTGAAGAGACGCGCAAAACGTGCCCCTTCTATCCATACGTCGACTATTGTACCATGGAATCCGACGGGTTTCAACAAAAATCTTTTCGTTCGTAAAGATTCCGCGTCCGGCAAAAAACGGGCGGCGGCATTGACAGCGCGTGAAGCGTTCTATATAATAAACGGCAGAAACAGCCGCGGTTCGCGGCATTCGATCACAAGGAGGTAACGTTATGTTCTGTCCCAATTGCGGAAAAGAAGTCGTCGAGGGCGCAGGATTCTGCGGCAACTGCGGCGCGACGATCGCGCAGCCGAACGCGGAGCGGCAAACCCCGCCGCAGCCCGTCGTCGTGCAGCAGCCGGTGACCGAAGCCACGCTTCCGGCACAGTTCCGGCCGCTCAGCCCGTGGGCATACTTCGGCTATTCGATCCTGTTCTCGATTCCGGTCGTCGGTTTCATCATGCTGATCGTGTTCTCGTGCAAGAAGAGCAACATCAACCGCCGCAACTTTGCGCGTTCCTATTGGTGCGCGCTGATCCTGTGCGTGGTGCTTTTCGCGGTTCTGCTGATCATCGCTTTCCTGACCGGCAGCATCGAGCGGCTGAGCTACTGGATCCGCAGCACATTCTGATTGCGTTCGGCTTGCGCGGACGGGCACATTTCGGCAAGTACAGCGCAGTTGTCTTCGGGCAGCCGCGCTGTTCATTTTCATGATTTCAAGTTGATTGTTGTTATTTCATTTTCATAGTATTTATGCTAAAATCAATTACATAAATCGAGATTTGGAGGACAGTCATGAAAGTTGCAGTATGCGAGGATACAGACTGGCTGCTATCAGAAGAAGCATACTCGATCTATGCTCCCTGCATGTATCATCCCACATGCGAGGACTATAAGACACAGATGGAAGGATTTTTACAAGCTTCATCGGTGAAAGTATTTGTATGTGAAGATCGAAACAGGAAAACCGGCATGATGGTTCTGAAGTTTTCAGAAGCCGCCGCGGAGATCATCGGAATTGCCGTGTCTGAAAAGCTCAGACGTCGGGGGATCGGAAAACAGCTGATCTTAAGCGCGATGGAGTTGGAAGGAATAGGAAGAATCGAAGCGCAGACGGACGATGATTCAATTGGGTTCTACCGCAGATGCGGCTTTTCTGAGGAGAAAAGCATCATTGATTATCCCGATGGGTCAGTCGTTCGTTATAACTGCATTCTGAACAAATAGACAAATCGGCATTTGCCGAAATCTTTAACTTTGAGTATATAATGATAGAGGGCAGAGAAGTGAACTCGGAATATCTATTAGAAACAAAAACAATAGACTATGGAAATCCGATGATACAAGAGAAGGTATCTGAACTAAGGTCTGATACAAAGACAATGATAGAGTATATACAGAAAGCCTATGAATTTGTCAGAGATAATATTTTACATTCATGGGATATTCAGTCGCCCATTGTCTCTCGGAAAGCAAGTGAAGTATTGGAGAATAAAACAGGTATTTGTTGGACAAAATCTTGCCTTTTGGCGGCACTTTTGAGAGCTAACGGAATACCAGCCGGAATCAGCTATCAGCTACTGACAAGAGCAGACGATGATGATAGCGAAGGATATATAATCCACGCATTAAATACCGTGTATATAGAAGAACAGAGCAAATGGATAAGGCTTGATGCCCGTGGAAACAAGACAAATGTACATGCGGAGTTTAGTATTGAGGAAGAACAGCTTGCTTTCCCTGTCAGAAGTCAGTATGGAGAAGTTGATTATCGGGATAATAACCCGGATTTAGACGAAAGACTTGTAAGTATATTAAACAATAGTGAAAATATATTAGAGATTACAACAGATTTCACAATGGATTGATAACTCACAATATTATTGACTAAGACAAATTCCAATTTGACGGGATATCACTAAATCGTGATTTGCGGAGATGGATTATGGTTAAAATCTCGTTGCTGATCGGAGAAGTTATTTTTACTTTGCTATGGATATTTTACCGAGGAATCACCGGGGTTGTTCAAAAACGATTTTGCTGGAAACAGGAAGTTTTGCTCCTGTTGATGTATATTAACTTAGCCGTGATCATACGCTTTGTTTTTTATCCGTTTTTCGCCGTTGACGGTCAGGTTCAGCCTTTGATCATTCAGGCAAGGGAAATTTTTCCGCCGAGGATTAATCTGATCCCGTTTTTATACATCACCGATTATGAGGTAAAACGCGAGGCGCTCATAAACATCATCGGGAATGTATCGCTCTTTATCCCGACAGGAATCATTCTCCCAATCCTGTACAAACGCCTGAACAGTTTTTGGAAAGTGCTTCTGTCAGGAGCCGGTATTTCTCTCTGTATCGAAGTGATTCAGCTTCTGCTGCCAAACAGCGTAACGGACATTGACGATCTGATATTGAACACAGCGGGGGTTATCATCGGTTACGCTGTATTCTCTCTTGTCAGAAGGCTGAGAAAAAGAGCGTGACAACTTCCCGTTTATCGGTTATCCCATCTTCTTGACCTGACGGTCAAGAAGCATCGCGGGCTTTCAGCCCGCTCAATTCAGGTTTTTCGAGATGAATGATAGAACATAAAATCGGAAGATAATTGCACAAAGGAGCTTCAGCCCAAGTAGGACTGAAGCTCATATTTTTATTCTGGAAGTCTTCCTTCATACATAATCTGAAGCTCACCATAGACTCTTCCCCAGTTTCGGAGTGGCATGGTCCATTTCTTGGTCGCTTCAAAAGTGGATAGGTATAATGCTTTAAGAAGAGCCTGATCACTCGGGAAAACGCTTCTTTGACGGTTTAGCTTGCGATAAGTGGCATTGAGGCTTTCGATGGCGTTGGTTTTCTTCATATCCTTATCGATGAGTAACTTCCAAAGCTTCTTATAACTTACCGCCATGATGCTTTCCTCCCGATATACAAAAATGCTCTGCCGCCTGGCAGAGCATCCATACTTTTATCCATGCCGTCAAGGCTCGACAACACTCGACAGCGTTGTATACTATGATAGCACAGAAAATGTAAAAAGGCAGCCGCATAATGCAGTTGCAGCAAAAATCATGTGATTTTATCATTTTTAATAAATCCAGAGAAAAGAGTCTGTTTCTGCGATCTGAGCTACGTAACCTGTCGCACATGCCCCACCTTCAAAGCTGTTATTCTTTGATACAGCGATCCAATTTTTATATGCCCCTCACCGCAGAAAAACGTTGACTTCCTGGTCAACCTAAGTTACCATACCACCAACCTGGGAGCTCCCCAGAAACGGCGAACGCCCTGCTGCATTTCACTCTTGCAGCAGGGCGGTTTTCATACCACAGGAATACTACGGACAAACAGAAACACATGGATACAAGGCACACGAAAGACCTTCAAAAGTTCTGAAAGTTACACAATATCACGCAAAATCACTACTTATCATATATTAGCACAGCAATTCGGGGCTTTGGGAGCACGATGCCGCAGGTTCGAATCCTGTCACTCGGACCATTTCGAGTGGTCATAACTGATTTGTGGTTATGACCGCTCGATTTTTCATTTTTATATTGCATTTTCGGCAGGCTTCGGTCTGCTTTTTCTTTTATGCGGGTTCGGGGATGTACTCTATTTCTACTCCCTGCCGGGTGGTTGCTTTGTAGTGACTGGTGAGCTGCTCATAAGCCCGCGGTGCGCTGTCCGGCAGCTCGATATAGCCTGTGAAGCGGTAATAAATTGCCAAGCGCTGTGTGCGGTTTTTGCCTTTGCCCTCGGTTTCGCAGACGTCGATGTGGTCAATCTCCGCCGCGTCCGCGCAGACGTAGTGGTGGCTGCAAGTTCCGCGGTAATCCTTCGCGCTGTTTGGCGCTTAAAAATGATTATGTTGCTGATGTTTATGAAGCATTTGCCATGCACTTACCTCCTCGCGTTTTCCCCTCAACTTCATACCGCAACAATCGAAGCGAAAAAGTAAACACCAACCCGGAAAATTGGCATAAAACTGCCCGCAGGAACGCCAAAGGCGACCATACGGGCATAAAAATGGACGCACCGCCAAATGGCAATTGCCACGCGGTAAAACGAAAAGGTCTACGTCCAGGTGACGCAGACCATCGGTTACGCGGAGACGGAGAAGCGCGAATATGAGCGGCTGCTGGACATCCGGGACAACTACCCCAAATACGTCTTGACCACCGACGACTTCGCCGGCGGGAATTATAAGGGGATCAGGACGATGCATGTGGCGGAGCTTTTGATGAGAGGTCACCTCTGATTATTGATATAATATTGGATATCTGAAAATCGTTATGACCACTCGATTTCTATTTATATTGCGTTTTTTCAGGCTCAGGCCTGCTTTTACGCGGGTGTTCAGGTCGGGCGTGACCAGCCGCAGAGTGTCGAAGGCGTCGTATGTATAGAAATCATCCCGCCGTTTTGCGTCGCGACAGCCCACACGTCGCCGGGGGCGTTGCAGAGATAGAAATAATAAGCCCCGTCGCCTGTGCGGATTAAGATTAGCTGCCATTTGCCATACTCGTTGCAGTTAATTAGTGTATTTAAAGCTTCACGTTTGACAGTCCCGCTATTTAATGTTGTGCTCAGTTATTGTCATCTTTTTAAATTGTGATTTAGAAAGACTGTCAATGTTTTTCCTATATAATTCATATGCCTTATCATACTTCTTCTTTTCCCAATAATCATCAGCCTTTCTTAATTCTTCTTTTACATAATACTCGGCGAGTTCTTTCTTCCGTTTTTCATATGTGGACTCATATATCAGATCAAATAAATCCGTTTTAGAAACATTCAGGTGCGAAAATACTGCTTCCAATGTATTTGCCACATATATTAACCCTTTTTCCATATCATTTTGAGTTGATATTTGATACAAACCGTTTGAATCGTTAATATTCAGAAAATTTAAAACATCTTGCAAAGAAAAACTTTTTGTTTTTTCTTTATCTTCAAACTGACAGGTAATTTCATGTTCGTATTCAGAATATATAATATCAATCCTGTTATTTTTACCTTCAAAGCTCAGGAAACACTTAGAATTATCCGTTTTCAATGAATATCCATAGTTATTCAAAAAATCAAAACAGTGCTCTATCATATGTTTTTGTCCCATATATTATCTCCTTAGCTTTCCGGTGGGAACCAATAAGAATTACTATATGACCGCCCTCTGCTTTGAAGCAAGTTCCTTTCTGCCCCTAAAAAGTCGGCGTGTTCCATTGAAAATGGAGATACATCTTTTATAGGAACATTTTCGTTCATTAGGCTACGAAGGACGCCGCTATTTTGCTTCCGGTTTGCTTTAGGGTTCCCTTTGTCCGGTAAATAATCAGCTATTTTAAATTCTCCATTCTGCACTTTTTCTTCCGTACTTTAATCCTTCATTTTGGCAATGACGGGTGTTTTACCGTGTTGTGTGAGTTTTTGCGGAACTGTATTTGCATTTTCCGCCATTCCCCGGATTATCGACCTTGATATGCGTCGGGCTATAGTTGGCGTTACGCTCCGTTTGCCTCTGCGCGGCTATTGCCTTTCCTCGCGCTAAGTTTTGCGTCGTAATAGCTGCGTTGGAGCTTGCGTACTGCTCTGCCTAATACTGTGAAGCTCGGCAAGTGCCGTGCTTCACAGTATTAGGCTATTAAACAAAGAGCTCGCTTTCAAAATCGTCCTTTCCCATGGAGGGCCCGTTATAGAAAGCCCGGATATAGCTTTTCCGGAGCTATTCTTCCAGCTCACGGCACAGGTCCAACAGAGAGATGATGTGGAGCTGCTGAGGGCAGGTAGCTTCACACTGACCGCATCGGATGCAGTCTCTGGCCTTGCCCCTCCCCTGTGTGACGATGTTGTATTCCCGGACGGTTCGAAAATGCGGGCTGCCTTTTTTGCGGTTCTGCACCGTGAATATCTCCGGGATCGGGATCTCCATTGGGCAGCCGCCCGTGCAATAGTGGCAGGCGGTACAGGGAATGGATTTATCCTCGTTCAGTGCCTCCTGTGCCTCGGCAATGACGGCCTCTTCCTCCGGCGTCAGGGGCCGGAAGTCCCTCATATAGCCGAGATTGTCCTCCATCTGCGCCAGATCGCTCATGCCGGAGAGCACGGTAATGATATTTTCCTTGCTTGCTGCATAGCGGATCGCCCAGCTTGCATACGAGGCTTTGCTTCCGCTTCGGTCAAATACCGCCTTCACCGAGTCGATTGGGTCCGCCAGCACGCCGCCCTTGACCGGCTCCATCACTGTGACCGGCTTGCCGTGAGCCTTGCAGATTTCCCAGTTTTTCCGCCCTGCCACACCGGGGTTCTCCCAGTCGGCATAGTTGATCTGGAGCTGTACGAAATCCACCTCCGGGTGCGCGTTCAGCAGTTCCTCCAGCAGCTCGGGATCGGCATGGAAGGAAAAGCCCCAGTGCTTTACGAGGCCCTGTTCCTTCAGACCGCGTACAAAATCCCATATATGGTACTCATCGAACTTTCTATAGTTGCTTCGCTGCAGGGCGTGGAGCAGATAAAAGTCGAAATACCCCGCGCCGGTGCGTTCAAGGCTGGTGTAAAACTGCTGTTTGGCGCTTTCTTCGTCGGGGCATTGCGGCAGCCACGCGCAGAGCTTTGTGGCGAGAGTGTAGCTTTCCCTCGGATGCCGCTCCGCCACGGCCTTGCGAAAGGCATCCTCCGACGCGCCGTTGTCGTAGACGTATGCGGTGTCGAAGTATGTGCCGCCGGCAGCCAGAAACATATCCGCCATCTGCGACACCTGCGGAATGTCGATGCTGCCGTCCGGGTTCTTCGGCAGGCGCATCAGGCCAAAGCCGAGTTTGAATATATCTTTGCCGAGATAATCTGCCATTGCGTTTTCCTCCAATCTTTTTTGCGGGGTATACTGTCTTACGTGAAAGAATAACTTGGTAATGAGTATGTGGCCATGCGCCGTCTCCAATGGCACGGCCTGAAATTTGTATTAGCGCCTCGCTGCACAAGCGGGAAGACGCGCATATAATAAGCTCTTCGCGATTATTCTATCTTAATATGTTCTCGAGTTCAACTCTCAAATATTATTTTTCATCCCGTGCAATTTCAGCCTTCCCATAATGCGGTCGCGTCGGTGCGTATCTCCCCGAAAAACGGGAAAGAGCGGCTTTGACCCAACAAAAACAGAAGCACCAGCCAGGCCTTTTGGGACCTGTCTGGTGCTTTTGCGTTGCGCGCTTATTTGCGGCGCGTCCTTTTCAGCATTATATGCTGCTCGTTTTTATTTCGCGACCTTCTCGCAGAAGCGCTGCGTAATTGCCGCTACCTGGGCGCGCGTTGCGCTGCCATGCGAGTCGAGGATTATGTTGCCCTCGGCGTCTGTCGTGCCGTTTATGAGTCCGACGCCGACAGCCCATGCAAGCGCTTCCTTGGCGTAATCGGAAACGCTGTCCGCGTCATTGAACGCGCTGACGTCGCCGGTCGTGCTCACATCGTAGCCCTTATACTGCGCGTAATTGTAGAGCATTACGGCAAGCTGCTCACGGGAAACGGGGTCGTTCGCGCCAAAGCTTTCGCCTTGGCCTTTTGCGATGCCGCTGTCAACCATCCAGGTGACGCTGCCTGCGAACCAGTCGCTCGCGCTGACGTCGCTGAACGCTGCCGTGTCGCCGGATGCTTCCGCGCCGTCAAGGTTGAAGAGAAGCTGAGCTATCATGCCGCGGGAGGTATCGGCGTTCGCGTTGAATTTGCCGTCGCCCACGCCGTTCATAATTTCGTGGCTTGCGGCCCAGGCGACATTGTCTGCAAACCAGTCGTTGCTCTTAACGTCGTCAAAGGTCTTGGTGTTGTCTACTATTTTCACAGTCGCGCTGCCGGAAAGGGCGAGCTCGACGCCGTTTTCGCTCGTCGTGGAAGTCTTGACAATTTCCTCTGTGCCGTCCTCGTGGACTATAACGGCGACGGTGCCCGCCGTAACGTTTTCGACGGGTATCTCGACCTTGATGGGCCTGTCGGTCTTGGGCATATTTACGCTTATGGGCGCGGCGTTCACGGCGCTCGTCGCCGCCTTGACCTCGACCTGTACCTTTACGCTCTCGCCGGCCTTAACTGCTTCTTCAACAGCCTTTTCGCTTACCTTCGCCTCAGCGGAAACGGTGTTGCCCTGCGCGTCGGCCTTGACGGTGCCGATGGAGCCGTCGGAGGCAGTGTTTTCCGTAACGGCGCTGCCATCCTTGGATGTGGTGGTCTCGGTCTTGCTGCCGTCGGTCCTGGTGGTGGTTTCAACCTTGCTGCCGTCGGCGTTTTCCTTGACCTCGGTCTTGGAACCGTCGTTGTTGGTCGTTGTATCGGTCTTGCTTCCGCCGGAATCCTTATCCGAAGAAGAGCTGCCGGATGAGCTGTCTCCGGACGGTCTGGGCCTTGCTCTTACAACGAGAGTACCGGTCTCATAGGAAACTATGTAATCACCCTGTACATCGCAGCCGTTCGGAGAGATGGTATAGCTGCCAACTTCATTACCCGGCTCGCGGGAGAGAGTGTAAACAAGGCTGTCACCCTCGGCAAGGCCGGTGACGGTTGCGGTAAATTCAGGATCATCGTATCCTAAGTAAATGCTGGCGTCATCCGCCTTTACAGTGGCGTAAGAAGGTTCTTTAATCGTAAGAGAGGGAGCGGAGCTTTCCTTATAAGCCGCAGCAGCGTTATAAGCATCGCTCTCGCTTTCACAGAGAATTACGCTGCCGTCGGGGATGGGAAGAAGCGCTACGATGGCATTATATACATCTACACTGTAGCTGCCTTTTTCAAGATATGCGTCTCTTTCGCTGAGTTCCTCCAGAGCGGTATAATTCTTAATTGTCGGAGCACCGTAAAGAACTATGCTCAGAGTGCCTTCTCTGGTTTTCGGCGAATAGAAGACTTCATCTTCAGACATTGCAAAGGCATCGTCATCGATAAGTGTTACGGATGCGGGAATCTTTATGCCGGTGAGCTTCGGGCAATCCTTGAAGGCGCCCCAGCTTATCGTTTCAAGCGTTGAGGGCAGCGATACCTGCGAAAGAGATTCGCAGCCTGCGCACATGAACCAGCCGAGCTCCTTTACGCCCTCGGCAACAGTTAGGCTTTCAAGACTGCTGCAGCCATTGAAGAGATTTCTTCCGTATACCGCATTGTTGCCGGCAGGGAGAGTGAAGGATTTAAGCCCGGTGCTTGCGAATGCAAAGCTCGGCAGACTTGTAAAGCTGTTTCCAAGCTCAACATTTTCAAGCGCGGTGCAATTACCAAAGGTCATGCCATCTTTGAAGCTGACAACCTTAGGCATGGAAACGGTCTTAAGGTTCTGGCTTTTGAAGAACGCATAGCTGCCGACATTTGTTACCTCGGGAAGATCTATCTCCTCAAATCCGGATTCGAAGAATGCCTCATCGACAATTGTGGTTAAGCCCGGCAGAGATATGGTTCTGAGTTTGGACTGGAAGAAACTGTATTTCTCAACGGTCTGCAATGAGGGAAGAGACACTTCCTCAAGAGCAGGGCAGTAGGCAAATGCCATTCCGTTACCATAAGCGCCTGTTTCGAGTGTGGTCGCTTTCGGCGCGGAAACGGTTTTAAGGTTCGGGCTTCTGAAGAAGGCATAGGCGCCAATACTCGTTGCCTTGGGAAGGACTATTTCCTCCAAAGCTGTTTCGAAAAATGCTTCGTTGCTTACCGTGACAACATTAGGAAGCTCGACTTTGCGCAGCTTGGGAAGATTAGCGTTGCCGTACTCAGAGAAATCGGAGAAGAAATATTGTCCGACTGTAGTGAGCGAAGGGAGACTTATGCTTTCAAGCTCGGTATCCTTGCAGAAGGGCTGATCGGAATCTTTGAAGGTGGTTGCCGAAGGCAGAGATATGCTCTTCAGGCCGTTGCAGCGCAGAGCATACGACTGTACCGTTGTTACATTCGGAGCGTTCAGCTCAAAATCACCGCACCAGCAGAAAACGGGATAGTCATTTCCGCCGAGTGTAGTCGTGTCGGGAAGATTAACAGTTTCCAGGGATGTGCACTGAGTGAAGGTGTTTCCCGGAACGGTAGGAGCTCCCTTCAGAGTAACGTTTTTGAGACCAACCATGCGCGTAAAGAAACCTGAATTGGTGGGGAATGAGCCTGTATGATTCAGCGTTAAGGTCTCAATAACATCGTTATACGGCGGATAATCACTCATCAGGGAATTGCCGAAGCTGTCCGCATAGTCATCTCTGCTGAGCTTAACTGTAAAATTCTGTCCCAAGCTTCCGCCGCCCAGATAATTAACCGGACAATCAGCCTCAAGCGTCTTGAGTGAGGAACAGCCGCAGAACACGCCGCCCTCAGATGATATATTCGTCTTATCGTTGAGCTTAACGGAAGTGATATGATACTGCATCTGGAAAGCGCCTGATGAGATGCAGCTCAAAGATGTGCAGGCGGTAAAGTCCAGTTCGCCGGTCAGACCGTAATTTCTTCTGGGATCGTCCTCAGCCCAGCCTTCAACCTCTGAGTTGCTGTAGCCCTTGTCGTTGAGGTTGGACATGCTGTCAAGCATAAATGCGTCAGCGCCAATGTATGTCAGCCCTGTCATTTCCTCAAACGGGAAGCTGTGAAGCGAGGGACAGAAAGAAAAGGCATAGGATTCAATCCTGCCTATCTTTTCCGGATGATCAAAGTTCACCTCGGAAAGAGCAGGGCAGAACTGGAACATTAAATAGGTAATGTCTACCGTGGTGTCCGCGGAATTGTGGATGTTGACCGTCTCCAAATAAGGCTGACGGAAATAGGCGCCTGCCCATGTGCCGCTAAGCGGAGCATACATGTTAAGCGTGGTAATGAAGGTGTGTCCGTTCTTCTCCGGCTGCTTAGCGTAGGTGGGGCTAAGGCTTGAGGCAACGCAGGAAGAATCATAACATTCAGAGCCGCCGTCGTAGCAGTCGTTCAACACTACAAACAGATTGCTATTGAGATGCGCGGTCGTGTACCAGTTAAGCGTTGTAAGCTCCGGATTATCCGCGAATACAGCGGCGTCGCTTGACTCCACCGAAGCCGGAATGGTTACCTCCGTCATGCGGGTTCCCGCGAGGCAGCGATAGCCCAAATATGTCACCGCACAGTTTTCCTGAGCGAGGATATCCGAGGTAAGCTTTTCGCAGTCTTCAAAGCAGAAAGCATTCAGGGTTTCTACAGATGTGCTCAGGATAATGGTATCGAGCTCGGGGCAATTATAGAAGTTGCAATAAGGAATGCTTGTGTTTACGTGTTCCGCAAGATTATCAAGGAAAGTGACTTTCTTTATTCCGGAGCGAGGGAAAACCATTCCGCAGCCCAACTGGTCGGGACGCATGGAAATCTCGACATTTGCCGCAGGATCAAACGCTCCGGCGAAAGAGAAATAATCCAGATAACCGACCTTAGGTAAATCGAAGCCTTTAAGGGCGGAGCAGTCCATAAAAGCGTAGGGAGCAACTCTTTTGAGCGTAACTCCCTCTCCGAATGCTACGGAACGGAGCTTTTTGCAGTTATAGAAAGTATAGTCAAATATCTCGTCACTATGCCCGATAAGCCCAACAGGCAGATTTACCGAGGTAACGGAGCTGTTGGCGAAGGCACGAACCCCTATGAACTCTATGCTGTCCGGCAGCGTAACCGCGCCGAGCTTGTCGCAGCCTTCAAACGCGGAAGCGAGGACGCACACGGTGCCTTCCTTTACGGTAAAGTCGCCTTCATAATTCGGGTCAACGCGAACAAGGCACTTGCCTGCGTAGTAAGCGCCGTTAACGTAGTTGTTCTTAATAAAGCCCGGAATAGCCGCGAGCACCGCTTGCGTATCGGGAACGGATATAGTGGTATCGTTTTCTACGTAGTTTTCTCCGCTGAAGCCTATGTTACGGTTTTCTGAAGAAGTCTGGGCGTAATTGAACAGATTTCCATGAATTGTCCGTAATTCTTCCGGCACAGAGAAAGTTCCGTTGAAGCCGGAAAGAACATCATAATAGGTCAGCCTTAGTTCGGAAACCTTGTAATTGTTCCCGTTATAGCTAAGCGTGGACGGGATAACGATGTCGGTCGCGGTGGCGCTTACGCTGTAAATGGTCACAGCAACCGTGTCTTCGCGGGTGCTGCATTCAAGGTTTGCCCCGCAGCGAACACCGGGAGCTATTTCGTCGTAATAATCCACTTCGAAATACTCTGCGGAAGCCGAAAGGCAAAGCAGACCGCACAGCGCCACTAAAAGACATGCGATAAGCAGGGGTTTGCACAGATGCTTCAAATGATTTCCTCCTTTTTGTTTTGAGTCTTGCATATGCGCAGAATTATATATAAAAGGGACGTCCGCCAAAAGCTTTTAGGCGCAAGGCGGTGGAGCCTGGATTTTAGTTCCTGGGGAGGCGGCAGGCTTCGGCAGGAAAGCACAAAAACCAACGCGTACAGCAGCTCGTATAGATTGAAAACAAGCCAGAACAGCAGGAAAAGGTAAATCGTAGTCTGTTCGTTCAAAATGCGCTGCACAGTATTTACGGCGCCGAGTACCGAAAGAGCGATAAGCACAAGAAACGGAATGGGATACCATGCCTGCCAGCCGCCGCGTCCGGTTTTGTCCGTTACGGCGAAGTCCCGTTTGCGGAAGCCGAAGGTCTCGGCGATGACTCCCGGCAGCAGGAACGGAAAAAGGCACAACTCATATATTTCGCTCCAACGCGTAGAACGGATGCCGCCGGAGAAAAAACGTATGCCCAGAGCCGCAAGCAGATACATAGGCAGCCAGAAAACGAGCATTTGCCCGAAATCGCAGTTCATAACGGTTATGCCAAAAACGGAAAACATAAGCGGAGAAAGAAGATATACAAGGCGCTTCAGCGGGGCGTACCAATATGTTATCGCCGCCAGATAGCTGACCCGCTGCGCGGCACTCAGACCGTGCGAAGTGAGCAGCTTTGTTTTTATTCCCGCCTGAATGCAGCCGCGCGCCCAGCGTGAACGCTGCCGGATCATAGAGCTGAGACTTTCGGGCGAAAGACCCGAAGCAAGCGGCGTATCTATTGCTATACAGCGGAAACCATGCTTTTGAATTTCTATGCCGGTGGCAAAATCCTCGGTTATTGTCCCCGTGGCAAAGCCGCCGACCACTTCGAGCGCGCGGCGTGATAGAAGCGTGTTTGAGCCGCCGAAGATTACGGCATTGCAGCCATTGCGCGCGGGCTCGAGCTCATGGTAAAAATAATCCTGCTCGTTCGGGATGGCGTCCGATGCGCGAAAGGCTCGTTGGAAAAGGTCCTCGTTGCGAAAGTCCTGAGGCGTCTGAACAAAGCCTATTTTCCCGGAAAGCTGCTGTCTGCCTCGCTTTCCCTTGGGCGTAAGGAAATACGGTACGGTTGAGAGCAGAAATCGGGGCTCGGGGCACATATCAGCGTCAAACACAGCAATAAGAGGCGCGCTTGTCAAACTAAGCGCGGCGTTCAGATTGCCGGCCTTGGCGTCCTTGCGTTCGCTGCGTGAGAAGTAACGTGCGCCGAGCGATTCAGCAAGCTCCCGAAGCTCCGCGCGTGCGGCATCGTCACAAAGGCAGACGTTTAGTTTACCTGAATATTCCATTGCAAGGCAACCTCGCAGAGTCCTTTCCACAAGTTCTATCGGTTCTCCGCAGGTGGGGATGAACACGTCCACCTCCGGCAGCGCTTCGTCCGCAGCCTCGGGAACGGGCGGGCATGGCTTCCTGCCGCCTTCAAGCATATAATGTATAGCCATTTCGGCAGCTCCGAGCAGTTCGGCAAGCAGGAGTATAAGAGCGAAGACCATGTCAATGGCTCCATGTCCCTGCGGCAGAGTCCAGCCGATGCGCCAGACGATATATACAAGCGTGAAAAGCGCCAAGAGGCACAAATAGACACGCTTTGCTTTAGTTTTCATTTGATTTTCCTCCCATTGCCGAGAAAATGAGGCTTCCGACTGCTGTCAGGTCATTGTCCTGCCAGCCGCTCAGCTTGCCGCAGTCGGGACGAAGAACGGAATAAACCTCGTCTTTGTTGCATAAAGACCATGCGCACCAGCTTACGCCATTATCATTAAGATAACGAAGGAATTCCCGGCCTTCATCAAGCGCGGGCAAGCCGGATGAGTTCCTGTCTACGCCCCATTCGGAAACCATCACGGGAAAATGCTCTTCAAGCGCGCGCTGCAGGCCGGAATAATTGCTGTGTGCTCCGGCGTAATAATGGAATGAATAAAGAAGGTTTTCCATTGGCAGCGGCTCATTCATGGCGGCGGCCGGCTCTGTGGAATACAACGGAGTGCCGACGATAAGCACGGCGTTTGGCGAATACTGCCGTATCACCGGACAAACGGCATATACATAGCGTTCGATCGCTTCCCAGCCGACGCCGTTTGGCTCGTTGCAAAGTTCATAGAGAATAGCGGGATCGTCCGGATAACTGGAAGCTATTGCGTCAAAAAACGTAATGGCGCTGTCAAGGTGCGAATTGGGGTCGCCGTCGTCAAGGATGTGCCAGTCGATAATAACATATATGTTCATTGCGCGGGCGTTCTCAATGGCTTGCCGCACAAGGCTTATGCTTCTTTCCGGGTCGGACAGGTATCCGCTGTCGGCTTGCGTATACATGGCGATACGCATAACATTGCCGCCCTTGCTGCGAATGAAATCCATTGCCCCGGCGTTTATGTAATCGGGATACCAGCCTATGCCATGCGTGCTCATTCCCCGCAGCTGGAAGGTTGAGCCGTTTTCGTCTGTTAAAGAACCCTGTTCAACGCGCAAATGGCCGTGTTCGCGCGGCCCGTCCTCAGATTTTACGGAATCGAGCGGCAAAGTCCGGGAAGTCTCCGGGTTTTCGTTTTTCTCCGAGGGGGAGGCTGCTGAATGGTCCGACGGAGCTTTGCTGCTTATCGCGGAAACAGCGCAGCCCGGAAAAAGCAAAACGGGAATAGCCAACATAAGTGCGCAAATAATCAGTTTAGTGTATTTAAAAACCCGCATATAAATATCTCCCTAAAGGTAATCTGGCTGGACTGACGGCAGTAAGTAATTGCGGTATCGGGAACTGATTGCTGTGGAAGGCTGAACGCCTCCAATAAAACCCTACAATTCTATCACATTTATGGGTATAATTCAATGGCATTATAGTCTAAGGCAAGGCCGGCAAGTTTTATATTGTATTTGGACAGTGGACCCTGCTGTCTAAATACAATATTTTTTTAGGAGGTAAAAATGAAAGTCATAGGTATACGTCCCTCATCTTTTACAGGTGATAATAAAGAACAGGTAAATGGATACAATATCTATTTAACCTATCCTTTAGATAAAGGCACCGGTAATGGCGCAGAAAGAGTGTTTCTTACCGAAACGAAATGGAAGGAGTTGGACTATCAGCCAACAGTTGGGGCAGAGGTACAACTTGAATACAATCGTTATGGACGCTGCGCTAATATACACAAGGTCTAATTAAACCATATTGGTTTGTTAGTGCGGGATAAAGATGGGAAGGTAGCTCCTTCCCATCTGCCCCCCCCGCTAACAGGGGGGCAGTACCTACAAATAGACAAAATAGGGGGCTGTTAGGTCTTGAGTGAGGTGCAACAAAGCGATAAAAACATAGTCTTATATGACTGGCTGTCATTTACATCAAAAAAGCATAGCGTAGACGATATAATACATATTCTCGGCCTTAATGGAGTCAATTGGGAAACTATAAAAGGAGCTCACGGCTATCAAGAACGTAAATATTTTAACTACATATCAATCCATTATAACGGTCGTGCAGATATGGGCGTTTGGTGCGAGATGTCCGGACAAGGCTGCAGAGCGTTTGAATCATTATCTAAGGTATCATGGGATGATTTATTTAAAACTATATCAGATAACGAGCTTAAAATAACTCGTCTTGATGTTGCCTTCGACGATCACAGCGGGATTTTAGATATAAAACAGATTTATCAAGATGTAGTAAATCAAGAATATATCAGTAAATCAAATTATTGGGAAGTACATTTAAGCTCGAAAGGCACATCTTGCCAAATTGGAGCACCAAGCAGTAAAGTACTTATCCGTATTTATGATAAAGCGGCGGAAAGAGGCTATACAGATAATACGCATTGGATACGCTGCGAGTTGCAGCTCAGAGACGATAGGGCAATACAATTCACGAAGCTGCCTTATGGTATAGGCTCTAACTTTTCTGGCGTTGTATACAATTATTTGAGGTTCGTGGAGCCGAATGATATGGATACTAATAAATGGCGCTGGCCTTTGAAGGATTATTGGTTGAACTTTTTGGAGTTTTTGACACCAATATCTATATATAGCGCTCCCGGAATGGAATATAACGAAGAGAAACTAAAGAAACAACTTACAAATTATTGGGGTAATGCTATTGCTGCAGGTTTAGAGATATGGGGCTCAGAAGGTCTTGAACTTATGATTAAAAATCGTAAGTGTAAGCCAAATGTTAAGTATGATAACTTAGTTAAACAGCATAAACTTGATGTACTTTGTGATAGAATTACTAGATATTTTGGCGATAGTGCGTTTATGTGATGGAGGTAATCATGTATCATTGCGTAGAGATTAGAACCGGCAAAATATATGCCAGCTCGAGGGATAGACAGCTCATACTATCTGCGTACTACTTTCTTAATGATATAGGCATACTTTGTCGGCTTGTTAAAGAGTAATACCAATTACAGCTCACCTTGCAATCTGCAGCAAGTAAAACGTATTACAATAAAAGAGAGAGCTTAGCGCTCTCCCTTCCAGTCATTATATGTTTTATATTGTGTTATTATCCAGCGTATAATTCGTTTTCCAAAGTACAAGCAAAGCTTTATTAATAATACAAACAATAAAACATATACTATCAACATTATTATCATGCTATATTGTTCCATTTTTTAACTCCCCTTTTGGATGGTGGATTATGATATTTCTTAAACGTATTATATCATTTATTCTTATAATATCAATACTATTTTTAGTATCTCCATTTGCTTTTGCTGAAGATTATCAAAGCACACCAAAAGGATTCTGGGAAAGTATTTTAATTAAACTTAGCCAATTATCTTCTGACAGTATAATTGATGATATACCATTATTATCTACTATTATACGTTATTCTACTGATGTTGGATCAGACCTACCAGGCGGTATAACTTATCATAGCGGTAATATATGCGCGCTCTCACCTGATTCTTATCATCATGCAGATTCTCTTATAGGGTGTCATCACGGCGAAGATAGTTATGGTACATATATATCTGCTACTTGCAAATATTGTAATGAGCACTTCAAGTATTATTCTGATGATTTGTCTTTATGTTATGATTCATATGTCGACGCCATAGAAGATGACTTAGGTACCACAACAGTAACATCATCTGGCAATTTCTTATTACCTGTTCCTTTATCTTATGTTCGTGATCGTGATATACATTATGATTATTGCAATTATAATTATTTTATTATACCACCTACTTTATTAAACGGTTCTAGAAACTATGTATATATAGATGGTGATGTTATCGCTCCAATTAATGGTTATTATACCCCTATTATTAATCTAAGTCATTCTTCAAATATATCTTTTTCTGTTGCTGGATTTACGAAAAATCAACGTTATCCTTTTGCTGAAGGATCTATTATTGCTAATGGATTTTGTTTGATGTCATCATTTTATCCAAATGATTTTATTTGGGCAAAAGGTGATATTTGGTTTCTTGTTGAACCATATGTACCAATTGAATCACTTACACAAGTAGATATATCCCCCTCAACTCGTATAGGATACATTCCCGGAAATATAGGATATCTTGATACATCCACTAATACTTACATAGTCACCGGAGGACGCCTCATAAACGAGGATAACCGTACAATATATAATCCGATTACAGATACCACGACTACATATGAGGATTACACATACAATTACGATAATCGTAGCTATACGTTTGATACCGGAGATACCATTACATATGGTGATGAGCATATAACGTACATCACCAATGAGGGAGACACTTATAATTATTATTACATCGTAGAGCAATCTGGATCGGGTGATAATGGCGGCAGCTCCGGCTCCAGCGGATCCGGCTCCGGTAGCTCCGGCAATCCCTTTGGGCGTATCCTTGACGCCGTTGCAAATGCAGTCGGCACTTTGATTGAGGCAATAGCCAGTTGGGTATCATCGCTCATCGGCGCGCTGGTAGATATAGCAGCGGACGCAGCTTCAGCCCTTGCTGGCCTTGTTGGTTCTCTTATCGACTATATAGCGGAGTTAATTGCTTCTGCCGGCAATGCATTATCCGGCATCGGCGAACTCGGATTAACAGATTTTTATGGTACAGTGCAAGAAATTATAACTGCAGTGCCGACTGAAATATTAACCATATTTTTTGCTGGCCTTGCCTTGTCTATAGTGTTGCTGGTTATATCCAGGCTAAAATAATTTATCCTGTAAGTAGGTGTTATATATGTCAGCGATAATAACAGCTATAAGCGGTCTTGTTTCCGGTTTCGGCGCTTTGATAGCTTGGCTGCCGGACAGCTTTCAGACTATTATAATAGTCGGTTTGTCTGCTTTACTTCTTATCCCCTTGTTTTTCCTGTGTACTAAAATAATAGGTTTTGTTGTTGAGCTTATAACATCTTTTCTATAAGGTGATACTATGGCGATTTTTACAGCTTTAATTAGTTCGGTTTGGAGCCTATTTGATATATCTTATCCCGGCTTCCCCTTTACCTTTGGCCAAGCTTTTTTAGGATTTCTTATTGTTGGCGTCGCTGTTAGTTTTTTGAAAAGAATCGGTATTGGCGGCGGCTCAGGTTATCGTTCTGGTTCTCGTAGAAATACAAAAACGTCGAAGGAAAGAGAGCATGATGAAAAATGAAAGAAGTAATTATATCTATCATAGGCGAATATATGCCGGTCCTCAATGAAGAAGGCATGCCTATTGAAGGCATATCCGGTATTGATTTTACTTGGATAGCCGGCGCAGCTGCATTCCTTATCGTGCTTGTATGCTTTTTCAAATTGCTGGGGGTGCTACTGAGAAAATGAGTGCTATGGTTAGTTTTGTTAATAGCGTGCTATTCTCGCTTGCTGATTTTTTGGTTACAGAACCTATTTATTATTTGTTTGGTGCCGTAATATTCCTATTTATCTGTAAAGGCATAAAGTCATTAATATCGTAATCAACGGGTTTTTCCGCTGAAATATATTTAGAAAGGTCGTTTGTTATGGCTGGTCTTATTACATCTATCGGGTCTGTCGTTACCGGTATCGGATCGTGGATTACATCCGTTGTCGGAGTAGTTACCGCCGAAGGCAACGAGATACTGCTTGTTCCGATAATCATCGGCTTTGCAGGGTGTGCAATTGGCTTCTTCCAGCGACTGCGCAGCTGATAGTTCACAGTTCATCGAAGCCCCCGGCGCCAGTAAAACGGCGCCGGGGCTTCGACGTATAGGAGGACACTATGTTAATGTTTA
>JAEEGK010010086.1_pt1 | contig 21852 bp, 16 predicted proteins | sample 8958771 | NCBI WGS metagenome assembly JAEEGK01 (sample SAMN16246547, study PRJNA631951) | gut metagenome | biome: gut microbiome; feature: rumen; material: SC-attached | host: Bos | place: Iran: Karaj | collected 2018-10 | reverse complement strand
AATGCCGGCCTTGTTAAATTCCATAGCCATGTTTAAAGCAGTCTGACCACCGAGGTTTGGCAAAAGTGCATCAGGGCGTTCCTTTTCAATAATCTGAGAAAGACGTTCAACGTTCAGCGGCTCAATGTAAGTTGCGTCCGCCATAACCGGGTCAGTCATAATAGTAGCCGGGTTTGAGTTTACAAGTACAATCTTGTAGCCAAGTTCGCGCAAAGCCTTACAAGCCTGCGTTCCCGAATAGTCAAACTCACAAGCCTGCCCAATAACAATCGGCCCCGAACCAATAATCAAAACCTTTTTGATGTCTGTTCTCTTCATATATTTAAAACTCCTTAAAAACAAAATTGGGGTGGCGCTATAATCCGCTTAAGCCAAAAAAAAGGCGAAATCCTTAGAAAAGAATTCCGCCGTTAATTCAAAAACAAAAATTAAAACCACAATAAGCAAATTTGAGAATCGCCATGTAATTCATCTGTCCAGTTTTCATACTGGAACGATACTATATCAGAAACAGATTTTTTATTCTAGAGGGCACAATCCCGTACAGAAGTCCACTTTGCGACCCAGTTGCAAGACGAATCCTCAAGCAGTTTTATCTCAGTCTTACGAATTTTCCATTTCCTTAAAATAATTAACTGTCTTAACTTTCAGTTCTTCAGTTGCCGCTTCATCGCAGACAATGATGGCATTTTTATGAAGCTGCAAGGCAGAAAGAGGACAAGCCTGACTTACACAGCCTTCAACAGCCGCTGCAACAGCAAGAGCCTTTGCACGACCAGTTGCAAGAATAAGAACTTCATCAGAATCGCAGACTGTTCCAATTCCTACGGTCAAAGCCTTAACAGGAACTTTAGAAACATCACCGCCCCAGAAACGGGAATTAACCACGCGTGTATCTTCTGTTAAAAGCTGAACATGAGTTCTGCCTGTAAGTGAAGTTCCAGGTTCATTAAACGCAATGTGGCCGTCATTGCCAACACCGCCCATAAAAAGCCTGATTCCGCCGGCAGCGGCAATCATCTTTTCATAATTATCACATTCTGCCTGTAAATCTTTTGCACAACCGTTTAAAACGTGGGTATTCGATTTAACAATATCAATATGATTGAAGAAATTCGTATCCATAAAATAGCGGTAGCTCTGGTCATCTGCACCGGTCAAACCTACATATTCATCCATATTGAACGAAATAACATTCTTAAACGAAATTTCCTTAGCTTCGCATTTTTTAATAAGTTCACGGTAAGTTCCAAGAGGAGTGCTTCCTGTCGGCAGCCCGATTATAAACGGATTTTTTTCATTTGGCGCAGCGGCATTAATTACTTCTGCAATATGATTTGCAGCCCATTTTGAACAATCCTCATAAGTCTTTTTTATAATAAGACGCATTTTTCCTTCCTTCAAAGTAAAAGAAATAGCCCGCCGAAAGAAGACGGACTTAAATATGCATTTATTTTACCCCGAAAAAGAAAAAAAATCTACGTAATCGTTTTAGTTAAATTGAAGGCATCAAGTGCGGCAATTCTGGCGCAAAAAATACGGCAAGGCGACAGCGCCATGTATTATGGCCGCAGTGTTAATGCGCCCAGTTTTACGTGCGCCGCGAAGCGTCGCACGGCTTGTCCGATACTAAGACTGCGGCATCTTCTAAAAAAATCTTCTATAAATAATGCTTTTATCAGGAAAAAATTGCTCAAGCAATGCGGTTTTACTTTACTACTCACTTTAATTTAGGTATATTTAACTCTATGATAGATAAAATTATGACCGCTCTTTTTGGCTCGCAGTCAGAAAGAGATATTAAAGCGATTAAACCGATAGTTGAAAAAGTTAATGCAAAAGAAAGCTGGGCTGCTTCCCTTGCCCCAGAGGATTTTCCTAAACAGACACAGATTTTAAAAGACCGTCTTAAAAACGGCGAAACTTTGGATGATATTCTTCCAGAAGCTTTTGCTCTTGCCCGCGAAGCTTCCAAACGTGTTTTAGGCGAACGCCACTATGATGTTCAGATTATGGGTTCACTTGTTCTGCATTCAGGCAGAATCACCGAAATGAAAACCGGTGAAGGTAAGACCCTTATGTGTGTACCGGCAGCTTATTTGAACAGTCTTTCAGGTAAAGGCGTACACATTGTTACTGTAAACGATTACCTTGCAGAACGCGATGCAGACTGGATGCGCCCTGTTTATGCATATCTTGGTCAGACTGTAGGAAGCATTCTTTCCAACATGGATACAGAAGCACGCAAAGCCGCCTATAACTGCGACATTACTTACGGAACAAACAACGAGCTTGGTTTTGACTACCTACGCGACAATATGCAGGTTGATTTAAAGCACAAGGTTCAGCGCGGTTTTAATTTTGCTATCGTAGACGAAATCGACTCTATCTTAATCGATGAAGCCAGAACTCCGTTGATTATTTCAGGCGCAGCTGAAGATGATACTTATAAGATTTACGAAGTTGAAAAATATGTAAACGAGCTTACAGAAGTTGAAAAAGATCCTGTTACAGGTCTTTATCCTGATGAAGTTGAAATGGATCCGGAAGAGCGCAAGAACATGAAAGGTGACTACACTCTTGATGAAAAATCAAAGCGTGTTTCCTTTACAGATGCCGGTATGAACCATATCAACGAAATTCTTTTGAAGCACAACGTTATAAAAGGTTCTGTTTTTGATGAAGAAAACTTTGAATACGTTCATTATTTTACTCAGGCAGTTCGTGCACACAGACTTTATAAAATAGAAGTTGACTACCTTGTTCGCGACGGACAGGTTCAGATTGTAGATGAATTTACAGGCCGTGTTCTTGAAGGCCGCCGCTATGGTGACGGTTTGCATCAGGCTATTGAAGCAAAGGAAAAAATCCGTATTGCGCGCCGCAACAGAACAATGGCAACAATTACGTTCCAGAACTTCTTCCGTATGTATACAAAGCTTTCGGGCATGACCGGTACAGCCGCTACAGAAGCAGTTGAATTCAACAAGATTTATAAACTTGATGTTGTAGTTATTCCTACAAACAAACCTGTTGCACGTATTGATGAGCAGGATGAAGTTTATCTTAACGAAGAAGATAAATGGAATGCTATCTGCAAAGAAATTGCTGCCGCACACGAAAAAGGTCAGCCTGTTCTTGTCGGTACAATTTCCGTTGAAAAATCAGAACACCTTTCAGCATTGCTTACACGCAAAGGCGTACGCCATGAAGTTTTGAATGCAAAGAACCACGCACGCGAAGCTTTGATTATTGCAGAAGCCGGTGCAAAAGGTGCCGTTACTATTGCTACAAACATGGCTGGTCGTGGTACAGATATTAAGCTTGGCGGAAATCCTGAATTCCGTGCACGCAAGAGAGCGGGAACAAACGCAACACCAGAACAGTTTGAAGCAGCTTATAAAATTGAAAAAGAACAGTGGAAAAAGGATGCCGAAGAAGTGCGTGCCCTTGGTGGACTTTACGTTATCGGTACAGAACGCCACGAAAGCCGCCGTATAGATAATCAGCTGCGAGGTCGTTCAGGCCGTCAGGGTGATCCTGGACGCAGTAAGTTCTATATTTCAATGGACGATGATTTGATGAGGCTTTTCGGCGGCGAGCGCATGAAAAACCTTATGACAAAAATCGGTATGGAGCCGGGAGAACCTATTTATCACCCGTGGCTTACAAAAGGAATTGAAAACGCACAGCACAAGGTAGAAGAGCGCAACTTTGAGATCCGTAAACATCTTCTTGAATACGATGATGTTTTGAACGAACAGAGAAACGTAATCTATGAACAGCGTGATGCAATTCTTGCAGATGAACATCTGACAGACCGTGTAATGAATAATGCAAGGGACATGGTTGAAGACATTTTTGACGACTATGAAAATGCAAGTCGCCACAAGAATGAAAACGCAAAGGCTGTTCTTATTGATCAGTTGAAAAAAACATTCGGAATGCTTTTCACGGGTGACAATATTACAAAAGAATCTGTTATTGCTGCCTTGCAGAATGATTTAACTGAAAAAGCAACTCTTGCAGGTTCTGAAAACTTAAATATGTTTATCCGCTATCAGTACATTCAGTCTATAGACAAGAAATGGCTTGATCAGCTTGAAACCCTTGAATCTTTGCGCGAAGGCGTAAGCTTGCGCTCTTACGGTTCAAAAAATCCTTTGACCGAATACAAGATTGACGGTTTCAATATCTTCTACGATATGCTTGATACTATCCGTGCTGAAATTGTTTCAAGAATCTTTAAGGTTCGCATTCAGGTAAATCCGGCTGTTCCGCGTGAACAGAAAGCTCCGCAGCAGGTTGAAGCAACTCATTCACAGGCACAGTCTTCGTTTAACGGAGACCAGGCTCACAGGGATGCACGCGGAAGCGCCATGCAGAAAGCAACGACAGGTGCCGGCGTTACTGTTCGCAGGACAATGGAAAAAGTCGGAAGAAATGATCCGTGTCCATGCGGCAGCGGCAAGAAATATAAAAATTGCTGCGGAAGGAATATCTAAAAGCAGCAATTTTGTTTAATGTTGCCCGTCAAGGGCAACTCCCTTGCTGCGGAAGAAACCCTGCACTGAAAAAATCATTAAAGCAAACGTAAAAAGGCGGCCGATAACTCGACCGCCTTTTTTGAAAAAAATCTTTACTACGTTATAATTTTAGTAATGAAGTACAGACGTACTATTACACATAAACTTATTACTGTTCTTTTTTCTGTCCTATTACTGAGTATTTTTGGCTGGATTTTAAATCACCTTATATTAGCTCACATCACAAAATCAAATGAAATTAAAATTGATGCCGGCATTCACCAGATGAGCTTTACACAGGACATGATTGAGCATGATTTGCAAATTATAAACGAACTGCTTTCGCTAAGCCATTTAACAACTGCACAAACCGGCTATCTTTCCATGCTGAAGTCAAATCTATTTTACACAAACAATGACATGAAATCTTTCTTTGGAATTGTCGGGCAGGCTCTTTTTTATTCCGAGAAAGCAGGAATTACAGATAATGTAGTTTATCTGTATGCCAATATGGCAAAGTATTTTCATGAAATGGGGGATTTAGACGAAGCTGAAGCAATGATAAAAAAAGCCTACTCTATAAAATCTTTTTATGAATGCGGTGATATTTTTACAAAGCTTCAGAGCCTACAGGTTTATTCCAGAGTTCTGGCTGAAAAAGGCGATTATGAAAATGCTATACGTGTTGCAGATCAGTTGATTGAAGCTTCTGATTCAGAATACATAAATTCTTTTAATAAAAACTTCAGCATGTTTTACAGGCGGTCAGGAGAGGTAATAAAAGTTCTTGCTTTACTTGGAAATAAAGCCTATAAAGTAGCTTTTGAACAGGCACAGATTTTACGCGATAAATATTTTAATAACGACGACGTTATATCGCAGTTCAATGCATTTGATTTTTATCTTCCTCTTCTTTATGCACAGGCAGTAAGTTCCTGTGAACTTGGGAACTACAAGGAAAGCCTTAACTATCTTAAAGAATATTCTGACTTCTGTGACATGTACTTTTTTACAAAGCTGAAACTGGCACTTTCAAAGAAAATCATGCTTAGCCTGCCGCTTTCAATGGATAAAGAGCGGACTGAACTTTTTATTGCTATATCAGAAACAGCGGAAAGGTTTGAACAGGATTTGCTTGAAGGATACACCTTGATGACAAAGGATAAATTCCTTTCAATGATTGATACACTTTCTATAAAAACAAGTGTTCAGGAAAACAGGACACAGGCTTTAAAACGCTATTATTTTTATTCAACAATATTGCTTTTCTTTTTCTTAATCATAATTGTTTTATACAATCAGATGCAGCTTGACGGACTTACACGGCTTAATAACCGGGCTTCACTGAATGCAAAAATAAAACGTTTAGCATTCATAAATAAAAAATATGCGGCTATCATGCTTGATATTGATAACTTTAAGCGAATAAACGATACATACGGCCATGCATACGGTGACTATGTATTAAAATATGTTGCAGGCATACTTGCAGCTTCTGAAAGGCAGGGCATTACGGCCTATCGTTACGGCGGCGAAGAATTTGTAATTCTGCTGGAAAAAAATGATCTTGAAAAAGCTATCCGCGTTGCAGAAAGCATGCGCTCAGAAATTGCCCGCGGCGTTCTTGAGCAGAATGTAAAAGTTACGGCAAGTTTTGGAATAGGAACTGCTCCAGAAAATCCGATTGAACAGGCAGACAAAAACATGTATAAGGCAAAAACCAGCGGTAAAAACTTTACTGCCTACGAAAAAGACGGAAAAGAATATCTTGCCGAACGCCGCTTAGACATTCGTAATCCTATTCCGGTTCCTAAAAATTAAAGCCAGCAATAGATACGGCAATCTATAAAAGATTGCCGGAGTTTATTCCAAATGCGAACAAAGAGGGCATCCTAAAACTTCTTGATTCTGTTTACAGGCCAGAAGCGTATTGAAGCTGTTCCCAAAATATAGCGGCGGTTTACAAACTGCGGAGCCATATTTGAATAATAGGTTACGGCGTATTTATCATACTGAGTAAGCGGAACAAGTTTTTCATCGTAAGAATGGCGCATATCAAGTGAATTAAAGCGGTTGTCACCCATCATAAAATAGCAGTTTTCAGGAATATAATTAGCGCTTCCGTCCGCATTGTTTGCAGGAAAAACAGGCATATTTCTGCGGTCAAGCAGCATTATGTAATAGTGAAGCATCTCGGCTTCTTTCATAAATTCAATGCGGGCGGCATCAGAATTTTTCTTTTCTAACGGCATATCAGAAAGCAAAAGTTCTGCGTTTCTCAAAACAAGACGACCGACGCAAAGTTTTATCATAAGATTAAGGCGGAAATTAGCATCAGAATATATGTCACCGCCGATAAGTTTATTTTTACCAGCACTGATCATTTGCAGCGAATATTCAGCAGGAAGCGAAGAAATCCAGTCTGTCATAAATGACGCAAACCACGCTGCCCCGCCTGCCGCAGTCAGAAGTTTTTGAGAAAGTGCAATATTATCCGCAAAAAGTTTGTATTCAAATAAATCAGTTCCGGTAAAAAAGTTTTCAGCAGGCTTTTTATCCATTGCAGACGCACCTGCAACATTCTTTGCGTACGCTGCAAAAGAATCTGCAATTTTGCGGCATTCCAAAGCCGTTTCAGACAAGTCCAGCTCACGGCGGAGTTTTTCACATTTCAGCATGGAATCATATTCTTCCTGCGTAAAAGGCATATACTGGATTTTCTCCTTTATTTCAGCTGTCTGCTCATTCAAATTCCATGCGGCTTTCTGACTGTCATATTCAACCGGAGCAAACTCCTTAGAATCTTTTGTGCGGACATAAAGAATTCCGTCCTGCATTACAAGCTGTTCACCAGGAACGCCAGCAACACGTTTTACAAGAGGGTCAGCCTTTGGATTTCCTTCTGCATCTACATTCAAATTGATTGTTGTAAATGAAAGCATGTAAACAAGTTGAGAAAAAAAGGTTTTTATTTCTGATTTACGGTCAATTACATAGTGAGGATTGCGGAATACAACTATATTTCCGCGTTTATAGGATTTTAAATAAGGAAGTCCTACTTCTGAAAGCGGAAATTTAGGACCACTTAAGGATTTTACAACAACAACACGGTCTTTGATTAAAAATTCAGGTACCATGGATTCAGACGGAATCTGGTATAACTGGAACAAAAAAACATGGAGCAAAGTTACCATGAAAACGGCCTGCAAAAGTGCATCGGCCCACTCTAAGGCTTCTACCAATACTTTTACTGTAACCGGGCGCACAGGCTTTTTATAATTTTTTTTGTATTCTTTCCATGCAGGACAGTATGAATAAATGCGTTTTTCGCTGAAATAATACTGCAATACAAAGGAAGCAGCCGTTAAAATAAGCCAGAATAAAACAGTGAATAAATCAAGAACAAATGAAGTTCCGTCTTTTCCTGCCCGGCGGAGTATAAAAACAGCTAAAAAAGCAAACGGTTCATATTGAATGATTTTACTGACAAGTGGAATATAACGGGGATCTTGTTTTTTTAACAAAGGGATAAGTGAAAAATAAGCGATTATCGCTGTAAAGATTAATGAAAGCGGAAAAGCAAGCAGCGAAATATCTGCATGAAAACTTATATTAAGAAATGAAAGACATACAGCAGAAATTATCGTGCACCAGCTAAAAACTTTTATTTTATTCATGGCACGATTATAGCAATTTTTGAAATAAAATACTACCATAGGATTTATGGAGATTTTTGACTTAAATACAGCGTTCGAAATGGTTGATAATGACAAAGACCTTTTACAGATTCTTTTTGACGGATTTTTAAAAGAAGCCCCGTTTGATGAAGAACATCTTTTTGAATTGATTGAAAAGAACGAAAACGAAGAAGCGGCACATTATGTTCATCGTGTAAAAGGAGCTGCAAGACAGCTTGCGGCAAAAGCACTGGCAGCAAAAGGTCAGGAACTGGAAGATATTTTCCGCGGTAAGGCACAGGGCGACAGCACAAAAACCGCACAGGAATTCTGCACGCTTTACAAGGAAACTTACAAAGTGCTGGAAGAAGAAAGAAACAAGCTGTAAATTGCTTTATGTTCTGTGACGCGCATTTTCACTTAATTCCTTCTATAAATTACCTCTTTCTGGAAAGAACTGAGCAAAGTGTTTCTATGGAAAAACCTGGTAAGAGTGAAGGAACTCTTTTGCCGGAGATTTCTAAATATTTTGCTGATTTTTGCGGCTGTTCGTGTGCGCACAGTCAGGAAGAATATTCAAAACAGAAAAAAGTGCTTGGACTATTGAACGGTGTTTTAAATGGCGGCCGGCGGAACAGTTCTGATAGTTGCCGCATTTTCAATTCTTTTGGACTGCATCCTCAGATGCCGCTTATAGAAAATGCGGATTTTCTGGAAAAGCTTTTGCAAAATGGCGAACTTGATGCAATTGGTGAATGCGGCTTTGATTTATTTACCCCGGAGTTTAAACAGACTATTGAACAACAGAAGCAGGCCTGGCATATACAGCTGGAACTTGCAAAAAAATATAAAATGCCGCTTGTAATTCATCTGCGTAAATCAATGGAACTGATTTTCAGATATACAAAGGAACTAAAACAATTGCCGGCCGTTCTTTTTCATTCATTTCCGGATAATCCGCCGGCAGCCTTTTCATTACTGCGCCACGGCATAAACGCTTATTTCAGTTTTGGAAAGCAGATTTTAAACGGAAATAAAAAGGCTATTACCTGCGTGCGTGAACTACCTCTTGAAAATCTTTTGCTTGAAACAGATGCGCCTTTTCAGACTTTAAAAAATGAAGTCTTTACAGCTCCCAAAGAAATAGAGCGCGTATATAACGCGGCATATAATTTATATATAGAAGAAAACGGCAACAAATGTACTTTTGAAGATTTTTGTAATAGAATACAGGACAACTTCTTCAGCCTGCTTAAATTATAAATGTTATTTAATTTCAATTTATTTGCATAAAGTCTTCACATTAATTACTGCTGTATATCAAATTATTTACAGCAATAAATGAATACTAGGTAAACTTAAATCGCGGATTAGCTAAACTTACCTGGCAGATTAGGTAAGTTTACCTCACCGATAAGGTCAGCTTACCTATTATGAAGAATTAGAACACTATAAGCAGGATTTTTTTTATCTGCCACCTAAAACCAAGTTTTTTCGTCTAGTCGCTAAATATAAATCTTCAAGCGGAGTTTTTTGAGTCTTTTTTATAAATGCATGAAGTAAAACCATTTTATTTTTATGTATCGTAAAATAAAATCTACAAATCCGTTTGTCAGAAATGTCAGTCCGCAATTCCCATAAATCAGACCTAAGTTTTCTGACTTTTGGATAGCCTATTGGCCATGCCATTTCTACAGCCATAATATCAGATCCGATTAACTTTTTATCATCGGAAGCTAACGATTTAAGAAAATCTCTTACAGGTTTATTACCCATATCGGTTTTGAAAAAATCAGCCTGTATCCTTTTTTGCAGCTTAACTAATCGCATCATATTTGGTACACCCCTGTCAAATAGAAAATTGATGAAATCGATTTTTTATCCATAAATCGATTTACCCCACTCCACCAAAAGCTCTAACTATATATTTGAAAAGATTCTAAAAAACATGAAACTTTTTGAAAATTTTAAGAAAACACTAAACAAGATTTTTTATATACCGAAAATATAAGTGTGAGTTATAAAAAGAGCCTGCAAAACTGACCAGGGGCTTCGTTGCAAATCAGTTTTCGCAGGCAAAAGATTCACTATGTCACTGATTTTACCTTGGGAGGTACAAAATGGGAACTTATACACTTAAAAGCATCGGAAGTGCTAACGATTATATGACAATCGAACGTGAATTGGATGATGGCTTTGTAGTACGTATTGTCCGTGACAGAGACGGTTATGACGAAGTTACTACAGACTTTATCAGTAGAACTCTGTTCGACAGTTGTGTAAGAACAGGTTACATCACAAAAATTGAAGAACCTGTAAAAGTAGCCGTTAATGCGTAGCATTAACCTAACGCATAAACATTTGAAAAATGTCGCATTTGAAAATGTACCATTTAGAAAATGCAGCGTTGTACGAATGCAAAAAGTAGCACTTTGACAGAAAATTTTAATCTAGAAAAGCAGATTTAATTATATCGAGGGCGGCAATGAATTTTATATTTCCGTCAGGAACAGAAGGGAGCCAATTAATTTTGACTCCTTTTTTTTCCATTCCGCGGAACCAGGTTTCCTGCCGTTTTGCAAACTGACCTATTGCAAGATTGAGCCGTTCAAAAAGCTCATCTTTATCCGAAATCTTTCCTTCAAGAAATTCCGAAATAAACTTATATTCCAAACCAAGACTTTCAAGACGTTCCCAGCTTGCACCGTTTTTGTGCAGTTCAGCAACTTCTTCAATCATTCCCTGCTCAAAGCGCTCTTTAAGGCGTTTTTCTATGTTTGCCCTGAGAAGCGGGCGTTCAATTGTTGTGCCTAAAATTAAAGGCTTAAGAGCCGGGCGCGGCTTTTGTGTTTTACGCCATTGCTCAAGGGCTGGACTTTCCATGAATTTTTTAATTTCTATGTGGCGGATTACTCGGTTTCTGTCACGAAGATGCGCAGTTGTATGAAAATCAGGACATAGTTTTAATAGAAGAGAATCAAGTTCTTCGAGCGACATTTTTTCTAATTCGGCACGCAGCTCCGGGTTTTCCGGGACAGGAACAAGATCGTAGTTTCGTATAAAGGAATCAAGATACATTCCCGTTCCGCCAACCACAACAGGGATTTTACCGCGCCCGGCAATCTCGCCAAAAACACGGTAGAAATCTGTCTGATAGTCGAAAACGTTATATTCATAGCTTAAATCGGTTATATCGATCAGATGATACGGAATCTGTGTACCGTCAGAAAGTGTGTATTCTGCTAAATCCTTGCCGCTTCCTAAATCAAGATGGCGGTATACCTGCCGTGAATCAGCAGAAATAATTTCTGTATTCAAAAAGTGTGCAAGGCGAACACCAAGTGAAGTTTTACCGACAGCAGTTGGTCCTAAAACTACAATAAGGTTGTAATTTTTTGCCGGAAGAGGATCTGGAAAATTATATTTTTCTTTCAACTGAATATCGCTTAACATTATTTGCAATCTTAATCGATTGTCATTCTGAGCTTGACTCAGAATCTAGATATATTTATTAGATGCTGAAACTCCTGTCCGTCCAGCAGACGGAAGCTCAGCTCATCAAAATAAAAACCTGTTCTATATTATTACAATTTTCACGATTACTAAATTACACGCGTAATTGCGCACTTTAAATATTCAGACTTTGGATAGCCTGCCAGAACCGGATGATCCGGCCCTGCCCCGCGTTTTTCAAGAATCTGAACGCGTTTGTGGCTGTCCATTGCCGCATGCATAATCATGCTGTAGAACGTATTCGGGTCAAAGAAATACGAGCAGGAACATGTAATAAGAATTCCGCCTTCGTTTAAAAGGCGCATGGCACGCAGGTTAATTTCCTTATAGCCGCCATAGGCCTTTTTTATCATTTTTATGCTTTTTGTAAATGCCGGCGGGTCAAGGATAATTACGTCAAATTTTTCACCATCGGCTTCGTATTTTTTAAGCAAATCAAAAACATCGGCACATTCTGCGCGCATTGTTTTTGAAAGTCCGTTCAGTTTAATATTTTCGTTAACCAGCTCTACGGCTTCAGGCGAAATATCAACGGAAATTACTTCTTTTGCCCCGGCTTTTGCACAGTTTAGTCCGAATGCTCCGGTATGAGTAAACGCATCTAAAACTTTTTTGCCGTGACAATAGGAAGCGGCAACCCGCCTGTTAAATTTCTGATCGAGGAAATAACCGGTTTTCTGTCCGTTAGCAAGGTCAACTTTCAGTTTTATACCGTTTTCTACTATTATAATGCTTTCAGTTCCGGCATCGCCATTACCATTGCCTGCCAAACCTGATTTATGGTGAGGTTCAAGAATCCAGCCGGCTTTCTGTTCAAGTCCTTCTTTTTCGCGCACTGCAGCATCACTTCGTTCATAAATTCCGTAAGGTTCGCAGACCTTTTTAAGAGCCGCAATTATTTCTTTGCGGAAAACTTCGCAGGAAAGAGCTAAGAACTGAACGACAAGGTAAACTTTTTTATCTTCAGTGCAGTAACGTTCTACAATAAGTCCCGGAACAAAATCAGCTTCGCCAAAAATCAGTCTGTAAGAATCTTCTTTAGAATAATTTAACTGACGTACATTGTATGCATCGCTGATTTTTTTATACCAGTATTCTTGGGTATCCTCAAAAATTTTATCGGCATGCTCGCTGCCAATCATGCGTACAGTAATCTTTGATGCGCGGTTAATAATTCCTGTTCCTAAAAATCCGCCTGCTTTTGTGTAAACTTCTACACCACTGCCGTCTTTAACGTTACAATCTTTCAGAGATGCCTGTTTCCACCCTTCGTTTTCAAAATACTTTACGAAGGCAATCTCATTGTCAAAAACCCACGGGAAGCCCTGGGCAACTTCATTTTCTTCTTTTGCCTTAAAAAAAACTCTTGCAAAATTATTCATGTGCGAAGTATACACTTTACGAAAAAACTATACAATTAGGAAAAACAGGTATATTATATAGCAGTGTAGTCCAAAAAATAATCATAATTGCACAAATTTAAACATAATGGAGATATCCGCATGGAAAAAACTAAAAAACTTGTTGACACAGCTGCAAAACAAAAGAGAACAAGACGCCCTTCTATTATAAAAAGGCTTGTCCTTGGAATTTCAGCCCTAACCTTGATTCTGCTTGCTGGGCTTGGAACAATTATTTATTTCCGAATTTCTAAGTTAAATACAATCCAGTTTGAAGATAAACTGAATACAACTATTCAGATGACTGACAGTCTGATAAAAGATGTATTTGAAAGTATCAGAACTTCTGTTTCAACAATTACAGAAATTGATTTAGTCAGAAGAAACGACGACCGTATCAAATCTTATGTAAATTTAAAAGACCCAAGCGGTAAGATTCCTATGAAACCGCTTGAAAATTCAGAATACGAAGCTGAAGTTTATAAAATGGCAAGAGCTTTCGTTCAGGAAAAAGCAGAAGTTCTGGGGGTTTCAATGTCTTTGCAATCAACAGGTGCTTTTGTACGATTCCCGGAAGAACCTCGTTCAAACGGATACGATGCAAGAACACGCTCATGGTATAAAGGCGCAGTAAATGCAAACGGTAAAGTAAACTTTTCTGCAGCTTACACAACATCTGCCGGCGAAATGGTAATTGTAGCTTCCAAAATAATCAAGGGATTAGACAATGCAATGCGCGGTGTAATCACAATTGACGCAGACCTTTCTAACCTTTCAAAAATCATTGTCAGCGATAAAGACGGAAAACTTACAAAAACTTCATTACTTCTTGTAGATCACACAGGTTCAATTCTTGTAAATAATATTGACCATTCTGTTGAATTCAAAAAAATCAACGAAATTGGAATTAAAGGCCTTGAATCATACACGCCGGGGGACACCGTTACATTTAATGAAAAAGTTTACGGAGTTCCTTGCGAAGTAAGAACAGTTCCTTCCCAGAACGGAATCATTCCTTTGAACTATATCGTACTTATTCCTCAGACAGAAGTTAAAGCTTCTAACAATGCAGTTATTACAACTATGATTGTAGTAATGTTTGCAGGATTTATTCTTTCGATTATAGTTGCAGCATTCTTTGGAAACTTTATCGGTCGTCCGCTTGTAAACGTAACAAAGATTCTTAAAAATATTTCCGACGGAGACGGAGACTTAACAGAACGCCTTCCAGTTCTTTCTAAAGATGAAATCGGACGTCTTTCAAAATACTTTAACAAGATGATGGCAAAGATTTCTAATACACTTTCTGATGTTATTCAGGAATCCAACGTAATGAACACTGCCAGCGAAAACGTTTCTGACGGTATGTCAAAAACAGCTTCTGCGCTTACAGAAATCAGCGCAAACGTAGAGAATATCCGTAATCAGATTTTAAATCAGTCTGCCGGAGTTGAACAGACATCGCAGACAATGCAGCAGATTGCAGGCAATATTACAAAGCTTAAAGAAAGCATTGAAAGTCAGGCTTCAAATGTTGTTCAGTCATCTTCTTCTATTGAAGAAATGGTTGCAAATATACGTTCTGTAAATACCATTCTTACAAAGAATTCAGAATCTGTTATGGAACTTTCAAATTCTGCCGAACAGGGACGTGCACTGGTTTCTAAAACAGTTGAACTTACAAATAATATTTCTGTAGCTTCTGAAGGTCTTATGGATGCAAGTAAGATGATTCAGAGTCTTGCAAGCCAGACAAACCTTCTTTCTATGAATGCGGCAATTGAAGCGGCGCACGCCGGTGAATCTGGTCGAGGATTTGCTGTAGTTGCAAACGAAATCAGAAAACTTGCAGAAGACTCTAATAAACAGGGTAAAAAGATTTCTGAAGTTCTTGAAAACCTTAGAAAACTTATTGTTACAGTCACAGAAAGTACAACAAACATTCAGAAACAGTTTGACGTTATCTTCAGCAATACGCAGACAGTTACACAGCAGGAACAGGTTATTAAAAATGCAATGGACGAACAGGCTACCGGCGGTCAGCAGGTACTTGAAGCCATTCATCAGATTAATGCCATTACAGAAGAAGTTAAAGACGGAGCTGCTACAATGCAGCAGGGCGGTCAGGAAATCCTGATTGAGATTGAAAAACTTACTTCCGTAACTTCTGAAATTAACAATGGAATTAAAGAAATAACAACAGGTGTTCAGGAAATTAACAACACAATGCAGAACATCAATTCCCAGACACAGGAAAACCACGAAAGTATCACAAAGGTTTCTACAGAGCTTTCTAAGTTTAAGGTTACAAAAGAAGAAACTGAACAGGAATAAAACCTGACATATTATCTTTTTAGTAATCAGGCATAAAAAAACTGCGCTTTGCAAATTGCATCGCGCAGTTTTTTTTTAGTTTAAGTATTTACTTAGCGTTTCAGGCTTAATACTGTTTCTAGCAAGGTATCAGCAGTCTGGATTGTCTTTGCGTTAGACTGGAATCCACGCTGAGTTACAATCATATCAGTAAACTGTTCTGTAAGGTCAACGTTTGACATTTCCAAAGCACCTGCCAAAAGTTTACCATTTCCGGCAACTCCGCTTTCGCCGATTTTAGCAATACCAGAGTTGTTTGATTCTACATAAGTATTGTCACCGGCTTTTTCAAGACCACCCTGGTTTGCAAAAGAAGCAAGGGCTACCTGACCGATTGTTCTGTTTGTTCCGTTGCTGTATACACCAGTGATGATACCTGTTGAATCAATCTTGAAGTTATCAAGATAACCCATTGTGTATCCGTCCTGATCATAAGCCTTTGTTGAACTTTTTGAAGCAGACTGAGTTACAGTGTTTCTCTGGCTGCCGATTGTTCCAAGATTAATATTGAATGTCTGGCGGGTCGGAGTTCCATCTGCATTTGGATTTGATTCAGGAACATTGAATGAAGCCTGAAGTACAATTTCTCCTGTAGGATTTGAACCTCTTTCAAGGCTATCGTCAACGCTTAAAAGAGTTCCTGTATTGTCGAAGTTTACATAGAAGTAATTCTGTTCTCCGTCAGTTGTACCAAGACCTACGCGTGTATCTGTAAATTCTGCATTTTCCGGGTCGATTACAACATTTGCGCGCCAGCGGTTAGGAGTTCCTGTTACTCTTGTAAAAGAAACAGCTAGGTTGTGTGTGTTACCGAAGCTGTCATAAATCTTGAATTCTGTGTTCCAGGTTCCGCGGGCAATATCTGCTTCGCTTGCACCTTCAAGAATTTCCGGAGTATTTTTGTTAAGGTTACATGCGAAGTTTACGTTTGATGTAGCGCGCGCAGGATCTTTTGAACCAACAGGAATTGTAATATCTGTAGGACTTGCTGCTGTTGTAAGAACCTGTTCACCATTTATATCCTGTGCCATCCAGCCCTGAACGCGAAGTCCGTTTGCAGGATTTACCAGAGTTCCGTCTACATCTACTCCAAACGTACCTGCGCGCGAATAGAATGATTCTTCACCATTTTTCAAAACGAAGAATCCGTTTCCCTGAATGGCAAGGTCAGTAGCTACACCGGTTGTCTGAAGATTTCCCTGAGTAAATACTGTGTCAATTGAAGCAACAGTCATACCAAGTCCAACTTCCTTAGGATTTACACCACCAACTTCTGCAGTTGGAGCTGCAGCCCCTGCCGTCTGCTGGGAAATCATATCCTGAAAATTAACACGACCGCGTTTAAAGCCTGTTGTGTTTACGTTTGAAATGTTATTACCTATAACATCCATACGTGTCTGATGATTCTGCAAACCTGAAACACCAGAATAAAGTGATCTCATCATATAGCTACCCTCTTATTTATTACCTAACTTGACCTTAATTACCATAAACTGCGTTGATTTTTTCCATATCGTAAAAAACGCCGTTAATCTGTACCTGAGGATTTGCACCTCTTGTTGCAGCTTCTACAACTCCTTTTACAGTTGTATCACCGACATTTACTTCTACTTCTTTTCCGATTGTATTAACCGCATCAGAAGAATTCAGAAGAGCTGCCATTTTTGCAAATGAAGCACTCATATTATTTATCTGTTCAAGTGAAGAGAACTGTGCCATCTGCGCAATAAACTCATTATTATCCATTGGACTTGTAGGATCCTGATGCGAAAGCTGCGTTAAAAGCAGTTTCAAAAAATCATCTTTTCCCAATTCCTGGGTTTTTACACGACCATTTACAGCTAACTGTTTATTGATGTTGTCAACAGCAAGCTGGGTCTGCAATTTATCTGCTGCACTCATTGTCGGATTAAAATCCATTCTGTTACTCCTAATAAAATCCTGCAAATTGCTAAGCTACAATATCCACTGAATAATCTGAACGATATCCTGAAAAGACACTTTCATTTTCCATGGCAGCAGCCGATGAGCTTACAGTATAATCACCGTAAAGCTTATCCGACATTTGCTGCATATTACGGGAATCACTATGCGTTCCGTTGCCAAATCCACCGGCATTCTGTCCGCTCATCGAAAGATCGAACGATGCATTTTCAAATCCGCTCTGTGTAAAAGCGTTTTTAAGGTTGGTAAGGTTACCTTCAAAAGCCTGCATAGCTTCTTTTGAAGCAACGGTGATGTGTCCCGTAACTATCTTATCGGAAAGTTCAAGATTTATCTTAACGTTTCCTAAAGAATCCGGATGAAGAATAAGGGAAATGTTTCCAACATTATTATCCCTTAAAACTATTGAACCGGCTCTTGCAAAATCCTGGGCATTGCTTTCTATAAGATTTTCAAGCATAGCCTGAAAATTAGAACCTGCTGCAGAAGCTGCCAGAGCATTTGAAGAAAGAATATCCGCATCTGCAATTTCTTTATTCATTGAAAAAGTGAACTGAATATTATTGTCGCCGGAATAGGCAATATCTGTTTTAAAATTTGCTTTTGGCGAATCAACTTTTACTTTTGAAACATCCTGGTCAACTTCTGCCGGTTTTGTTCTAAGGTCTGTAATATCAAAAGAAATTTTTTCGCCGAATTTTAAAATTTTATGCTGCATTTCATCTTTTTCATTTCTTTTATCAGTTTCAGATATAATATGCCTTGTATCCAAATCCAAAGATTCAACAAGTTCTGTTTTATCTTCTGAAGATGCATTTTTTACAAATTTTTCAAGACCTGTATTATCCGCATTATTTAGAGCTTCAAAATCCTGAATATTTGCCATAGAAATGAGATTTGAATCTATAGTATTTTTAATTTCGGCATCTTCCAACTGCTCAGAAACTGCCATCTTTTCTATTGATTTTTCAGTTTCGTTAGCGGCTTCCTTTTTATTCGTTCCTAAAAGCTGATTAAGCATTGAATAGCGTGCATTCAAAACCTTATTATCTTCGTTCTGAGTGTTATCGCTAATTTCTTCAGCTATAACTTCATTTTTTTCTGAGTTTTCCAGTTTTTCATTATCTGAAACGGAATTTTCAGTGACGGAATCCTTTTTTTCTTCACTTTTTTCAGAAACAGCCAATTTTGTCTGATCCTCTTCTGTCTTTTCAGATTTTACAGAAGGTGCAGAAGATTCAATATCCTTGTTTTCGGCTTTTGCAAGCGTTTCTTTCTGAAAATTTCCAGTATCAGCTGTTTGAAAATTATCAGAATCTGAAGGAACACTGCCTTTAACAAGATCTAAAAACGATTGGCCGGAAGTATAGTTTTGTTTTTCCACAAATGCGGTCTGTGTTTGCGTTTGCGGACTTTGTAATGTCAAAAAATTGTCAACTGCAAAATTGACATTTTGCATCTGCTCTACCTCCAATGCGGCTGAAAAAAAATATCAGCTCTTTCTAAAACATCGGATTTTTTTTTAGAGCACTTAAGAAAAATGAAAAGGATTTTTTAGATAAACACTAATTGAATCACTAATTAAGGGATTCCGGTTTGCTTGCCATTTTGCGCTGAATTTCTGCGGCACGTTCAGCCGGCATTAAAGAAAGCCAGTAAGAAACCATTGAAGAAGTTCCGTTTTCTCTGGCAATTTCATCTACACGGCGAAGTACATCTATAACCATCTGATCATCCATAGCAACAAGAATATCTACAGAATTCTTTGGTGCCATACCAGTTAAATTTGTTGCAATCTGAGTTATATTTGCATTACGGTCATCGTATTTTTTTACAGTGTCGTTAAACGTTTTTTCACGCTCTTCCTGTGTTTTTATGCGTTCGCCAAGTTCCAGAGCAACCTGCTGATTCTGCTGCTCGGCAGAAGCAACGTCTTTTTCGCGCTTATCAAGTTCCTGGCGGTAAATATCCAGAGATTCGCGCTGTTTATCCAGCCTGTCCTGATCTAAATCGGCAGTTAAAGGATGTGTTGAAGTAGCTGTTACGGACGTTTGCGGAGCTTTGCCTAAAAGTTTGTAAAGAGGAGCAAAAGACTGCTTTAAGTGAAGAACCCCCAGGTAGTCAAACCATACAAGTCCACCGAGGGCAAGAATTATAATCAAAAACAGAAGAACTATTGATTTTCCTAATGAAGAACCCCGTGCCAATTTTCCCCACCTTAACTTTTTAGCCTACATTTCATTTTATACCATAACCCAAGAATTCGCAAGCGGCGCGAAGTATGCAGCGGCGCTTTATTATCAGGCTGATTTCTGCTAGTATCATCGCATGGACATAACCGACAAGGAACTTGCACGCAGAAAATTCATTCTGGAAGGCAATGAATGGAAAGTCATTTTTACAATCAGCTTTCCGGTTGTAATTTATAACAGCCTTAGCCAGATTTTTCAATTTTTTGATACACTGATAGCCGCAAGCATAAGTACAAAAATCGTTTCCATTGTTTCATTTATAAGCCAGATTTCCTCAGCTATGCAGACTATAGGTTCCGGTCTTGCAATCGGCTCTGGAATTATAATTGCACGTTATTTTGGTGCCGGCAACATGGAAATGGTCAGAAAAAGAATAAGTTCCGTTCTGTGCCTTGCAATTTCAATTTCACTGATAATTGCAGCAATTTTTATTCCTTTTTCAAGACAATTCCTTCACTTTTTACGCATTCCAGATGAACTTCTTTTAGATGGAAGCCTTTACTTTGTTATAGAAATTTGCAGCATCGCATTCATTTTTATAAACACAATCTATTTTTCAATAGAAAAAGCATGCGGAAACACAAAAACTTATATGTGGGGAAACCTGCTCTTTTCGATTCTAAAAACTATATTCAATATTATTTTTGTGTATGTTCTAAAAGGTGGTGTTATTGCCTTACCCGGAGCAACTTTTGCAGCTCAGTTCATAATCGCAGTTATTTCTTTTTCAAGACTGCTTTCACCAAAAAATCCGTTCAGAATTTCTATTAAGCTCTGTTCTTTTGAAAAACCGTTTGTAAAACGCCTATCTTCACTTTCAATTCCGATTTTTCTTGAAAAATTTATCTTTGCATTTGGAAAAGTTATTGTAAATTCTATGTGCGCTTTCTACGGCTCGGCAGTAATCGGAGCTTTGGGAGTTTCTAACAGGCTCGGAGGTCTTTCTACACAACCGCCGGGAGGTTTCCAGGAAGGTGAAACAACAATAATCAGTCAGAATCTTGGTAACGGAAATTTAAAACGGGCATTAAGCATATTTTACAAAGTTCTGTTCATAAATTTCGTTTTTTCGATTATATGTTTTATCATTACAGGAATATTTCAGCATCCGCTTGTTGAAATATTTGCCAAAGGCGATGATAATTTTGCAAAAGCTATTGCAAAAATCTATTATTATGAAAGGCTTGATACTATTCTGATTGCAATAAACACAAGCGTTATGGGGCTTCTCTACGGATTCGGCAAAACAAAAATCGCCCTTTATCTGAATATTTTAAGGCTTTTTGTTTACAGAATTCCACCGTTGTACTTTTTTATACATTGTACAAATCTTGGAATTGAAGCAGTAGGAATAGCAATGCTTGTAAGCAACGGATTTGTAGGCTTAACTTCAGGAGCAGTTGCAATTCCGTTAATTGCACGAATAAAAAAACAGCATGAAAAATATGAAAAAGCAGGGGGCGAATTTTGAGCGGAAATACTTACGGAACATTATTTAAAGTAACCACATTCGGAGAAAGTCACGGTGCAGCTCTTGGAGCAGTTGTTGACGGTTGCCCTGCGGGTTTAGAAATTAGCGTTGAACGGATTCAGCAGGAATTGAACCGCCGCCGCCCCGGAGCTTCTGCCGACGGAAAGCTAAATGCTTCTGTAACCGCAAGAAAGGAAGCTGACGAAGTTGAAGTTTTAAGCGGAATCTTTGAAGGGAAAAGCGAAGGAACTCCTATCGCAATGGTTATAAGAAACACTTCTCAAAAGTCAAAAGATTATTCAAATATAAAAGATACTTTCCGGCCCGGACATGCTGATTTTACCTATGACGCAAAATATGGATTCAGGGATTACCGGGGCGGCGGCAGGTCAAGCGGCAGAGAAACCGCTTCCCGTGTTGCCGCCGGCGCAATTGCCCGCATTCTTCTTGAAAAAGCAGGTATAAAGGTAACAGCCTATACAATCAGAGCAGCCGGCATACAATGCAAAACAAAAGATTTAAGCCAGATAGAAAAAAACTCTTTGAGAGCCTGTGACAGCGAAGCAGCCCTTCTCATGGAAGAAAAAATTGCAGAACTTAGAAAAGCGGGCGACAGCGCCGGCGGCATCGTGGAATGTATTGTCCAGGGTGTTCCAGGCGGTTTGGGCGATCCCGTTTTTGACAAACTTGATGCAG
>JAEEGK010010084.1_pt1 | contig 21855 bp, 17 predicted proteins | sample 8958771 | NCBI WGS metagenome assembly JAEEGK01 (sample SAMN16246547, study PRJNA631951) | gut metagenome | biome: gut microbiome; feature: rumen; material: SC-attached | host: Bos | place: Iran: Karaj | collected 2018-10 | reverse complement strand
GTATGATTTCGTCAGTGTTGATGTCTGAACGATCCAAAAAAAGTACTGAACCGCCAAATTGTTTCATTTTGTGAACTCCAAAAAAAGTTTTTATGTTTCTACTCATAGTATAACACTTTTTCAAACTTTTGTGGTAAAAATTGTTAAGATTATGGAAAAAATGTTTTTATAATCCTGATGAAATATACCCCTTAATTGCCGTGTATGCCGCTGTAGCAGGGCTCATAAGATGGATTTGACCGCCTTTACCCATTCGACCTGTGAAGTTTCTGTTTGTTGTGGAAGCACAAACTTCACCTTCAGCAAGAACCCCATTACTCATACCAAGACAGGCACCGCAGGTTGGGTTAGTAACGCAGAATCCGGCATCAATGAATATATCTACAAGACCTTCTTTTACGGCTGCCTTGTATACAGCCATTGTAGCAGGGGCAACTATTCCGCGTACCCCTTGTGCTATATGTTTTCCCTTTAAGATTTCTGCTGCTATCCGTAAATCAGAAAGTCTGCCGTTTGTGCAGGAACCAATGTACGCCTGATCTACCTTTACGTTGTTCATTTCTGCAGCCGGTTTTACAAGATCAGGCTTATTACCATAAGTGCAGAGCGGGGTAAGTTCAGATAAATTATAAGATTGTATAGATTTATATACTGAGTCGCCATCAGACCAGAGCGATTTCCAGCTTTCAGCAGCTGCATCAACAGAATCATAATCATCTTTTATAAATGGCCACAAATATTCTGCTGTTTTTACATCAGGATAGCAGATTCCGCTTGTTGCACCGGCTTCAACTGCCATATTGCATAATGTCATTCTGGCTTCCATATCAAAGCTTTCAATAATTGGACCGGTAAACTCAAGCACACAGTTAGTTGCACCGTTAGTTCCAAGCTTGCTGATGATAAATAAAATTACATCCTTAGCGTAAACGCCTTTTGGAAGCCTTCCGGTCAGCTCAATCTTTATAGTTTCAGGCATTTTCATTGCACAAACGCCTTTCAAAATACCAACTTCAAGGTCTGTTGTTCCAACTCCGGCCGCAAATGCTCCAAAAGCACCGTAAGTACAGGTATGAGAATCACCCATTATAATAGTCTGCCCCGGACGAACAAAGCCTTTTTCCGGGAAAAGTGCATGACAGACACCATTATTGCCTACATCAAAAAAGTCTTTTATATTATGACTTTTTGCCCAATCACGCATAATTTTGCCCTGAAGAGCCGTTTTTGAATCCTTTGCCGGGGTTACGTGATCAATTACAGCTTTTATTTTTGAAGAATCAAATACTTTATCAAGACTGCGAGCCTTAAGGTCATTTATTGCAAGCGGTGTAGTAATTTCGTGACAAAAAACCCTGTCCAGACCGATTACATAAGTACCTGCAAATGGTTCATCAACTATATGCGATTCAAAAATCTTCTTTGCGATTGTTTTTCCCATAAAAGCTCCATGTAAATATCTATAAAATATTTTAATAGCAGAATAATCGGTATGCAAGCAATTTCACATCTTATTTTTTTATAGTTTTTTACAGTATTTAACTTTAATTTTCCTAGTTAAAAATACTTAAAAATGTGATATTATTGATTGTCGCATCAAGTGCGACAATGACAACTAGTTGTTGAAAAAATAACACAATTTTTGTGCGACAATGACAATTAGTAATCACAAAACTTAGGATGGTAGCTATGTTTTTAGAAGGAAAAAATGTTTTGGTTTTCAAAAAAGGAAACGAAACTCTTATGATTGAGCCGTGGGGTAAGGATTCCCTGCGCGTTCGCTCAACTCTTGACCCTGCATTTATAGACAGAGACTGGGCACTTACCGAAAAAATAAATCACGGTACGGCAAAAGTAACTATTACGGAAGCTGGTGGACAAATATCAAACGGCCGAGTTACTGCAAAATTGAATAATAACGGCGTAATGTCTTTTTATAAAGATGATAAAGAGATTCTTCACGAGTTTTTCCGCTCTTATGACCCGTCTGCAACAAAACGTTCCTGCTGTACAAAAATCATAGCAAGGGAATATAAAGGCATAATCGGCGGAGACTACAAGCTTACAGTCCGCTTTGAACCGAATGATAATGAAAAGCTCTTTGGTATGGGACAGTATCAGATTCCTTACCTTGACCTTAAAGGCTGTGTTTTGGAGCTTGCACAGAGAAACTCTCAAATTTCAATTCCATTTGCAGTTTCATCACTTGGTTATGGCTTTTTGTGGAATAATCCTGCAGTTGGTCACGTAAACTTTGCTAAGAATATCACAGAATGGGTTGCAGAAAGCACAAAAGAACTTGATTACTGGATTACTGTTGCAGACACACCTGCAAAAATTGTAGAAAACTTTACAGAAGCAGTTGGACGTGCGCCAGTTCTTACAAACGACTATCTTGGTTTCTGGCAGTGTAAGCTTCGTTACCGCACACAGGAAGAAGTTCTCACCGTTGCCCGCAAATACAAAGAGCTTGGAATCCATCTTGATGTAATTGTAATTGACTTTTTCCACTGGCCTCGTCAGGGAGACTGGTGCTTTGACCCTGAATATTGGCCTGATCCTAAGGCAATGTGCGATGAACTCCACGCAATGGGCACAAAGGTTATGGTTTCTGTATGGCCAAGCGTTGATAAAAAATGCTCTCATTTTTACGAAATGCAGGATAAGGGCTATTTAGTTCGCACAGATCACGGTTCAAATCAGACTTACGACTTTATGGGCGACTGTCTTACCTTTGATGCAACAAATCCTGAAGCACGCGAATACCTGTGGCAAATCTGTAAGAAAAATTACGGTGATTATGGAATCGATATGTTCTGGCTTGATAATGCTGAACCTGATTATAATATTTATGATTTCAGCAATTACCGCTATCAGATGGGAACTGCGCTTTCCTGCAGTAACATCTATCCACAGCTTTACAGCAAGGCTTTTTATGACGGAATGAAGGCTGATGGTCGCAAAAACTTTGTAAACCTTGAACGATGTGCCTGGGTTGGAAGCCAGAAATACAGTCAGGTACTCTGGAATGGTGATGTTCAGTCCAGCTGGGAATGTCTTAGCGATTCAGTTACAGAAGGCTTAAACATTGGGCTTGCAGGAATCCCTTGGTGGACAACTGATATTGGCGGCTTTATGTATGGAAATCCAAAGGACCCTGGCTTTGTAGAGCTTTTGGAACGCTGGTTTGAGTTTGCCGTATTCACACCAATTCTTCGTCTTCATGGAGACCGCGATCCTCATGATATTCCTCCACTGGATAAGGACCCGCAGCGCGGTTATGGCGGCGGTTACCTTTATACCGGTCAGCCAAACGAAATCTGGTCTTACGGTCCTGAAGCTCAGAAGATTATGGAAGCACAGATTAAGCTCCGCGAATCACTTAAGCCGTACATTGCCGAAGTGATGAAGGAAGCAAGCGAAAACGGAAGCCCTGCAATGCGTACAATGTTCTACGAGTTCCCTGAAGACCAAATCTGCTGGGAGCTTAAAGACCAGTATATGTTTGGTTCTAAATATCTTGTTGCACCTGTTCTTAAAGCTGGTATGAAAGAGCGAAAGGTTTATCTGCCAAAGGGTAATTGGGAGAATCTTAATACAAAAGAAGTTGTAGAGGGTGGAAAATACATTACAGTTTCTACTCCTATAGATTCTATCCCGGTTTTTGTAAGAAAATAAGACCTTATGTCATCCCCGAACTTGATTCGGGGAACTCAAAAAAGTTTTAGGAGAATAAAAATGTCAAAAGAATATATTAAAGGTGCCAACCCATACATGCCGCTTTGGGAGCATGTTCCAGACGGTGAGCCTCGTGTTTTTGAATATAATGGCGAAAAGCGAGTTTATGTTTACGGTTCTCACGATACACTAAAAACTGAATACTGTGGTACTGACCAGGTTGTATGGAGTGCTCCTATTGATGATTTAACAAACTGGAAGTGTCACGGAGTATGTTATGAAGCAGCTGATAAAAGTGTACTTTTTGCTCCAGATGTTGTTCAGAAGGGCGATACCTTTTACATGTATGCGGCAGAGGCACGTGGTTCCAGAGTTGTAGTTGCTACAAGTAAAAATCCGGCCGGGCCCTTTACAAATCCTAAGCTTACGGAATTAGGCTTTGACCCTGGAGTTTTAGTTGATGATGATGGCCGCGTTTATGCTTACTGGGGCTTTTGTCGCAGCTGGTGTGCAGAGCTTAATGATGATATGGCCACAATAAAAGAGGGAACTCTTCATCATCATCCTATTGGACATTGTAGGGCAGACTGGGCAGACAAAAATGACGGTCACGAGGATTTGAAAGCCTGCTTTTTTGAAGCTTCCTCTCCAAGAAAAATTGCCGGTAAGTATATCTACATCTATTCAAAACGCTGCAACAATCACGTTCCAGAGCTTGGTGTTTATGAAGACTGCAACGGCTTTTTGTCCTACAAGCAGAGTGATAAGCCTCTCGAAGGCTACAAAGATGGTGGCGACATAAGCTTTAACGGTGGTGAAATTATTACCGGTGCTGACGGAAAGGGAATTATGACCTACCAGTGGGGCAACAACCACGGAAGCCTTATGCAGGTAAACGGTAAGTGGTATATTTTCTATCATCGTCAAACTGGAACTAATGAATATTCACGCCAGGCAATGCTGGAGCCAGTTGATGTAGCTGTTGATAAAAATGGCCGCATATTTATTGGAAAGATTACTTATAAGGATGGTGAGCCTGTTGCCTCTTGTCCTGTAGAAATGACTTCTCAGGGTGCCCACGTAAACGGTCTTGATGCCTTTAAGATAATTTCTGCCGGTTATGCCTGTCATATTTACGGCGGTAAAGAAAGAGCTTACATTAAGGCAGTTTATGACAAGCGTGATGATATAAGTGCGCCGGTTTCCAATATTACCACCGGTCTTACAGTCGGCTTCCGCTATCTGCAGTTTGGCAGCAATACACCAAAAAGTATTACTGTTTACCTGAATGAAGTTTCTCAGGATTTTACCTTGAAGGTAAGAGTTGATGAATACAAAGGTAAGGTGATTGCAAGTAGCTGTGTAAAAGCCGGACAAACTGAAGTAACAATTCCTCTGAATGACGGCATAATCGGAAAGCACGCGGTATACTTTGAGTTTACATCATCATCAGATAAGCCGTTCTGCGAGTTTGATAAGTTTACATTTGATTAAGGATTTACCACGTTAATTGGTTTTCCTTCAAGCCAGGACTTCAGGTTATTGTACGCAATGCCCTGAAGTCTTTTTCTTGTCTCATACGGTGCCCACGCAATGTGCGGTGTAATAACACAGTTTTTAGCTCCACGCAAAGGACAATTATCACTCATTGGTTCTTCGGCAAGAACATCAGCGGCAAAGCCTGCAAGCTGTCCATTATTTAAGGCATCGGCTAAATCTTTTTCTACAATAAAACCACCGCGTGCCGTATTTATAAGATAAGCTGTTTTCTTCATCAGCTTTAAGGAATCTTTGTTTATTATGTTTGCTGTCTGCTCTGTAAGAGGAGCGTGAAGGGTAACAAAATCTGAGCGGGACATCAGCTCTTCAAAAGTCACTTTTTCCGGCATTCCTTCTTTTGGAGTTCTTGTACAACAGATAACATCCATGCCGAAAACTTTTGCAATTTCTGCAACCTTTTTACCAATGTTTCCATAGCCGAAAATACCAAGAGTTTTTCCGTTCAACTCCATAAGTGAAGAGTTCCAGAAACAAAAGTCACGGCATTTTATCCAGTCGCCATTTTGTACGGAGTCATTATGAATTGAAACCTGGTTTGTAAAGTTTAAGATAAAAGCAAAAACATGCTGTGCAACTGAATCTGTAGAATAAGCCGGAATGTTTGTAACAACTATGTTATGTTTTTTTGCGGCCTGGATATCAACAACATTATAACCGGTTGCAAGAACACCAACATATTTAAGGTTAGGGCAGGAATTGAAAATCTCTTCTGTGAGTTTGATTTTGTTCAGAAAAACAGCATCTGAATTGCCGATACGTTCTGCTACAAGGTCAGCAGGAGTCCGTTCATAAACAGTAATTTCTGCAAGCTCTTTAAATGCATCCCAAGGTAAGTCACCCGGATTCACTGCATGACCGTCTAGAATTGTAAGTTTCATAAAATCAAAAATCTGTTGAGAAAGCTGGAATTAGCCTAATACATCAACACCGCAGGATGATATTGCAGCATTTATTGCAGCTTCCTGGCTTTCATCACCGTAATCAACAAGAACCTGTGATTTGTCACAATTTGCTGTAACGCCTGTTACGCCGGCAACTCCCTTTACGGCAGCTTCAACCTTAGAAGCTGTATCTGGATCGAACATTCCGACTACATATATCTTTTTCTGCATTATAGCACTCCTATAATAAAACTTTTTTTATTAGTTCAATTATAAACTAGAATACTGGTAATTTCAAGGTCACTAGCGGAACTAGCGGAACTATATGTTTTATTTAAATAAAACATTTTAATAAGTTCCGCTATAAGTTCCGCTGTAATTTTTGCTATGCAAAAATTACCACTATGAAGTATTTATGATTTTGTAATACTTTATAATAGAATTGTGGGATTTTATTAAAGTTTGATTTGTCATATTCGAGCTCGACCCGAATGTCTCTCTTTACAGATTCTCCGGTCAAGCCGGAGAATGACAATTTATTTTACGCAATCTTTTCAAGCACGCGTTTTTCGTTGAACAGGCCCATAAAGATCCCACCTAAGGCACAGCAGACTGCAGCAACGATGGCAACTACTCGGTAACCGGTACCGTTTCCAGCTCCGATTGTGGCAAGTGATGTAAAGACAAGCATGGCAATACTCTGACCACACTTCATGGCAAAGGTGCGGGCCGCATAGAACATTCCGCTGCGGTTTTCTCCGGTTGTAACTTCATCACTCTGGGCAATGTCTGCAACCATAGCCTGCGGACAGATTCCAAAGATTGCCTGCGGGAATGCACCAAGAACTACAATCAGAACAGCCTGTACATAAATATTTAATCCAAGGCGAGGACCGCAGATACCTGTAAATCCGAATGTAAGAAGGAAGCCCACAAATGCTGCAATAACAAGCTTTTTCTTACCGAAGCGGTGAGTAAGCTTTGTTACAAAAGGATAAACAAGCAGAGACAGGGCAGTGAGTCCGACAAACATAATCGTAGACCACGATTCGTTGAATTGCAGCAGGCTTGTTACAAAGAAAGGTAAACCAGTCTGGAACATTGTAAGTCCAAACCAGTAAATAATATCCTGGATTACGAATACGCGAAAATCAGGATTTTTGAATGTTTTTAGGAGTGAACTCATCATAGAGCTGTTACCCGGCTTTATTTCACAGTAATCATTTTCTTTGATTGTAAATACAGGAACGAGCATGAAGATTGTTGCGAGTACGGCAAGAATTACAAAAGTGAGTCGCATTGCAGGGATTCTTCCCATACCGCCGCCAATAAAGGTGCCCCAGATTACTGGAGCTGTATAGCCGATTGCAGTACCAATGATGAAGGTGAGTGAAATGCACATTGAAAGCTTGAGTTTTTCGTCCTGAGTGTGGGTGAGTTCTGCCAAAAGAGAGGTGTATGGCGTACAGTAACAGGTGATTGCAAAGTAATATGCTGCTACAAATACAAATAACCATACTGTGTTTATTGCCGAAACGTGATTTACAGGGGCGCAGAATACGAGTACAAAGATGAGTCCGAGAGGTATTGCACTGTATTTTAAGAATGGAATGCGGCGACCAAGAGGATGACGGCACTTATCGGACCAGTTGCCAATCAAGGGATCAGTAATTGCATCAAAAATACGACCGCCTGCCGTAATAAGCCCTATAATTGTTAGTATACCGAATACAACCCGGCCTTCGGGTATAAGACTTATCATACCTTCTGCTTTTGCTGCAGCATCCGGCTGGTAAAAATACACAAGCCAGGAACCAATAAGTCCCGAGATGATTGACCAGCCCAATTGTCCTATGGCATAACACCACATTTTTCCTTTTGTTAAGCTTTTCATATTTCCTCCTGATTTTAATTGACCTTGAGTGCATCAAGTAACAATGTACTTAATAATTCAAGTTCCTGTTTACCACTAACAAGTTCATCCATCAAAAGCATGTCTCCACTTAAGCTAAGCTTCTGAGCAGAGGCAAAAAGTGTGTGCATTAGTGTAAAATATAATACATCTTGAGACTCTTTATACTTTGATTTTATAGATTTATCTTCAATTCCTTTGGAAATTGAAGCCGCAATAACATTTTTAGTAGATTCAATTGTTTTTTCATAATCCAGCAGCCTTTCTTTTTCCATTTTAATGCGAACTGCATACGAATCAAAAAAGTAGATATAACGCAAAAACTTAACCTGATTTTCGTACAGCTTGATAAACATTGAAAAAATGATTGAAAGCTGGTTAATTCCTGTTGCATTATTAAAGTTGTCTGTTAAAAGTTGAGGTAAAATAAATGATTTCTGTCTTTCCCAGGCCCAGATTGAAGTTTGAACAGCAATTTCTTCTTTTGTTTCAAAATATCGGTAAAGCGAAGCAACTCCAATTTCAGCTTTTGTAGCAATATCAGTCATTGTAACATTGTCTATACCTTTTTCTGCAAAAAGTTCAAAGGCACTCTCCAGAATCCGTGATATTCTGCTGTTTTTAAGGTTGTCTTTTTCTTCCTTGTATTTTTCTTTTGGTGTCATAATGGCTCCTTATAATTTGTTCTTGCTTATGTTTTGTCATTTTCAGACATGCTCTGATAATCTCACTACCTTATACGCGCCGTCGTAAATCTCCAGCTGTTTATTTTTTATGATGTTGCTGCACATTTTTTCAATTTCTTTTGGATTTTCTATAAGCTGTTTAATCATTTCGCTTGCAAAGGCAACTGTTTCACATTCCTGTGTACCGTCGCCAATTTCTGCAGAATGAATTGCTCCCCACATTTCGTGACCGCCAACGCGTCTTATAAAAAGCTTTGGCACCGGATAGAAGGCAAGCTCACTTGGTTTTGTAACAAGTACATCACAGGCACGCATAAGAAGATTAGTAATATAAACTGCTGCAAAAATATCCTTGTTGCAGAAAGCGTGAATACCAGTGCCTTCTTCGCCAGAAAGATTTGAAACAGCTTTTTCCGCAAAGAGCTTTTCTTCGTTCCAGTCATTAAAATGAGTTTCAGCTTCAGAAAGCTCCGGAATATCAGCTTTAAGCTTGTGCCAGACGTTTTCATAATCACCGCAGTTGATGTAAAGACAGGCTTTGTTGTTCTTAATGTACGGCATAAGTGTTCTGATTATTGCTGCAAAGAAATCTCCCTGTGCTCCGGCTCCACCGATTGTAAGCAGAAAACGGATTGGTTTGCCGTTTTTGCATCGTTCAATACGGTTTTTGCAGTCAGCTTCAATGTTTGAAACAAGCTCATCGTCAATGTAATGACCTGTATAAACAATATCCTTGTCAGTCATAGGATTGAGGATTTTGTTTTTGTCAAAGCCATGGAGTGTTTTGTAGCCCCAGTAAGTGTTGTATGTCTGTACTGCATGAATGGCACCTTCCGAAAGATGAAGTGCCATTGGCCAGTTATCAGGAATTGCATTGATTACGTTTTTCATTCCGGCATGAATTGCTGCCTGGCTTGGCCATACGTGAGTTGCTACAAGAGGGACATCCTTTGGTATATTCTTAAAAACAGAAGTCATAAGCTCTGCATTTTTCTGGTCGCCAACATTGTAGCTGAGCTTTTTAAAGCCTTCGTAATTAAGCGGTTCCCATACAAGCTTATTAAACAGCGGGATTTTCTGCGAAAGTCTTGAACCGGTTGAATATAAATCATTCTGATATGAGATGATTTTTGTACAGGTTGTTTCCGGCATTGAGTTTAAGTCGAGCCACAGGGGTGTGAACCCAAGCTTTTGTGCAGCACTTGCCATTGCCATTGAGATTCTGTAGTGACCAAAGCCCATTCGGATATTTCCGATGATGATTGGCTTAGATGGCAGCTCTGAAAGTTGTTTTGAAAAATCCGTAGGCTCTTTTGAAAGTCTGATGATTTTGACGCCTAAAGCTGGAGTAATTACTTCGTTGTCTTCGAGTGTAAGATAATAATTCTTGTTTCTGTCGTCACCGTATTTTCTGATAAACTGCTTCTGTTTGCGGATTGCCTTTTTTTCTACGCTGCGGCTGATTTTATTATTAAAGATTTCCATATCATTTCTCCTAAATATTTTGTGATAGCAGTTTTGCTTTGCAAAACTGCAAGCGAGAGCCGAATAAGTTTTCGGTATTCTCTAAGTAGAAGCTCTCGCTATTTCTCCTGAATCTCACAAATATGCTTGCTGCCTAAATCAATCTCACCTTCATATTTTCCACTACGGGTAAACAGCTTGTATCTGTCGGCAGCGGTCTGCTTTATTCCAAAATCTTCATCATCATATTTTTTGATTAAGCCAGTAATTTCTTTTGAAAGTGCAATTTCTTCCGGCGAAGTACAGTCAGCAGGATCATCTGAATACATAATCTGATTACCAAATAAAATTGCAGCAAGAGCAATCAGGCGCTTTTCATCATCAGTAAGAGAACAGTTATTTTTGCGGATAAATATAACGTCCGGGTCATTTACAAAAATGATTTTATTCCACAAAGCGTGACCAAGTGTGTCTTTTAAGTTCAGGTAGGCTTCATTTCTGCCGTTCCAGTTGAGGAATCGGAGCAGCTTGTTTTCCCAATGCTCGTAAGTGTCGCAGCCGATTCGTGAAAGAGGAAGGTCATTAAAGCTCATTTCAAACGGAGTACCGCAGCCAAGGTAAGCAACCGGTTTTCCTTCATCATTCTGTTTGCGGCGGGTAAGGAGCTTTATTGCATTTGCAAAGCTTTCATAAGCAGGATTCCAGTCATAATGATTTCCTACGTGCATTCCGGCATATAAAAAATCAAGCTTAACATAACGGAAGCCCCATTCATTTATGATTGTGTTCATAAGGTTGTCAAGGTATTCAAGAACATCAGGACGGCTCAGGTCAAGGCAGTAAAATGTTCCGTCAGCTCCCCAGCGTGGATTAAAGCCTGCTTTTACAAGATGCCCGTTTTTGTCGCGTAAAAGCCATTCTGGGTGTTCGTTAGCGCTTTTGCTTCTTAAATCAACAATAATCGGTGCAATCCATAAGCCGGGAACAAACTCTGCCAGCTCAATTTTTTCTGTGATTGATTTTAGCCCGTGCGGAAAAAGCTTTTCGTCAATTTCCCATGTGCCAAGCTGCTTTTCCCAGCCGTCATCAATCTGGAAAACTACATTTTTCTGGTTTGTTGTGTAATTTTCGCAAAGACTGATTATGTTTTCTGTTTTGGTAATGGAATCAAGGTCGCGCAGAATAAGCTCTTCGTTTATTTTTTCATAATGATTGTACCAGCTTTCCCAGCCGTAAAGACGTTTGCCAAGAAAATTAAGCTGGTCAAAACGCTGGGAATAATCTCCACCTTTTTCCGAGCTGCCGAAAATCTCTTTTAATTTATCCCGTACTTCAAAATAAGACGAAGCTGTAAAAACTTCAATTTTTGCCTGAAGTTCACCTTTTTTCCATTTTTTGTTTGTATCGCAAAGCTCAATGGAAACCGTATTTTCTTTTCTGTTGATAATGAATTGAACAGGAGGAAGCGGCTTATCCTGATTAACATTTCTGCTGTTTATATTTCCACAAGATACAAAAACAAGGTAAAAATCATCCCAGCGAAGGTATGTAAAGAATTGTCCGAGTACAATATTTTTGGAAGGTCTGGCTTTTGTACCCGGAAACTCAATGTAAGCGTTCCACTGTATTAGTATATGACAGTGAAGGGAAGGCTGTTTTTTTCCTGGTTCAATCTCAAAACCCGGATTCCAGGATTGCCAGCCGCCTAAGTTAATCCAGGCATTTTGTGCATCATTTTTTTCTGATTGTGTTAATTCAGATATGTTCAGAGTGTCTATTACGCTGTTCTGAACTGCGGTAAAGGTTTCTTCTGAATAATAAGTTTTCATTAAACACATCCTTTGTATTTGGTGTAGCAGAAAAATTATGACTGATAGGTAATATTTTACTATGATAGTGTTACTATCACTATAATAATGATAACATGGATTTAAGTGATGTCAAGCAATTTTTTTATAAATTATTGAGAAACTTTTCCAAGCTGGCCGCAGGCACCACCGATTTTTCTTCCACGGCGTGTACGTAACGTAACATTAAGTCCGGCTTTTTCAAGCAGCTGGACAAACCGTTTTGTTTCGTCTGAGGTTGGTTCTTCAAAAGGGAGATTTTTTACAGGATTCCACGGAATAAGGTTTATGTTTACATCCAAATCCTTTGCAAAGGAAATAAGGTTTTCTGCACTTGATTTATCTGTATTTTTACTATGAAGCAGGGCTGCTTCGAGTGTAACACGTTTTCCTGTTTTTTCTGAATAGTATTTAATTGCTTTTTTTAAGTTTTCAAGATTATTAGCCTGGGAACGGGAAACTGGCATGAGTTCCTTGCGTAATTCTTCGTTGGCAGTAGTAAGGGATACTGCAAGGCGCAGGTTAGGGCCCTTATCTGCCATTTCGTAAATACCGCTTACAATTCCGCAGGTAGATAAAGTTATTCTTTTTGATGAAAGCGCCCGTCCATCCTTATGACACAAAATCTCTACCGCCCGCCTTATGGCTTCAAGATTCTGCATAGGTTCTCCCATGCCCATAAAAACAATATTATCAAGCTTACCGGCTTCTTTTTCCAGAAATAGAAACTCTTCTACAATTTCTCCGGCAGTAAGATTTCTTGCAAGTCCGAGTGTTCCAGTCTGGCAGAATGCACACTTCATGGCACAACCGGCCTGGCACGAAACGCACGCAGTTTTACGACCTTCCTTGTCGGTAAGGAGAACTGTTTCTACAATGTTTCCGTCGCAGAGTTTTATCTGGAGTTTGATTGTACCGTCCGGGTCTTTTAAGGTTTGAAGGATTGATGAGGAGCGGAGCAGTGCAGTCTGTTCAAGCTGATTGCGCAGTTCAAGATTAAGATTTGTCATCTGCGAGAACGATTCTGCACCGTTTCCAATCCATTTAAAAATCTGTATGCCGCGAAACTTTTGCTGGAGATTTAGAGTTTCTACAATTTCTTGTGGCAGAAGACCAGTAAGTGGTGTTTTTTCCATAGAATTCTATAAATGGATTGCCGTGCCAGACACGGCAATGACAGTTTGTTCAGCTTTTATTTGTGTGGAAATGCCATAGCCTCAGGCTTGAACACTTCATCAAACTTTTCAGCTGTAAGGAAGCCTAAGCCAACGCAGGCTTCTTTAAGAGAAATGTTTTCATCAAAAGCCTTGTGAGCTGTTTTGGCAGCATTTTCATAACCGATGTACGGATTCAAAGCTGTAACAAGCATAAGAGAATTGTACAGGTTGTGGTGCATCTTTTCTTTATTTGCAGTAATTCCAACAGCACAATTCTTGTTAAAGCTCATCATAGCTTCTGCAAGGAGGCGGGCACTCTGGATAAAGTTATATGCAATTACAGGCATGAAAACGTTCAATTCAAAGTTGCCCTGGCTTGCTGCAAAACCGATGGCAGCGTCATTACCCATTACCTGAACGGCTACCATTGTTACGGCTTCACACTGGGTTGGGTTTACTTTTCCCGGCATGATTGAAGAACCAGGTTCGTTTTCCGGGATGTGGATTTCGCCAAGGCCATCGCGTGGGCCGCTTGCTAACCAGCGAACATCGTTTGCAATTTTGAGCATGTCTGCTGCGAGGGCTTTGATTGCTCCGTGTGCAAATACGAGTTCATCCTTGCTTGTAAGGGCGTGGAATTTATTGGGTGCTGTAACAAAGTTTTTTCCTGTGAGCTGGCTTACGCATTCTGCAACTTTTTTATCAAAACCTTTTGGTGCGTTGAGACCTGTACCAACTGCAGTACCACCAAGGGCAAGCTGCTTAAGGTATGGAAGTGAACTTGCTAGCATTTTTTTGTCCTGCTCAAGGGAAGTTCTCCATCCGCTGATTTCCTGTCCGAAAGAAACCGGAACTGCATCCTGAAGGTGAGTGCGTCCGCTCTTTACAATCTTCATGTTTTCTTTTTCGAGCTTTTTGAAGGTTGCAACAAGTGTGTCGATTGCAGGGAATAATTTATCTTCGATTGCACAAACTGCAGAAATGTGAAGTGCTGTAGGGAAGGTATCGTTTGATGACTGACTCATGTTGATGTCGTCGTTTGGATGACAGAGCTTGCTGCCAGCAATTTCGTTAGCGCGGTTTGCAATAACTTCGTTTGCGTTCATGTTGCTCTGTGTTCCGGAACCTGTCTGCCATACAACGAGAGGGAAGTGATCGTTCAACTTTCCGGAAATTACTTCGTCGCAGGCTTTTGAAATTGCCTTAAGCTTTTCTTTTGTCATCTTCTGTGGCTTAAGTTCATTGTTTGCCATAGCGGCTGCCTTTTTAAGATAACCAAAGGCTTTTGTAATTTCGCGAGGCATAGTTTCAATGCCTACACCAATTTCAAAGTTTTCGTGGCTTCTTTCTGTCTGAGCGCCCCAGTATTTATCTGCAGGTACTTTTACTTCTCCCATTGAGTCGTGTTCAATTTTGTATTCCATAATCTATATCCTCTTATAAAAAGATTGCCGCAGCAAGTGCGGCAATTACATTGTCATTATCGGGCTTGACCCGATAATCTATCTAAAACTTAAGCTGTCTGATTACATCCTTAAGGGCGTCTGCACTGTTTCTAAGAGCTGCAAGCTCATTATCAAGCAGAGGAACAGCAATTCGACCTTTAATACCGTTTCTACCAACTACAGCTGGAATTGAAAGACATACATCGCTGATTCCGTATTCGCCTTCGAGCAAAGAAGAAATTGTAAGAACAGAATCAACTTCGTAATTCAAAGCTTCGCAAAGTTTTGCAGTTGTAATACCAATAGCGTAATTTGTACATCCCTTTGCCTTAATGATGATTCCGCCTGACTTTCTGATATAGTCTTCAACATCATCCTTATTGAAAGCTTCAAGCTTAGCTCCATTATAAGCACCAGCATAGTGGTCAACTGGAATAGAACTGATGTTTGCAAGAGACCAAGGTACAAAGGAAGAATCACCATGCTCGCCAAATACGTAACCGTGGATATTTTCCTGAGCTACCTTGTAAGTTTCTGCAATTCTTGCACGGAATCTTGCTGTATCAAGCATAGTACCTGTACCAAAAACACGGTTAGCAGGGATTCCAGAAGTTTTAATAAACTGGTAGGTAAGAATATCTACAGGATTTGCAACTATAACGTAAAGTGCGTTTGGAGCAACCTTTGTAATCTGTGGGATAATTGTTTTAAGTATATCAACATTAATCTGAGCAAGGTCGAGTCGAGACTGTCCAGGCTTTCTTGCAACACCAGAAGTGATTACAACAATATTTGAGTTTTTAGCATCTTCATAATCACCATCATAAACAGAAACTGGTCCTACAAAAGGAGTTCCCTGACGAATATCCATTGCTTCGCCCATTGCACGATCCTTAGCAATATCAATCATAACAATTTCGGTTGCCAGCTGCTTTAATGTTAATGCAAAAGCAATTGTAGAACCTACCTGACCGGCACCAATAATAGTAATTTTACCTGACATATTAGTCTCCTATATTTTACGCATATTTATATGCAATTTTCCCAATAATATTATCTTTTAATATATACAATTTAATTGTTTTATGGAATAAGTTTCAGGAAAAAAGTTTTTTATGGAAAACAAAAAGTGCCTGTTTTTATTTGTAGTGATATAATATAAGTTATGAAAAGTTTGGAAGATACTGGAAATCAAATAAAGAGCGTAGTTATGTTAATGATGATGATTGGTGCGGTTTGTACTTCGTGTGCCACATTTAAATCGCAGAAGGCTGTAATTGAATTGGGTGGAAATCCTACAACGGGATATACCTGGAATTATCAGATTGAGGACGTAGCTGTGGTAAAGGTGGATGAAGAAATCCGTTATCTTGGCAAAAATGGTGTAGTAGGGGCGCCAAGCAAGTTTACGTATACAATTCATTCGCTCAAGGCTGGAAACACGAAGATTAAGTTTGAATATAAACGGCCATGGGAACAGACTCCGGCAGATAAAGTTGTGATTTATGAAGTAAGTGTTAATCAGAACGGCGAAATAGAAGTTAAGGAGATTGAATAATGGCTGATTTGAACAGAGAAAAAATTATTGTCAAAACAAGTATTTTTGGAATAATAGTAAATCTTTTTTTATCAGGCTTTAAGGCTTTTGTGGGATTTGTTTCCAATTCCATTGCAATTACGCTTGATGCTGTAAATAATTTATCCGACGCGCTTTCTTCAGTTGTAACAATAATAGGCGCAAAGCTTGCCGGAAAATCACCGAATAAAAAACATCCGCTGGGATATGGCAGAATTGAATATTTAAGCTCGATGATTGTTGCTGCTATCGTTTTGTACGCAGGTTTAACTTCGCTTGTTGAATCTGTAAAGAAAATCATTCATCCTGAAACTGCCGATTATTCTATACTTTCGCTTGTGATAATGAGTGTAGCAATAGTTGCCAAAATTGTACTTGGTCTTTATGTAAAACGAACAGGAAAAAAGGTAGATTCAGGTGCACTTATGGCTTCCGGACTGGATGCTCTTTTTGATGCAATTTTGTCAGGTTCTGTTTTGCTTTCTGCAATTGTATTTTTGGTATTTGGACTTTCGCTCGAAGCTTATGTTGGTGTTGTAATTTCCGGTTTTATCATAAAATCAGGAATTGAAATGCTTTGCGAAACCTTAGACGATATAATTGGAAAACGCACGGATTCAGATTTGAGCAGGCAGATAAAAAAACTTATAACGGAAGAAGCCGAAGTTCGCGGTGCTTACGATTTAATCATCAACAATTACGGCCCTAACAAGAATTATGCTTCTGTTCACATAGAGCTGCCCGATACAATGACAGTTGATGAAGTTGACCGTCTTACGCGCAGGCTGGAGGTTAAAGTTTATAAAGAGACAGGAATTGTTCTTACCGGAGTTGGAGTTTACTCATACAATACCAGTGATGACCAGGCCGCCCGAATCCGAAATGAAGTCCAGAAAATTGTTCTTTCCCACGATTGGGCTTTGCAGCTTCACGGTTTTTATGTTGATTTAAAAGCAAAATCAATCCGCTTTGATGTAGTCCTCAGCTTTGATATCAAACCTGCAGAAGCTATACCAATGCTATGCCAAGAAGTGCAAACCGCTTACCCGGATTATGTATTACAAATTGTCCCTGATTTAGATTTATCAGAATAAGAACGCTCTTTTTTTCCTAACTCACTTAAACTCAGCGGCAGAAGACAAAATGCGTTAAAAAATTGCACCGCAATTTTAGCATTTTGCGCCGCTTGATTTATCAAGCGCGAAGAACCCGTAGGGTTCGACTCCCTTAATTATACGCCTTTGTATAATAAAAAAGCCTCCTTATTCAGGAGGCTTGAGAGCGGCAGAAGGGAGTCGAACCCTCGTCATCAGCTTGGAAGGCTGAGATAATGAGCCGTTATATGACTGCCGCAAGCAATGAATATAATATATAGAACTGCACAAAAAATGTCAATATCTCAAACAGCTTTTTTTGTATTTTTTTTCACAACACCCCCATAACATTCATAACATCTCTCAACATTTTTCTTTAAGTTTCCCCCATATGATGGTATAATTAATTCTGTTTTTATTGCCCATAAAAAAGGAGGTTATTTTTTTATGGAAAAATTATTTAAACTAAGTGAAAGGAACACAACTGTCGGTAAGGAAATTATCGGTGGTGTAACAACGTTCCTTGCAATGGCTTACATTCTGGCAGTTAATCCTGGAATCCTTTCAGGCTCTGGAATGGAGTGGGGTCCTGTATTTACAGCAACAGCTATTGCTGCAGCTATAGCAACACTTGTTATGGCTTTCCTGGCAAACCTTCCTGTTGCACTCGCACCAGGACTTGGCCTCAATGCTTTCTTTACTTACACGGTTGTTCTTGGAATGGGCTGCACCTGGCAGCTTGCTCTTACCGCTGTATTCATTGAAGGTGTGCTTTTCATCATTCTTTCAATTTGTGGTGTACGCGAAGCAATTATTCGCTCTATTCCTGAAGGATTGAAAAAAGCAGTTGCAGTTGGTATAGGTCTTTTTATTGCTATTATCGGACTTGTAAACGCAGGCATTTGTTCAACAGATACCGGTACAACAATCGGTTTTGTAAACTTTAATATGCAGCATGCTACAGCAATCGTAGCAATCCTTGGTCTTATAATTACAATCGTACTTTATACACTTAAGATTCCTGGTGCTATCCTTATCGGTATCATCATCACAACAATAATCGGTATTCCTTTCGGAGTTACAACAATTCCAGAAGGCTTCAAACCATTCTCTTTACCATCAAAACCATATCTTTTTGCTTTTGATTTTAAGGGCATTGTAATTTCTTCTACAACCGGAAAGTTCTCTTTTGCCGTACTTGGACAGTTCTTTGTAATCTTCTTTACATTCCTGTTTACAGATTTGTTCGATACAATCGGAACTCTTCTTGGTGTTGCAGAGCAGGGTAACCTTAAAGATGAAAAAGGCGAAGTTCTTAATGTAAAAGGTGCTTTGCTTTCAGATGCTATTGGTACAGTTGCAGGTGCCGCACTTGGTACTTCAACAGTAACTTCTTTCGTAGAATCTTCTTCTGGTGTTGCAGCAGGTGCAAGAACAGGTCTTGCTTCTTTAGTAACAGGTGTTCTTTTCCTCCTGTCTCTCTTCTTAAGCCCATTGTTCTTCCTCATTCCATCTGCAGCTACAGCTCCTGCATTGATTTTCGTAGGCTACCTGATGATGAAGTCAGTTGTAGCTATTGATTTTGAAGATCCTACAGAAGGAATCCCAGCCTTCATTACAATTATGACAATGCCTTTCGCATACTCAATTTCTAAGGGTATTATGTTCGGTATTATTGCTTACGTAATTGCTAAGTGTGCCGGAAAGAAAGTAAAGGATATTCCAGTTGTAACCTGGGTTCTCGCAGTTATCTTCCTTGCTGATATTATTTTCGAAGCAGTGAAGTAGGAATTAGTTAGGGAATAGTTGATAGGGGATAGTTAATAGGAGGGGGAAGTCTCCCCCTCGCTGCAGCCTGCTTCGCAGTCTTCCGCTACCCCTTCTAGCGGGGCACATCCCCGCAACGCCCCTAAAAAAACGCAAAAAAAATGCCGATGTTTATTCACCTCGGCATTTTTTTACTGTGTCATTCTCAGACAAGTATCATTATCGGGCTTGACCCGATAATCTCATTTTATTTAGCATCATCATCAATAACACGAGGTTTTGGTGGTTCCTGTCTGATAACATTTACAATTTCTTCTGCCTGTTCTTCAAAATCATCTGCAACTGTATTTACCACATCATTTACAGCCTTAGAAACAGAATCAGCAGCAGGTGCAGCTCCATTTACAAGCTCATCTTCCAAACCATTAAGAACTTCCTGGATATCTTCAGAAACCTGGAGGCTCTTTGTGTTGTCAAGAAGTTCAAGCTGCATTGATTTTTCTTTTGTATTTCTGATGAGCTTAATCATAGACAAAGCCTTTGTATCATCAGAAGACAGGCTGCTTACTTTGTCTTCCTTGATATAAATATTTTCGTAGATTTTATAATCTTTTCCAGAAAGTTTTCCATAAGCAATCTTTACAAAACCGTTTATCGGTTCATCCTTGCACAAAGTAACGATTGTTCCCTTTGCCAGAGAATCTTTGGTAACCTTGTCTATTTCAGCAGCTTTGTAAATAAATGTATTATCCTTTACGATCATGGCTGGTTCAGCATTGATTGCAATAATATTAGTCTGTGCCCAGCAGTCTTCGTTCTGATACTTAATCAATGTAAACTCTTTAGTTGCCTGTTCTTTTGTAGAAGTAATTACACGTATTGCATTCTTTGATTCTACAAGAGCATTTGTGCTGTCTGCTGAAACCTTTGGATAACATTCAAAAGCAGTTCCATAATCAACAGTAACCTTCCAGTACATTTTTCCATCAGGCTTTTCATACCACAAGGAAGCTTCATCCCAAAGCATAACACCAGGAATCATCTGTACTTCTTTTACAGGTTCTGGCTGTACTGGTTCTTCCTGTTTTACAGTTTCCTGAACTGGTTCAGGCTTTGTTTCTGTTACAACCGGTGTAGAAGCCGCTTCTTTTTTTGTACATCCTGTGATTGAAAGTGCCGTTGCAGCAAGTACAAATGCACCAAATGCAATCTTAGCAAGTACAGACATAGTTTTTTTCATAATTTACCTCACTAAATATATACTAAAGGTTAGAAACTAACCAATTTTTGAAAAGTTCATAATCATTTTCCATTGGAATTGCTCTGTCTGGTAGACGGAGAACTTCTTCCAGTCTGGCAGGCATTGGCGGTTCGCGACCGATTGCTTCTGTTACAATTGAACCGAACTTTGCAGGTGAAGCAGTTTCCAGAATGATTCCTATTGCATTTTTGTCGGTAACAGATTTTGCCCACTGAGGAACATTTGGTGTAAGACCAGGCTTTGTATAATCATTCTTGTTACCGTCCATAAGCTCTGCCATAGCACCAGATTTTATGTCTTCCCATGCCTTCCAGCCGATTGCGCCATGAGGGTCAATGATGTAGCCTGTTTTGCTGTTGCAGGCCTGAATTGCCTTCATAATACCTTCGTTATCAAGCCAGTAAGAAGCAAAATCATTTCGTACCTTATCGAGTGAATACATATATTTGATTCTTTCGTAATTGCTTGGAGCACCAACATCCATTGCGTTTGCATAAGTTTCTACAGACGGGCGTGCATTATAGTCGCCGGTAGCAATCCAGTCTGGAATAGTTCTGTTTGTATTTGTTGCGGCTACAAAACCTGCAATTGGAGCACCCATTTCCCGTGCAATAAGACCTGAAGTAAGGTTTCCAAAGTTTCCAGACGGTACAATCATAATTATAGACGGATCCAGAAGCTTATTGTCAATCTTACAGCGGCTTTTTACTACAAGAGAAGCATACATGTAGTAGAAGCTCTGTGGTAAAAGTCTTGCAATGTTAATTGAGTTAGCTGATGAAAGTCTTAATTTTCCACGAAGCTCTGTATCTGTAAAGGCAGTTTTTACAAGCTTCTGACAGTCATCAAAAGTCCCTTTTACTTTTAATGCACGTACATTACCTGTGAATGTAGAAAGCTGTTTTTCCTGAAGCGGACTTATTTTTCCATCAGGATAAAGGATTGTAACATCAAGCCCCGGAACGTTGTGGAAAGCACTTCCTACAGCAGAACCTGTATCTCCAGATGTAGCAACAAGAATGTGGAGCGGGGTAGATTCGTTGCGGTTAAAGTACGACATTGTTCGTGCCATAAACCTTGCACCAAAATCCTTAAAAGCACAGGTTGGTCCGTGGAAAAGCTCCAGAACATAAGATGTAAAATCAAGTGGTGCAACCTTTGGTGAAAAAGGATATGCATCCTGAATAATGGCAGCCAGATCAACATCTGGAATCTCGCCTTCAACATAAGGCTTTGCCATATTAAAAGCAACGTCTCTGAAAGAAGGAGCCGACTCCCTGTTTAACAGCTCTTTATCTAATTTTGGAAAAGAAACTGGAACATACAAACCTCCAGTCTGCTGATTCATACCTCCCATTACGGCAGTCTTAAAATCAACTTTTACATTTCCATCTCTGGTATCTGTATAAAACATCTATAACTCCTAAATATGTGTCATTCCTAAATATATGTCATATTCGGACTTGCTCCGAATATCTTTTAATTATAAACCAAATGACAGTTCTTCTGCAATTCGGTCGCATAATT
>JAEEGK010010083.1_pt1 | contig 21856 bp, 17 predicted proteins | sample 8958771 | NCBI WGS metagenome assembly JAEEGK01 (sample SAMN16246547, study PRJNA631951) | gut metagenome | biome: gut microbiome; feature: rumen; material: SC-attached | host: Bos | place: Iran: Karaj | collected 2018-10 | reverse complement strand
AATGTAGCCCCCATAAAGCTCCACGAGAGTCTCGGATTTACTGACTCGGGACTTACCTGCAAGTTCCCGGGATTAAGCTTTGAGGATAAAGAAACCGAGTACGTTAGAAAGATATATAAAAGGCTCTTTATTCCCGACAATCTTGATTTTGCCGTACCAAAGATTATGCCGCTTTGGAAGGCTTACCTGCGCGACCACGGAAGTAGTATGTCGGACGAAGAGGCAAGAGAGAAGCTGGTTAAACTTATGAGGAAAGCGCTTGCCGGCAAGTGTTCTTTTGACACCATATGGTGCGGACTTGAGATTGTGGGATTTGAGTGCTTAGACGGGGATACAGAATACTTTTATTTAAAGGATGAGGACTGAAAATCTGATGGAGAGAAGTGAAGTCATAGAGAGATCTCATAGATTTTATGTAAACCAAGTGGCGCCTATGATTCATGAAAAGTTCCCGGAATATGAGGAACGCATTGCTGTTGGAATTGCGGGCGAGGGCTCGGATTGCTTTGGGTTTGATGACTTTATTTCGAGGGACCATGACTACGGCACGGGAGTGTGCCTGTGGATTACGGATGAGGATTTTAGGGCGATTGGATATCATCTGTCCATAGCTTACAATGAGCTCTTCTCGCGTCAGAAGGGCATGGCTCTTTCGCAGAGGCTGACCGATAGGCGCGGAGTCATGACGATACACGATTTCTATTCGAATATCCTGCTCATAGACTGTGATACCGAGCATGCGACCATGAGTGAGGAGCAGTGGCTGTCGCTCGACCATTCCTGTCTTGCAACTGCCACCAACGGTGAGGTATTCAGGGATGACCTCGGCAAGTTTACAGCTTTCAGAAAGCTTCTTACAGACTATTATCCCGACAAAATCTGGCGTATTCGCATAGCCGATGAACTTCATAATTTCTCCGCATCCCTTCAGACCAATTACATGAGATGCATGTTGAGAAACGACCTTGTGGCAGCAGAAATGTGCAGGGCTACGGGGCTTAAGGCGGCTATGGAGTTGTTCTTTTTACTAAAGAGGGCTTACCCGCCGTACTATAAGTGGACATTTAAGGCGCTTGAGGCATACGGCGACACTGAGTACACAGAGCTTATCAAGGGTCTGGCAACGACTCCGCTTGACTATTCTAAGTGGGAGTCTAAGTCTTACCTTCCCGGGCATTTAAACTATGATGACGATATAGTGAATATCGCCGAGAGCCTGGCTATAGACATTTCTAAGGCGTTAAAAGAAAAAGGCCTCATCCGTGAACGAGACCTTTACCTGGAACGATTTGTTGATGAAATTTTACAGGTTTAATATCACAAGTGCCGCAAGCACCATGATTAAACCGATTACCTGCCTTACTGTAGGACGTTCCTTAAAGAACGTAAGGCTTACTATACTTACAAGTACCAGCGCACCTGTCGAGAAACACGTGTATACGATGAACGAAGGAAGCGCCGACAATGATTTAAGAAGCAAGAGAGACGAAAAGTAATTGGGTATTCCCACGGCGATGCCGGCGAGGAAATCCTTTAAGGTCGATTTCTTTTGCTTTTTTATTTGTTCATTAAAGAAAAGCGCGGTTGTAAGAACAAGCGCTGTGGTAAACACGAATAATATGTACAAAGAATCCTGATCGCGTGAACCCACGTGGTCGAAGATCTTTGCCATACTGTCGGTGATACCGGTAGACAAGAGTGTAAGAATAAGTATCAAGGGAGCGGATACATTAGACTCACCCTTCTTACCGTTAATCACCAATATGGCCGAAAGAACGATTGCGACTCCGACAATCTGCAGTACGCCCGGCTTATCGCCAAAAAACGCAACACTTAAAACAAGAGGAACTATCAACCCAAGCTTTGAAAACGCAGCGGTGAGTATTGCTCCGTTACTTTCAATACTCTTCTGCATAAGAACAAGGGTCAAAACAAAAAGTATACCGCAGATGCCGCCACATATATATGTGGTGGGGGTGCCGGTTGTTATCACCGACTTATCTTTAAGCATAAGGAGACCGGTCACGATACAGGTGATGTAATTACCGAGTATTATGGCATATCGGTTGTGGCCGTTCGTTTTAAATATCTTTAAAACGATAGTCATTGAGGCACTTGCAATTATCGCAAGTACAAGATACGAACTTCCGCTAAGTTGCATAATCGCTTCTTTCTCCAGCCTCCGCAAGGCTGAATCTGTATAGTAGCACCCAAATCAAAAAATCACAAGTGAAATTTTATATTGTATGCGAAAAAAAACAATAAGGGCGTTGGGGGATGTTCTGTCACAGTTACGATAAATATGATAGTAAAAAAATAACACCATTGTAAAAGTTAACTACTTAAAATATACCTCTGTACTTCTTATTATCCATATAAGAGGTTATTGATATGAAAAGAAAACTGCTTTTTGCAATGGTGCTTTTAGGCAGTCTTACACTTGCCGCATGCGCCGATAAAAATACTGATGGAGAGAGTACTATGATTGAAGATGTTAAAGATACGGGTACGGAAACAGCGCTTGCAGTTACGGAAGTGCCTGAGATAGAAGGGTATGAACTGTTCTGGCACGATGAGTTTGACGGGGACAGGCTTGATACCAAGACCTGGACGGTTGAAGCGCACAAGCCGGGGTGGGTTAATCATGAGCTTCAGGAGTATGTCATAAAGCGTGATAACATTTTTTTGCGTGACGGGAAGCTTGTTATTAAGGCGATTAAGACGGTTGACGACAGCGGAAACGTACATTACACTTCGGGTCGCATGAATACCAACTACGCTATGTCATTTACTTACGGCAAGGTGGTTGTAGGAGCCAAGGTTCCCAAGGGTAAGGGCTTATGGCCCGCAGCCTGGATGATGCCTTCATCCAATGAAATTTACGGACAGTGGCCTTTGGGCGGAGAGATAGATATTATGGAGATTCTCGGTCACGACACGAAGACTACTTATTCCACCATACACTACGGTCTTCCTCATGAGGAGCAGCAGGGACGCCTTACAGTGACGGGCGATGAGCCTGATTTTGCCGAAGCTTTCCACGAGTTCAGCGTTGAATGGGAACCGGGTGAGATAAGATTTTATGTGGATAATCGTCAGATTGCCACCATAAATAAATGGTTTACGAAGAATCACGGGCAGGTGCCTGCAGAGTTTCCGGCACCCTTTGACAAGCCTTTCCACGTGATACTTAATCTTGCGGTGGGCGGCGACTGGCCGGGAAGCCCGGATGATTCCACAGATTTTGACAATGCGGAATATCTTGTGGATTATGTGAGAGTCTACACGAAGACCGAACAATAAAAAATCGACACCCTTTTGATAAAAAGAACCTTTTTCGCAAGGTTCTTTTTTTTTACCTTTAGTGTAAGAAAGTCAAATCTGACATGAGAGGATTGTTGAGATGATTAGATTTAATGAAGACAACAGCGCTTTTACATTTGAAGGCGCGGATAAGGTAACGGGACTTTACTATCCCCTGGCAAGCGAAGAGGGACTTAAGTCTTGCGTGACACCTACGCTTGCAGGCGACAGTAAACTCGATCAGAATACGTTTCTTTATGAACCCGCAAGTATAGAGGACTTAACAGAGAAGCGCTACTCCAGAAATTTCTGGGTACTACGCGAGGGCAAGAACCCCTGGTCGGCTACAGGGGCTTCCGTATGGCAGATGGCCTCGGACAAAGAAAGCACCACGGTGACGGCGGGTCTTATGTGGCACAAGACCGAGCACACTTCCGAGGACGGCGAATTAAGCGCGTCCGTTCTTTCGTTCATACCCGTTGACAAGCTTCATGAAATTCATGTGGTAACGGTTAAGAATATTTCAAAGGACCCGGTGAAAATTCGCTTTTGCGCGGCTCTTCCCATCTACGGAAGAAGCGCTGACAACTTAAGAGACCACAGACATGTTACGAGTCTTCTTAACAGAATATATGTGACGGGGAGAGGCGTGAGTGTTGCGCCTACACTTTCTTTTGACGAAAGAGGGCATAAGGTCAACCATATGTTGTACTTCGCGGAAGCTATAACCTGCGAGGGCGAGGTGCCGGAAGAGTTCTTCGCAGAGGTTAAGGACTTCACGGGAGAAGGCGGTAACCTTGAAAGACCTATGGCTCTCGTAAATAGATGTAAAGGTGTGAAGCGTGGCTACAAGACTGCCGGCGGCGAGACCATGGGAGCGGCACTTTTTGCGGAAAAAGAACTTGCATCGGAAGAAGAATCAGTTTACATAACTATAGCAGGCATAGCATCGGATGCAACTCCCGAGGAGCCTCAATCTCTTGAATACAAAGACCTTTACGATATTTTAAAGACCTTCGAAAACACCCGTGACTACTGGGATAAGAAATCGATTCTCAAGGTTGAAACAGGCGACAAGACCTTCGACGGCTTCATGCGCTTTGTAAGCTTCCAGCCGGAACTTCGCCGAATATTCGGTTGTTCATTCTTACCTCATCACGACTACGGTCGCGGCGGCAAGGGCTTCAGAGATTTGTGGCAGGACTGCCTGGCGTTAGTGCTTTTTAATCCGAAGCTTACATCGGATCTTTTGTACAACAACTTCAAAGGCTTGAGAGTGGACGGTACCAACGCCACAATCATCGGCGACAAGCCCGGTGAATTCAAGGCTGACAGAAACGGTATTCCGAGAGTGTGGATGGATCACGGATTCTGGCCGCTTCTTACCACCAAGCTTTATATAGATGAGACAGGTGATCTTGATTTCCTTCTTAAGAAAACAGACTACTACAAGGATTCCCTCGTAAAGCGCGGAACCCACAGAGACGATAAGTGGGATGGCGAGAATCTTCATCAGCAGACCGAAGAGCATAAGACATACGAAGGAAGCATCATCGAACATCTTCTGCTTGAGACTCTTACAGAGTTCTGGGAAGTGGGTGCACACAACATGATTAAGCTTCGCGGCGCGGACTGGAACGACGCTCTCGATATGGCGCCGGACAAAGGCGAAAGTGTTGCGTTTACTCACGCCTACGCGGGTAATCTTGTGACACTTTCAAATCTCTTGATGAAGCTTCACGAAACCGGCGTTACAAGCATTAAGCTGCTTAAAGAAATCGAGCCGCTCCTTTCAGACAACGATGATGTGTACGCATCACTCAATCACAAGAAATGTATCTTAAACGGGTATCTTGACAGCGTCGTCCACAGCGTAAGCGGCAAGCGGAAGACATACAAGACCAAGGATCTTGCGGAGAATATGAAGAGTAAGGCGGAGTTTCTTTTTGCGCTTCTTAGAAATCAGGAGTGGATAGGAGACGACGGTTACGGACGTTACAACGGATATTACGACAATCAGGGACAGGCTCTCGAGCGCGGTAATGGTACGCAGATGACCCTCACAGGTCAGGTATTCGCTATCATGTCGGGCGTTGCGACCGATGAGCAGATTAAAGAGATTACTGCAAGCGCCGACAAGCTTCTCTACGACGAGTATTGCGGAGGCTACAGGCTCAACACCGACTTCGGCAAGGGCTTACCCGACATGGGACGCGCATTTTTCTTTGCCTACGGGGAAAAAGAAAACGGCGCGGTATTCTCACACATGGCAGTCATGTATGCCAACGCTTTGTATTCACGCGGATTTGTGTGCGAAGGTTACAAGGCACTTAAGGCGCTTTACAAGCAGTCCATGGACTTTGAGACAAGTCGAATCTATCCCGGTATCCCCGAGTACTTCGGTAAGGGCGGAAGAGGACTCTACCAGTTCTTAACGGGTGCGGCAAGCTGGTATGTTCTGACAGTGGTTACGCAGATGTACGGAATCTGCGGCGATTACGGCAAGCTTACCGTGGAGCCCAAGCTTATGGCAGAGCAGTTTGATGAGAAGGGAAGAGCGTCGATAACGCTTCCTTTTGACGGGAGGACACTTCACGTCGAGTACGAGAACGCGGCGCACCTTGAGTATGGCGATTACAGAATCGAAAGCGCAACTCTTAACGACACCACGGCACTAATGATTATTGACGGTAAGAAAGCGGTGCTTTCAGACACTTCACTTTTAACCACGGACAATCATTTAAAAATCATTTTAAAGCAGGGAGAGTAAACATGAAAAACTACGGAAAGAAAAGTACCTTCGCAAGCTTCCTCCCCGGAATTGCGGGAATCAAGGGCATCCCGATCTGGTGCCACTACGTTAACAGAGGCCAGGCGGTAACGAGCTTTGGTTCCAAGGACAAAAACGGCGCCATAATGGAGTTTTCGCCCGCCCATACCGCGTACGCAACCGTCAAAAGAACCGGTTTCCGCACCTTCATAAGAAAAGACGACACAGTCTTCGAGCCCTTTCACGATGAGAACATTCCCCACAACATGAACGTGGAGATGAACCTTCTCACCATCGAAGAACAGAACGACAAAAGCGGTCTTAATACCAGAGTCACTTATTATGTACTTCCCGAAGAGAGCCTCGGCGCTCTGGTACGAGAGGTTAACATAACTAATACAAGCGAAAAAGAAACTCATATAGAAATAATCGACGGAATGCCGGCAATCATCCCTTACGGCGTTAACATGGACAACTTAAAGAACATGGTTGAAACCGCCAAGGCCTGGATGCAGGCGGAAGACACACCCGCGGGCAATACCTACTACAGAGTACGTGCCAGCATCGAAGATTCGACGACCGTCACGGAGATTACGCAGGGTAACCTCGCTTTATGCCATGACAAATCCGGCAAAAGAATCCGCACCATAGCAGACCCCGCAGCGATTTTCTCCTACGACAATTCATTTGAGAATCCCGTCAACTTTAAGGAGAAGGGGCTTAAGGGTGTACAGGAGTACAAGGAGAAGCGTTCGAATCTTTTCCCGTGCGCTTTCTTTGCACAGGCTATCGACCTTAAACCCGGCGAGTCACTTACTCTTAACGAAGTCTATGGCTTCATCGAGAGTATGAGAAAGCTGGACGCATATACAGAGGGGCACCACGGCGCGGATTACTTCACCATGAAAAAAGCAAGAGCCCGCGAACTGACCAATACACTCACGGACCCTATAGATACGCATACTGCCGACACCCGCTTCGACGAGTACTGCAGATATACCTTCATGGACAACGCACTTCGCGGCGGCGCCCCCATCAGGCTTGGCAACAATAAGGTTTTCTACGTGTATTCAAGGAAGCACGGCGATACCGAGCGAGACTACAATTTTTTCTCGGTGCTTCCCGAGTTCTATTCTCAGGGCAACGCAAGCTACAGAGATATCAATCAGAACCGCCGCATGGATGTTTTCTTTGCCCCTTTTACCGGCAGGGAAAACATCAACGAATTCTACAGCCTTATACAGCTTGACAGCTACAATCCGCTGGGAATAGAGAAGCTCACATACAAGCTCCCCGAAGACAAGGCCGACACTTTATTAAGTGACCTTGAACCCGGGAACAAGGCACTTGTGAAGGCTTTGGTAACGGGCGGCTACACTCCCGGCGCGCTTTACATGATGCTTCTTAAGGTTGTTAAGCCCGACGCTCTCGAGGACCTTTTCACAAGCATCATCGACTTCTCCGAAAGCCTTGTTAACGGTAACTTCGGCGAAGGCTACTGGTGCGACCACTGGACCTACAACCTCGACCTCGTGAACGAATACTTAAGCGTGTTCCCGGAAAAAGAACACTGCCTGCTTTATTCCGACTCCCTCACGTATTTTAAGTCCGAAGCCAACCTCCTAAAGCGTTACAAACGCTACGTCAAGACCGAGAACGGTATAAGGCAGTATAACGCCCTCGATAAGGACAGCCTTCGCACAAGCACAGATAAGCTTGTCTGCGCAGACTATGGCAAGGGCGCGACTGTGAAAGTTAACCTGATGGAAAAGTTAATCCTTCTTTCCGCAATTAAGTTTGCCACCCTCGATTCCTACGGAATGGGTATTGAGATGGAAGGCGGCAAGCCCGGCTGGTACGACGCACTTAACGGCCTTCCCGCACTTCTCGGTTCCTCCATGGGCGAGACTTATGAACTTGCGAGAAACATTCTTTTTACAATAAATGCACTTAACAAGCACAAAGAAGACGTTAAGCTTACCGAAGAAGTGGCTAAGCTCTTTAAAGACGTATCCGAGACGGCCGCAAGAGAGACAGACCCCTTCAAGCGCTGGAACCTTCTTAACGACATTAAGGAAGAGTACAGAGAAAAGACCTACTACGGAATCTCCGGCAAGAAAACATCATTCAGCTATCAGAAAGCAGTCGACATGCTACTGGTACTCTACCGCGCGGTGATGTTTGGCATCGAAAAGGCGCTTAAATACGGCAACGGCATCTGCCCCATGTACTTTAGCTACGAAGTGACCGAGTACGATGAGAAGGATGACCTCATCATTCCGCTTAAAACAGAGATTCGCACCCTTCCGCCTTTCCTCGAAGGACAGGTGCACTACTTAAAACTTCCCGAGACCGGCGAAAGAAAGCTGGCCCTCTACAACGAAGTAAAGAACAGTGCCCTCTACGATAAAAAGCTTTCCATGTACAAGGTAAACGGCTCGCTGGCTAAGGCAAGCTACGAAGTCGGCCGTGCGAAGGCTTTTACTCCCGGCTGGCTTGAAAATGAATCAATCTGGCTTCACATGGAATATAAGTACCTTGTGGAACTTATTAAGTCGGGCCTTTATAAAGAGTTCTTTGAAGACTTTAAGAACGCCGCAATTCCTTTTCTTGACGAGGAAACATACGGGCGCAGCACTATGGAGAATTCATCCTTCATAGCAAGCTCTGCCAATCCCGACGAGCGCATTCACGGCAAAGGCTATGTGGCAAGACTCAGCGGTACTACGGTTGAGTTCATGAATATCTGGAAGTTAATGATGTTTGGTAAGAATCCTTTCACTGTGGAGGGCGATAAGCTGACGCTTAAGTTCGAGCCTGCAATTCCGAATTACTTAATCGGCGAGGACAGAAAGGTCAAGGCTATGTTTCTCGGAAGCGTTCCCGTGACATATTCTTTTGACGGAATAAAAGACTACATCCCGGGCGAGTACGAGATCGGCGCAATTGTGCTTACTTACAAGAATAATACGCTTATTAACGTCTATAACGGCGCAGTGGAAGATACCGCGGCAGCAGACGTACGCGACGGCAAGGTTAAGTCGATTGAGGTAAGCGTCATAAAAAAAGAACACTAAAAAAAGAGCACCAAATAAAAAAATAGTGTACTTTTTTTGGTCATCCCATCAAATACAATGAAACTACGATAAGGAAATGCCAAAAGGAGGGCAAATTATTATGAAAATGAAGAAACTTATTTCTTTATTGCTTGCAGGCGTTATGACATTTTCACTTGCGGCTTGCGGCGATACAACCGCATCCTCGACCGACAATTCGAACGCAGGCGAGACTAAAGCACCTGTAGCATCAGTTGAAGAAACAGCTACTGAAGACGTAGTTTCAAAGGCACTTGCCAACGGCGACAAGCTTGTTGTCTGGACACTTGCCAAGGACCTTGAGCAGTTCGCTGACAGATACACCGAGAAGACCGGTGTTCCCACAGAAGTAATTGTTATCGAGCCCGCTGACTACCCCACAAAGCTTCAGACAGCTATCATGGGCGGCGAGAAAGAACCCGACATCGTAGTAGGTGAGCCTCAGATGCTTCCCGAGTTCTTTGACAACGGATTCTTCGCAGACCTTGATGCACTCGGCGCAAGCAACTACGCAGGACAGATTGTTGACTATGTATGGGAAGTTGGTAAGGATTCAGAAGGCACCACAAGAGCCATCTCTTACCAGATTACTCCCGCAGGTTTCTACTACAGAAGAGATATCGCTGAATCCGTATTCGGTTCATCAGATCCCGAAGAGGTTCAGAAAATCTTCTCTTCATACGAGAATATTCTCGAAGCAGGCAGAAAGTTAAAAGAAGCAGGATACAGAATCTTTGCTTCCGACTCCGAGCTTAACTACTTCTCCGGCGACTCCGCATGGGTTGTGGATGGCAAGCTCAACGTAGACCAGGCTCGTTTTGACTACATGGATATGGTAGTTAAGCTTTACCAGGAAGACCTTACAGCATACGCTGCACAGTGGTCTACCCCTTGGTATCAGGCAATGAGCGGCGCAGTTCCGGTTCTTACCGCAGATCTTCAGTGGGGTGACTGGGGCACAGACGAAGAAGGTAATACCAACCTTAACATCTGGGACGCAGAGAACTACAACGCTAACGTAGGTAACTACACCGATACTTACGCAGAAGTATTTGCATTCGGTCTTCCCGCATGGGGCGTTTTAACCATGAGAGATAACGTAGGCGACACCGCAGGTAAGTGGGGCGTTTGCGCAGGACCTGCATACGGATTTGGCGGCGGTACCTTCATCGGTATCTCCGAACTCTCCGAAAGAAAAGAACTTGCATGGGATTTTGTAAAGTTCTGTACTCTTAACGAAGAAACAGCTGATTGGTGGATCGAGGCTTCCGAAGGTGATACCGTTTCCCTTCTTTCAGCTCTTGAAAAGCACAAAGACGACACTAACCCCATATACGGCGGTGAGAAGATGTACGCTATGTGGTTAGAGCTTGCAAAGGGTATCGACTACTCCAAGGTTACCAAGTATGACACCGCAATCGGCGATGCTTGGGGCAATGCAATCTCCAAGATTAAGACCGGCGAGGCTTCCAAAGAAGATGCACTTAACGAGTTCTACGACACCGTTGAGTCCACCTTCGCAGGCGAAATCGTTGTAGAAAGATAAGATTTTTTAGATACAAATACAGGGCGGGGAAGTGCAAGCTTCCCCCGTCCGATGTATAAGCTCTTTTGATTAAGGGAGAACATTCATGGCTAACACAACACGAGTTAAGAAAAAGAAAAGTAAGCTTACCGCGTACAATAACTGGGGCTATTTTTTTGTCGCTCCCTTTGTAATTGTATTTTTGATTTTCAGCGTATATCCGGTTTTGAGAACGCTTTATTTAAGCTTTACCAACTTAAAGGTTACGGGCACTCCCAAGTGGATCTGGTTTGATAACTACAAGCGAGTTTTAACGGATAAATTCTTTTGGAAAGCACTCGGCAATACGATGCGCATATGGATTGTCAACATTGTGCTTCAGTTAGGCCTTGCATTCCTGTTAATGGTTATATTCAGTGATGTTAAGTATAAGATGAAGGGGCTTCGCGTATTCAGAATCGTGTATTACCTTCCCAACCTTATTGCTGCAACATCCATAGCATTCTTATTCAGCACATTTTTCATGTTCCCTTACGGAGACTTTAACAACATGCTGACTGCAATCGTCGGTTTCTTTGGCAAAGTATTCCAGCGAAAAGACTGGCTGGGGTCCTCCGACAGTGCCGGCTACGTTATAGCGGTTATTCAGTCATGGATGTGGTTTGGTAACTCCTTCTTAATGCTCATGGCGGGCGTTCAGGGTATCTCCAAGGATTACTTTGAAGCGGCGGCCATCGACGGAGCGGGAAGATGGACCATATTTACGAAAATTACATTGCCGCTTATCAGACCCATACTCATGTATGTGGCAATTACCTCCCTTATCGGCGGTATTCAGATGTTTGACCTGCCTTACTTAATGATCAGTCCTTCGACCGCATCCTACGGCAAGGTTCAGACGGCAATGATGTACTTATACAAGTTCGGCTTTACCACAGGCACCACCCAGACAGGTTACGCCTCCAGTATTGCTTACACGATGTTCCTAATTATTCTGGTGGCATCGATTGTAGAGTTTAGATTATTTAACAGAAAGAAGGAGGAACAGTAGAATATGCATCATTCAGTCGGATACCATATTAAAAAATCACTCATCTATCTGTTCCTTATAGCACTTGCGGTAACCTGTATGATTCCCTTTCTCATGATGATGGTTAACGCAACCAGAAACGGTAACGAAATTCTTACGGGATTTTCATTAATCCCCAGCACTCATTTAAAAGAAAACTGGGAAACCGTATTCACATACTTTAACCTCTTTCTCGGTATGAGAAACAGCTTGATAGTAGGCATTCCGGCTACGCTCTTAGGTGCTTACTTTTCAACACTTACCGCGTACGGACTTGCTTTTTACAAGTTTAAAGGAAACAAGCTGATATTCACGGTTATCCTCGTATTTATGATGATACCCGGACAGCTTTCCCTCATAGGCTTTTACCAGTTATGCTCAAAGCTTAAGCTGGTAAACTCATACATACCCCTAATTTTGCCCGCCATCGCGGCTCCGGGAACCGTCTTCTTTTTGAGACAGTATATCCTGTCCTCACTGCCCAAATCCCTCATAGAGGCAGCAAGAATGGACGGCGCCAACGAGCTTTTCAGCTTTCACCGGATAGTCATCCCCATAGTGGCTCCCGCGGTGGCAACCATGGGCATCATGGGATTCATCGGCAACTGGAACAACTACCTTCTTCCGATGATCCTCATCAACAAGAAAAACAAAATGACCCTTCCCGTTATGATGGCGACTCTTCGCGCATCACAGGATATTACCCGCAACCAGGGCGCAACATACCTATCGGTTGCGATATCCGTAATCCCGATACTGATTGTATTTGCGGTATTCAGTAAGTACATCATCAGCAGCGTATCTGCGGGTGCGGTCAAAGAATAATGAACTTAAGACCGAGAGCGGTTTATACCCTCTCGGTTAAAGTGTTTTTATTAATTCAAATTGTGTATACTATTTAATAGATTACGTTACAACGGAGGCTTATGTGAAAAGAAAGCTTTTGGCCATTATACTTACGTGCACGATGCTTACTCTGGCAGGCTGCGCGGATAAAAAGAATAATACGGGAGAGGACCCCACGCCCATTACATTTGACTGGTACGTTAACTATTCGTGGTTCGTAACTTCATGGGGCGGAAACTCAGTGTCTGACGCTATTACGAAGGATACAGGGGTGTCGGTGAACTTTATTTCGCCACCCGGTAATGAAGCGGAGAAGCTTAATGCGCTTATAGCTTCCGATTCACTTCCCGACATTATCACGCTTGGGTGGTGGGAGCCTCAGTACGGAGAAATTGTCGAAAGCGGTATGGTGTATGCCCTCAACGAGCTTGCGGATAAGTACGACCCGTACTTCTATGAGGTTGCGGATGAGGCGGTAAGAGACTGGTACACATGGGCTGACGGCAATATCTATTGTTACCCCAATTCAAGCTTTACTCCGCGTGATCTTGAGACTCATGATGATATAGCCTCCAACCAGACTTTCCTTGTAAGAAAGGATATCTATGAAGCTATCGGAAGTCCTGATATGACTACGCCCGAGGGCTTTTACAAGGCGGTTAAGGATGCTTATTACAAATTCCCGCAGGTGGGCGGAGAGGCGCTTATTCCTATAGGGGCGCATGTTTTTGACGATACCGGATGTGTTTCTTTTGACCAGTATCTTATGAACTTTCTGGCGATTCCTTATGAGAAGGACGGTAAGTATTACGACAGATATACGGACGAAGAGTATATTAAGTGGCTTAAGATGTTCAGAAAGCTTTCAAGCGAAGGATATTTAAGTCCCGACGTGTTCGTGGATTCAAGAACCCAGATGAGTGAGAAGATTGCCAACGGCCGATACTTCTGTATGCTTTATCAGCGTACCGACCTTGCGGATCAGGAAAAGCTTTTGTACGAGAAGGATCCCGAGAGTATTTATATCGCTGTGGACGGACCAAAGAACAGTAAGGGCGACGACCCGATTCTTCCGTCAAACGGTATTACCGGCTGGACCATAACCCTGATTTCCAAAAACTGTAAGGACCCGGAGCGGGCGATTAAGTTTATGTCGTATCTGCTCAGTGAGAAAGGTCAGAAACTTATATACCTTGGTGTCGAAGGTGAAACTTATACCGAGGAGAACGGTGTGGCGACTTTACTTCCCGAGGTTGAGAAGGTGCTTAATTCCGACCGCGAAAAATATAACGCATTATACGGTGCCGATGACACATACTGGATGCTTCAGAATAACGTAATGCAGCTTAAGTGGAAGCTGCCACTTAAAGAGCCCATGAAGCAGCTTGAGGAGTGGACCTACCCCTACACCGCATATCTTGGCCAGTACGAGGTTATGGTGCCCAAGGATGCTGAGCTTGCAAGCCTTTTTACTAAGTGCGACAAGTTATGGAGTAAGACGTTAAAAGAACTTCTTTTGGCAGAGACAGACGAAGCGTTCGACAAGATTCTTGAGGATTATAAGACGGAGCGTAAAGCCTTGGGATATGACAAAGTCATGGCGGAGAAAACAAGGCAGATGAAGGAAAACAAAGCCCGTCTTAAGATGGAGTAGATGAAAAAGCATAAGTTATATAACGGCTTAAAACTAAATATTAAGTTCACCATCGTCATCATAGTGACGATTGCCATTACCATGGCGGTGCTTGCCGGTGTGCTTTTCAGAGAACAGGAAGTGAATGTAGTAAGCGAGTCGAAGGCCTACATGGAGCATAAGACGGAGCGTAACAAGAGTCAGATAGATACCTGTATCGACTCTATCAATATGTCCACGCAGTTCTTTCTTGCGGACGAGGAGATGCTTAACGTGCTTAACGCCGCAAGCGAGGGAAGAAGCCTCGATCTTGATGCAATCGTAAGCTTTAAGGAAACAGACGTTAAGAACCTTGAGCGACTTGTCAGCAACAACCCGTTACTGTACGGCGTGCGAATATATGCATCAAACGATGCCGTATCCGAGGTTATGCCGGTGCTTTATAAGAACTCGCGAATGAGTAATCTTGAGTGGACGCAAGAGGGCAGAACCGGCTGGGTATTCGGTTACAACGACACTGCTTTTTCCGCGCTGATTACCAGTCACAGAGAGAGCCTTGCGGGCCTTATTACGCCTATTACGGACTATAAGAACGGTATAATCGGCACGATTGAAGCCGCAGTCAACATGAAGACCATGTTTCCGGCATTATACGAAGGCAAGGACACAGAATACGGCTTTTTTAAGACCGATGACGGCTTAATATATTATGACGATGCTCAAAGCGACGAGATAGCGGCGCTTATGGAGACTCTCGCCGCAGAGTGCGACAGCGAGGGGCAGGAAAACTTTGTAAATTACATCAGGCATGATGGCAAGAAATTTGTGGTGTCGGGCGTATACAGTAAGAAGCTCGGCGGTACCCTTATCACCGTCCTTGATATTACCGCCAACATCAAGAAGGTCTACAACACCAGAAATTTCTTTGTGGGTGTGATGGTGGTAGTGCTCATTCTTTTGGCATTCATCATCGATTATATTGTCAAAAGAATGCTGCGACAGTTCTATGCAATCTTAGAGAGCATGGAGAAAGTAAGACAGGGCAACTTAAGCGTTCGTATCAAGGAAGAAACCTCCGATGAGATGGGTGAACTTGGTACGGCTCTTAACGATATGCTTGATAAGATTGAAAAGCTGATGAAGGAGAACATCGACAGAGAAGTCCTTGTTAAGAACTCGGAGATAAGGGCACTTCAGAACCAGATCAATGCTCATTTTATTTATAACGTACTTGAGTCCATTAAGATGATGGCGGAGATCGAGGAGAAGTACGATATCTCCGATGCAATCACATCACTTGGTAAGTTACTAAGATACAGTATGAGATGGGTATCAGGCAACGTTACCGTCGGGCAGGAGCTTGAGTATATTCAGGACTACATGGCTCTTATTAATCTAAGATACGACTATCCGATTCACCTTGGCGTAAAGCTTGACGATGCACTGCTTGAACTGGAGATTCCGAAGATGTCGCTTCAGCCGCTGGTTGAGAATGCGATACTTCACGGCATAGAGCCTCTCGGTGTGGAGAATACCGTATATATTAAGGGCCACCTCGAAGGTGAGGACTGTGTAATCGAAGTATCCGACAGTGGCCGCGGAATGTCCGAGGAAGAGATAGCTATTCTACGTAAGCGTATAGAGAGCGAAATCGACGTAAACGGCGGCAAAGGAAACGGTATAGGACTTAAGAACGTTAATGACAGAATAATAATGGCTTTCGGCAAGGAATACGGACTTTCCATGTATTCCAAGCAAGGCCTGTATACTAAGGCGGTAGTTAAGATTCCCGCCGGAAAAAATCGAAGAGAAGCGGGTATGAATGTCGGAGGTTTAAAGTGAAAAGCGTACTCATAGTTGAAGACGAAAAAATGATAAGACGCGGTATCTGCACCATGGTAGAGCGAAGCGGGGTTCCGGTAGAAATGATTATGGAATGTCAGAACGGTGAGCTTGCCTGGGAGATACTTAAGGACAAAGAGGTGGATGTAATGTTCACCGATATCCGCATGCCCAAGATGGATGGTATAGAGCTGGTGCGTCTTGCCAATACGCTTCCAAAGCCCCCGCTAATGGTGGCAATAAGCGGCTATGATGATTTTTCCTATGCCGTAGAGATGTTAAGAAGCGGCGTAAGGGAGTATATCTTAAAGCCTGTTGAGCGAGACAAGATAGCAGGTATCCTTAAGACTCTTAACGAAGAGATAGAAGGCAAGAACCTTCGCAGCATGAAGGATAAGGACTTCGGGCTTAAGGAAGTAAGGCAGCTCGTGGAGAGACCCGTTATTGATGAGGCTCGTATTCAGGAGATTGCCGAGAGGTACAGCGAAATATTTGTAACCGAGCCCTACAGGGTGGTTGTTGCGCCCGTGGGCAGCTTTAAAGACGTTATTGACGGAATACTCTTTGAGAACGTTAATGCTTCCGATGTACTGGTACTTGAAGAGCCCCGCGAATTTGACGAAGACCGTTTTGAAGAACTTCGTGTCGGTGCCTCAGATGTACATACGGGATTGGCTGAATTAAGAAAAGCATACAAAGAAGCCCTTGAGCGCAGAAAGCGTGCCTGTGTGGAGTGTCGCGGCATTAAGTCTGACGATGACATCAAAGAAGCGCCCGAGCCTTTGCGGGTGCAGGCAAAACGTCTGGTGGAAGAAGCAGCACTAATGCAGAGGCTTCAGCTTGTGGGCACCAAGAGAGAAGATGAGCTTGATGAACAGTGGGGCAAGTTGTTTACGGAATGTAAGCGCGGCAATTTAAGCTATGATGACTTCGAAGCGGCTCTGACCGACTTTAATGATAATGTCAAAAAAATATACAAAAACAGTGTGACGGAAGAAGCGGAAGGTGAGTTAAAAAGGCTTCAGGATGTGCTTTCTTTTGCTGATATCGATGAGTACAGAGAGGCGCTCATGGAGTGGATTATGAAGCTTCGAGGCCTTATTTTGCAAAGCGATGATTCGGAAGGTAAAAAGAAGCTTAAAGCCGCCGTTGAGTATGTGGAACAAAACTACATGAAAGACTTAAACATGGCGGTTGTGTCCAATTATATCTCCATGAATTATTCGATGCTTTCATACCTGTTTAAGCAGTATACGGGCACGAACTTTGTTAATTACTTAAAAGGAATCCGTATCAAAGAAGCCAAGAAGCTCTTAAGCGATACCGATATGAAAATTATCGAAGTGAGCCGTGCGGTGGGATACGACAACGAGAAGCATTTCATGAAGACCTTTAAGGCTGAGTGCGGAGTCTCGCCCGGAGAGTATCGCAAGAACATGCAAAGGCAATAATTTTTTCTTGCTTTATCGCCCTAAAGTGGTAACATAATGGGAAAACGATAGGAGATACACGATGGGCGAAGTTAAGTTAAAATCGAATCACATAAAGGGAATCCTGTGCATTTTACTTGCTGCGCTGGGATTCTCTTTTATGACGTTTTTTGTACGTGTATCGGGCGACCTGCCGACTATGCAGAAGGCGTTTTTCAGGAATGCCGTGGCAGCAGTCGTGGCAACAGTGATTTTGCTTCGCTCACCCGAGAAGTTCAAGATTCAAAAGACAAGCTATTTAGATATCGCGCTTCGCTGTATCTTCGGCACCAGCGGCCTTATCTGCAATTTCTATGCCATAGACAGGCTCGGTATTGCGGACGCGAATATGCTTAATAAACTTTCACCTTTCTTTGCAATATTGATTTCCATACCGGTGCTTAAGGAAGTGCCCAAGGTCAGGGATATTGTGGCAACGGTGGTTGCCTTCATAGGCGCGCTTTTCATCATCCGTCCCGGCGGAAATATGTCGGTAGTGCCGGCACTTATCGGTCTTTACGGAGGCTTCGGAGCAGGTACCGCGTATGTGTTTGTGAGAAGACTCGGGGGCAAGGGTGAGAGAACGCCTGTCATAGTATTTTGTTTTTCCGCGTTCTCATGCCTTGTGACTGCACCGTTTCTGATTAAGGACTTTCATCCCATGACAGCATGGCAGTGGACCTGTCTGATACTTGCGGGTGTTGCGGCATCTCTTGGGCAGTTCGGAATCACCACAGCATATAAGTTCGCCCCGGCCAAAGAAATTTCCGTGTTCGACTACACACAGGTTATATTTGCGGCCATCCTCGGTATGGTATTCTTATCCGAGACGCCCTCGTACCTTAGCGTTATCGGTTATGTGATCATCATCGGAACGGCAGTTGTAAGGTGGTATCTGACGCTTCGCCGCGACCGCGCCGCTTCAAACGGGTGATATTATTACAGTAAAAACCATATATGGATATTATTTGTTAAGCCTCATGTGATAAAAAGAATTGGAAACAATATTTTATTGCATGAGGTTTTTATGATTAAGAATTTTAAAATAACAATTCCAAATTTAAGAAAAAGAATATTTATGTCGCTGTTTGGCGTTATCATTTGTGCCATCAGCGTAGGAATCTTTAAGATAGCGGCGCTCGGCGTCGATCCGTTTCAATCCTTCATGGCGGGACTTGATGCTGCGGTACCGCTTGAATTCGGACACTTGTATGTCATTGCCAACGCGGTGCTGTTACTGTTTTCACTTATATTTGACAGGCATTTCATCGGACTTGCGACCTTCATCAACCTGTTCCTGCTTGGATATATCACGCAGTATACCTACGAGTTTCTGCAGACGATAATAGTGAACCCTTCTATGGTTACCAGGATTATATGCCTTGTGGTAGGCGTCGTGATAATCTGCTTCGGTTCTGCTTTTTACATGACCGCAGACCTCGGCGTGTCCACTTACGATGCTGTGGCACTCATCATTTCAGGTACGTGGAAGAAAGGTAAATTCCAGTATGTAAGAATCATTACAGATTTAGTGTGTGTGGCGCTTGGTGTCGGGCTCTTTCTTTTGGCAGGCGGAACGGTGTCGGCTATCCCTACAATTGCAGGCGTGGGCACGATAATCACGGCGTTCTTCATGGGACCGTTAATCGAATTTTTCAATGTGCATATCGCAAGACCCGTACTTGCAGGAAAAAGAAAGGATTAATAATTCGTTTCGCTCCTTCGGGTAGTATAAAAGTTGCGAAGGAAAATTTCCTGAGTAGGGGATATAGATAAATATATAAGTGCAGGCTACAAGGCCTGCACTCTTGCTACATAGCACTTTTATGCGGAAAGGAGTCCGATATGTCATTGGAAATTTCATCGGTAACACAGGGCGCAAGCGTAGCGCAGACTGCTGCGACTTCGACTGCTTCCAAGGCGACTGAAGTCAAAGAAGAAAAGGCTGTTAATACCGTCAAGGAAGACGTGGGTGCAGTCTATGAAAAAGGACAGAATCAGGGCAAGGCCACTTACTCAATCAATAAGATGAGCAAGGAAGACAGAGATGCCCTTGTTAATCAGCTTAATGCAGATATGGAGAAGCGTCAGGCACAGCTTTTGGATCTTGTTCAGAAGACCATCAGCGGTCAGGTAGGCGCATACGGCAAGGCAACCGGCGACGATATGTGGAAGTTCCTTGCAAGCGGCAAGGTCACCGTAGATTCGGCCACCAAAGCCCAGGCACAGGAGGATATCTCCGAAGACGGCTATTGGGGCGTTAAGCAGACATCTCAGAGGCTATTTGATTTTGCATCCGCTCTCGCGGGCGACGATGTAGAGAAGATGAAGTCCATGCAGGAAGCCATCGAGAAGGGTTACAAGCAGGCTGAGAAGACCTGGGGCAAAGAACTCCCCGAAATCAGCAAGAACACCCTTGATGCCACCAATAAGCTCTTCGAAGATTATTATGCATCCAAGCAGTAAAAGAAACATCGTAACTAAGGGCGGCGGATTGCATCCGGCGCTCTTTTTATGTTTATATGCACAAACATTCATATGAAAAACGCTGTCAAATTAGAACAGTTAGCCATTGCTAACCAAAAGCAATGTGGTACAATCTAGGCGAAGAGGGAAAGAATAGCTAATTAAGAAAGGAGCAGCTATTATGAGTGCTATATTTACCAAAGAAGTATTACTGGGACTATTGATTCCCTTTGTCGGAACTACCGCAGGTTCCGCATGTGTTCTTTTTATGAAAAAGAATCTGGGCAGGCTTGTTCAGAAGGCGCTTTCGGGCTTTGCGGCAGGCGTAATGGTGGCAGCTTCAATATGGAGCTTGCTTATCCCTGCAATGGAGCAGTCGGAGCACCTTGATAAGTGGGCGTTTGCACCGGCGGCTGCGGGATTCTGGGGAGGAGTGTTATTCCTTCTTTTGCTGGATACGGTTATTCCTCACTTGCACTTAAATGCCGAGAAAGCAGAGGGTCCAAAGAGCAGACTTGCACGTACCACAATGATGGTGCTTGCGGTGACGCTTCACAATATTCCCGAGGGAATGGCGGTGGGTGTTGTGTTGGCAGGATTAATTTCGCATTCGGCCGAGATTACTGCGGGCGGAGCAATGGCGCTGGCTATAGGTATTGCAATCCAGAACTTCCCTGAAGGCGCGATTATTTCCATGCCTCTTCACGCCGAGGGCAAAAGCAAGTTTGGTGCCTTCATGGATGGTATGTTGTCGGGCGCGGTAGAGCCTATATTTGGAGCAATTACGGTTATGGCAGTCGGATTTATAGTGCCGGCTATGCCGTTCTTACTTTCTTTTGCTGCCGGCGCAATGATGTATGTGGTGGTGGAAGAACTTATTCCCGAGATGTCGGAGGGTGAGCATTCCAATATAGGTGTTGTGATGTTTGCGGTCGGATTTACTGTTATGATGGCGCTTGATGTGGCGCTCGGATAATTGACATAGGGTCGCAATTAGAGTACATTATATCTTGTAAATAAAGAACAGGGGAGGAATCCATTATGCTGGATTTTATAATCACAATTTTGTGCGGCGCATTAGCTGGATACTTGGCAGGTTTGATTATGGGAAGCAACGGTTCTTGGCTTCGTAACATTATCCTCGGCCTTGTAGGCGGCGTAGTCGGTTCGATTCTTCTTGGAATTATCGGACTTGGATCTAAGGGTGGACGTATCGGAGGAATTGCTGTTGCAGTATTAGGTTCCTGCGTACTTATCTGGCTCAGCAGAAAGATTTTTAAGTAAGACATAAGACGAAGAGAGGCCACGCGCCCCTCTTTGTTTTTGATAAAGGAGGACATTTAAATGGCAGACTTTACCAGTATCGATGCCGAAGACGATCAGTTTGCGTATCGTTATGACACACAGCTTCTTATCGACAGAAGAGACGAAGACTTAGACGAGGATGAAATCGCAGATTACATCACCGAGCACTTCGAAGGCAACAGCTTAATCGCTGCAGGTGATGAAGACCTTATCAAGATTCATTTCCATACCAACGAGCCCTGGAAAGTACTTGAGTACTGCAATACCATCGGCGAAATCTACGACATTGTTGTAGAAGACATGATTCGTCAGTCTAACGGCTTAAAAGGCTAAAGTTAAGGCACCCGCGAGGGTGCCTTTTTTGTTAGGCGACGAGCCAAGCGGCTGATGTGCTTGCACAATCAGACATTTGGCGACCGCATACAATCTCGGATTTTATCATTAAGAAATCCGATGATTGTTATTGCATTGCTATATCCTTTATATAATCTATGAAGGCTTCTTCGATGGTCGGAAGAGGGTGGCCTTTACGC
>JAEEGK010010080.1_pt1 | contig 21858 bp, 17 predicted proteins | sample 8958771 | NCBI WGS metagenome assembly JAEEGK01 (sample SAMN16246547, study PRJNA631951) | gut metagenome | biome: gut microbiome; feature: rumen; material: SC-attached | host: Bos | place: Iran: Karaj | collected 2018-10 | reverse complement strand
TGTTTTAATCTATATTCAAAGCGATGATCAATATTCAAAACCTTACCTTCGGTTACAGTGGCTCAAAACGAAATGTATTTAGTCAGTTTAACCTTCAGATGAAGCCGGGCAGTGTATATGGCCTTTTAGGCAAGAACGGAACCGGCAAGACAACCCTGCTCTATCTGCTTTGCGGCCTTTTGCGGCCAAATAAGGGAGAGATAACCATCGATGGAGACGTGGTGAGCGAGATGAAGAAACAGATGCTTGAGAAGATTTACCTCGTACCTGAGGAGTTTATGCTCCCTTCAATGTCGATGAGCGATTATGTCAAGATGTACAAGCCATTCTACAAGAACTTCAGTCAGGAGATTATGGACAGCTGCCTGCGCGAGTTCGAGTTAGAGGGTGACTTGAAGCTTAGCTCGCTCTCGATGGGCACCAAGAAGAAGGTGCTGATGAGTTTTGCCCTCGCCACCAATACCAAGTTGTTGCTGATGGACGAGCCGAGCAACGGACTCGACATTCCTTCGAAACGCCAGTTCCGCAAAGTAATTGCAAGCAACATGAATGAAGAACGACTGATGGTGATATCTACCCATCAGGTTCACGATGTCGAGATGCTCATCGACCACGTGACCTTGATCGGTCAGGAGAAATTGCTGCTCGACAGTTCGATGCAGGAACTTGCCGAACAGTACACCTTCGGCACCAATCCCGAAGGCGAAGTACTCTATAGCGAAAAGACCATTGATGGTACTAAGTGCATCGCCCGTCGAACGGCTAATGAACCAGAGACGCCCGTCAATCTGGAGATGCTCTTCGAATATATTACCTCACTCAAATAACCTGTCACTATGTTGAATCTGTTTAGATTATATTGGAGGTTTGATAGGCTTTGGTTTATCCTTATGATACTCTTCTTCCTTGTTTTTTCTACTTTTATGATGGGGGTCACTTGGAAGAACCTGTCCGATACCAATGTTTGGGGATTCATCCAAGGTACTCCAAATCAGGAAAACCTCAGCAATTCGACTATGCAGTTGTTCAATTGGATATTCATCTTTCCAATGATAATGTGGATTGGCAACTGCTTGAACGTCTTCGATATCTATAGGATACAAAAGCAGAATTGGCTGCTCCCGGTATCCTTGAAAGAGAAGTATTCTTCTCGCATCGTCTTCAACCTCTGCCTTACAGTGGTCTTTATCTTGGTCACGACATTGATTGTCGATTGGGTGCGCGTACCATTGGCACACTTTTTATCCATCGACAAACCCATTGAAAAGGGGTGGGCATTGCCTCTGTTGGCCTGGTTCTTCAATTGGCCAACAGTGATATTCTACCTTTGGCTTTTTACGGGTTGTTACTATCTGAGTGCCCGTTTTAAGAAAATCGGTTTCCTTGTCATTGTACCTTTTGCGCTCAATGCTCTTTATGTATTTGCGGTATTATTGGACTTTAGTGAATATTTGGATTGGATGCCTTACCTCGCAATACTGTTGGCCGTGGGTACTGTGTTCAATATCCGTTTGGGCTACCGTCAATTCCAGAAACTTGAAGTCGTGCTGAAGTTAACACCTAAAACTATATGAAAAACCTATTTCGCATCTATCATAACGGACTCCGACAGGTCGTTTATGTGTTTGTTCCGCTACTTGTCCTGATTCGCATAGCAGTCTTCTCGCTTCATGCTTTCCTGGAAAATGGTTCATCCGCTTTTTACGAACGAGCCGTGTGGAATGTGCATTTTCCTTTCTTGATTGCACTGATGTTCATTCAGACCTTTTTCTTGATCTATCGACGCAAAGAGTTGACATTGCTGCCCGAGACCAATCGGCGTAAATATGTCTCGATGATCCTCTACATCGGGCTGCACTACGTGGCGATGTATGGCGTTTTGATTGGCGTCGATCTGCTTCTGAATGCCATCTTTGCCGTTTTCCAGCCAGCGCAGCTCTATTCCCCATTCGTCAGCGTGAAGAGTCTTGCCGATTTCGTCATCACGGCACCTGCCGATGGCCTGCTTTTACTGCTGTTCATCGCACTCTTCAATGTCCTGTTCCCACTGTTGATCAACAACCTTCTTCTGTCTTTTTCCTGTAATTTTATTATGGTGCTTTTGATCTTCCTTTCGTGGATGCCAAATGTAGTATATTTGGATCGGGGCATCTTTGCGGCAAATCCATGGATGATGCTGCTATTCCTTGCAGGTATTGTCGCTTGCTGGCACTTGGGTCAATATTGTTTCAACCGTCGCGCGGTCTGCGACCACAAACTTCTGAACCTATGATTTCGTCGCAAGAGAAAACCATTTTCGGCAAACTAGCCTATCAGATATGCGAAGAGATACTCGAAGGAAAATACCACAGCGAGGACCGCATACCGAGCGTGCGTGATCTGGCAGAGACCTTCGAGGTGAACTACAACACCATCCTTCGGGCTATGGAACTGCTACAGCGAGAAGAAATTGTCTATCAGAAGCGCGGTATCGGCTATTTTGTCAGTCCCAATGCCCGACAGCGCATCTTGAGGGCGCACAAGCGCGAGTTCATGCAGCAGCGTCTGCCCGAGGTGTTCCGACAGGCACGTCTGCTGGGCATTACGCTTGAAGAAATCACGCAGTTCTGGAATGAAGAAGCGGCCAATCAGGGCGGGTGAGAAGGCGAATGTTGGTGAAAAAAACATAAAATCGGGGCCCTATAACGATTTTTAGGTTCAAAAATTTGGAAGATTCGCAATTTATGCGCACATTTGCAGACGAAACATAATACCTATTTAAATATGAAACGTATATTGCTTCTTTTTGTTGTGGCATTTACCAGCATCGTGTTCTGCAATGCGCGCGATCGTTTTTATATCAAGAACTGTATCGACAAGTGGGAAACCTGTCGTAATGTGGCCATCACCGACAAAGGTGGTGACATTGCTTTCGTCGGTACCAACAAGTGCGCCTACGACCGCATTCCCACCAATCTGGCCAAGCAGATCGACAATCTGAACGACAGCGCCTATTACATCAACGATATTCAACTCAGCGAAAAAGGCCGCTGGTTCATCAGTTATGGCGATGGCTTGATGCGTTGGCATAAGATTCCTGCAATGCTCAAAAGTTGCCTCTATGAATTGATTGCCGACCGTCATACCATCAAGTCGGTGACCTTCAACGACCATAGTGATTGGATTGTAGTCTATGACAATGGCCAGGTACGTTCTTCGTTCAGTAGGATGGAGGACTGGGTGAAAGATGGTAGTGCTAAGCATGGCACCCTGCGTTTTGCCCAGATCAACAACGAGGGAATGATTCTTGCTTTCGAACGTGGATATATGTATCTCGGCAACGTCAGCCAAAAGTTGAAGGATGCCTTGCGAGAAGCAACATTCGACGTTACAGTCATCAAATTTACGCCAGAGGGAGCCTATTTCATCGGAGATCAGAAAGGAAACTCGGCGATTTATATGTAAAATACTAAAACTATGGAAACCGTATTATTGACCAATTGCGGCACATCTTTCGAAGCGGATGTCATCAAGAGTGTGCTCGATGGCGCCGGAATCCCCTGTATGATTGTCGATCACAAGCATGTAGCCATGTGGTCGTTCCAAGGGCCCGACACCATTGGCGGCGTGAGGATCTATGTCTTCGAAAGTATGCTCGAAGAGGCCCGAAAGGCCCTTGAGACCAGTCACGATGCCGCTTCGGAAGCAGCCTTCGAGAAAGCAGCCGAAGAAGCGCCTCCTCTTGAACATATGGAAGAGGACGAAGAGTAAGAAACAAGTAAATGATAGGAGAGCGGTGACGAATATGTTTTGTCACCGCTCTTTTTCTTGTGTTATCCCGGGGATTTGTCGAAAAAGAATTCATGTTTTGCGAACCATGGGTATCAATCTATAATAAAATTGAGCCAAAATATAAAAAAGTTGAATAGAAATTTGGAGCGAAAATGGGAAATCCGTTTCTTTGCAATGTGATATCAAAATAATATCATTATATATCTTGGTAAAACTTCTAAAAAACATTTATTATGGAAAGTAAAGAGTATGAATTCAAGGGTGGTTCGATGAACGGTTTTATTATGCTGTTCCTGGTGTTGGCCATGGTCTTTGGCATGTTCTATTTCATTGTTTTGACCGTCACCTATGAGAATGGATGGTATATGATTCCTGCTGTCCTTCTTCTGATATGTATCATCATTGGTTGCTGCGGTTTCTCGATGCAGGAACCCAATGAGGCCAAGGTTTTGACCTTCTTCGGCAAGTATGTGGGCACTTTCCGCAAGACCGGTTTCTATTGGCTCAATCCTTTCATGAGTGTGAAGAAGGTTTCGCTGCGTGCACGTAACTTCAATGCCGATCCCATCAAGGTGAACGATAAGGCAGGTAACCCTGTGATGATCGGATTGGTGGTCGTTTGGCGTCTGAAGGATACCTACAAGGCCATCTTCGATATTGACACCGATGTGGCCAACGCCAGCACTGTGGGCGGCGCTGCCGGACTGCGTATGAACAAGTTCGAGCGCTTCGTGGCTGTGCAGAGCGATTCTGCCCTTCGTCAGGTGGCAGGCATGTATGCCTACGACAACGACGGTGACGACTCGCACGAGGTGACATTGCGCAGTGGCAGCGAGGAAGTCAATGACGTACTGCTTCGCAAACTCAACGAACGTCTGGAGATGGCTGGTCTCGAAGTGACTGAGGCTCGTATCAACTATCTGGCTTATGCTCCTGAGATAGCTGCCGTGATGCTGCGCCGTCAGCAGGCTGCTGCCATCATCACTGCCCGTGAGAAGATTGTCGAAGGTGCAGTTTCGATGGTGAAGATGGCTCTCGACAAACTTTCGGACGAGGAGATCGTGGAACTCGACGACGAGAAGAAGGCCGCTTTGGTCGGCAACCTGCTCGTGGTTCTTTGCGGCGATGAGCCTGCTCAGCCGGTCATCAATTCGGGTACGCTGAATCACTAAGGCGCTTGCGCGCTAAGAGGGGTTCAGTCGTTAAGTAAAGCAGCCAAGCTTGGCTGCTATCGTAAACGAAAGGGCAAAAAGGATTCGAATGATTATGAAAAGACTTGAAGGATTAATGATGCTCGGTGTGTTGGCGCTTGCTGCTACGCAGAGTTTTGGCCAGCAGATCTCGGGTCCATGGACGGGACAATTGGACCTCGGTGCTCAGAAGTTGACAATTGTGCTGCATTTCGATAAGGATGCCAGCGGGAAAGACGTCTGCACCATGGACAGTCCCGACCAGAGTGCCAAAGGAATTCCCGCCACGCTGAATTTCATCTCGGCCGACTCGGTAAACATTGCCGTGCCAAGCATTGGCATGACGTATGCAGGAAAATTGAACGAAGGCGAGCTGAAAGGCACCTTTTCTCAAATGGGAATGAATCTGCCCCTCGATATGAAGCCCGGGGAGGTGAAGCACAATCGCCCGCAGCATCCCGTAGAGCCTTATCCCTATCAGACCAAGGAAATAGCCTTCCAGAATGAGGCTGCCAACGCTTGGTTTGCTGGCACTCTTGTCTATCCCGAAGGATACAAGGAGGGCGATAAGGTCCCTGTGTTGATTATGGTTACGGGCAGTGGCGCAGAGAATCGCGACGAAGAGGTCTTCGACCACAAACCCTTCCTCGTCATTGCCGACTATCTGGCCAGACATGGCGTTGCCTCCCTACGTTTCGATGATCGTGGCGTGGGTAAATCGACAGGCAGTATGGAGGGAGCTACCACGAAGGACTTTGCCGAAGATGCCTTGGCGGGCATCGAAATGCTGCGTGGGCTGAAGCAATTCAGCAAGGTCGGTGTGCTTGGTCATAGCGAAGGTGGCTCGGTTGCCTTCATGCTTGGAGCAAAACAGAAAGTCGATTTCATCATCAGCATGGCTGGTGTTGGAGCCAAAGGCGATACTGCTTTGACAGCACAGGCAAACCGCACTTACGAACTCATGGGTGTGCCTATGCAAGTCAATGTAGCCCAATATCGATCCCAGGTGGCCCAATTGAATTCCCCTTGGCTCAATTATTTCCTCGACTACGACCCTATCCCTGACATTCAGGGCACCCGCTGCCCAGTCTTGGCCATCAATGGAGATAAGGATGTGCAAGTGGTTTCGTCGCTCAACCTCAAGGGCATCGAGATGGCTTTGCCTAAGAACAAGAAGAACCTTGTGAAGGAATATCCCGGCTTGAACCACCTCTTCCAGCATTGCACTACAGGCTTGCCCACGGAATATGCCGGCATTGAGGAGACGATCAGCGAGGAAGTGCTCCGCGATATGGTGGCCTGGATCAAGGCATTATGATGCTATATAAGATTGTTATTTTGGGTCGCTGCGATATAACAATATTATTTAGGGTCACTGCGCTCAAAATTATAAGAAACATGTTTTAAAATTGTCAAAAGAAAATGGTCCATAATATGGACATGATCTATCCCGTCCCGTTTTCTTATAATTTTTTGATTAAATATTTTTATAATTTTGAGCTGTGCGACCACTTAAAAAAAATGATTATGAAAACCTATCGAACAAGAATTAGTGTAGGACTGGTGGTATTCATCATCGTGGTTCTGCTGGTGTGTTTCCTGCCCGGTATCTTAGGAGAGGGCGGCTGGCGAATGCTGATATCGTTGTGTCTTGTGGCTGTGCCAATGTTCTACCTGCTTTATGCCATCAAATATACGATTGATGGCACGACGCTCAAGGTGACGGTGCTCAGCGTTTTCAACGACAAGTACGACCTCACAAAACTGGTGTCTGTTGTTCCTACAAGAACCATCCTGAGTGCTCCCGCCTCTTCCTTGAAGCGCATCCGTCTGGATTTCAGCGATGGCAATGCCGTGGTGATTTCGCCCCGCTATCAAGAGGATTTCCTCGACGAGCTGCGCAAGATTAATCCGAAGGTGCAGATTGACGAGAGATTGCTGATTTAACCCTTCAAACCTTTCAAACTCCTCAAACCCTTCAAACTTCAAACCTCGCAATGGCCAAAAAAGAATCTACCACCAAAAGTTTCGTGCTTCGTGTCGATGGCGCCACCATGGATGCCATCGAGGCATGGGCTGCTGATGAGTTCAGGTCTGTCAACGGGCAGATCCAGTGGATATTGGCCGAAGCACTCCGTAAAAGCGGACGTATGAAGAAGCCTAAACCCAAGCCTATCGATCCGCCCGAAGAGGAATCTTAAATATGATACAATAAGCCCCGGCCTTTGAAAGGGTCGGGGCTTGTGTCGATCTTTATTTTGTTATCAGTCATGATTTAATCTATAACTTTATACAACTGTTTTGGATGGTTTTTAGGATATAACATCTGAATCTTGTTGGCCGCAAGAAGAAGTGGCATAACATGGTTGCGCAGGTATCGGGGCTTCCTGTGTATCGATTTTGCCAAATCTTCAAGCGAAATCCATTCTTGACAGTTCTTCAGTATGAGTTCTTGCAATTCCTCACGTGACATTCTTTTCTTGGGATGTGTTACAACTTTATTAGCATCATCAGAGGTTGCAACATTAGCACCTGAACTTGCAACATTAGCATCATCAGAGGTTACAACATTAGCACCAGAACTTGCAACATTAGCAGGATCTTCTCTCAACACATCAATACCCTTGACAGGAAGAATATATCTTGTACCTCTGCCATATCCTTCCGAATTGCAATATAACCTTCTGCCAAGTTAGGGGTTATGTAAGTATTAACAAAGCTCGATCTGTTACGCAAATTCATTCCCTCCATCAAAGTTTTTAGTTCGCTCCTTTTTCGCCGACTACTGACAGGAACGTCTATAAGCGTTTAATCTTAGAGGGGTGCATAGAGGTTGTATGGTGAACTTGTGTGGTTGTATGGTGTGTATGTTTATATGGTTGTATGGTGTTCAGGCATCTCACGCATCGTCAGATTATGCAGCTTTGCAAGAATCTGGTCAACTGTCAAGATGAAGGGGGTCGTGAAGTGTTCGTAGTCCACCACATCTTGGTTTTCGTCACGCAGTGACCAAGTAACTCTCACTACGGCAGGGCGGAGCTTGAACACAGAAACAGGCTTGCCAAGTAGAATGATAGCAGCACGAGTAATGCCACCATCTATCATTACTCCAGCATTACTCTGAAATTCCTCTACCGACCACGCATTTACCTCTGCAGCGGGAATGCGACTATGAATTTTCTTGAACATCACCTTTTCTTTAACAATGTCCACCTCATCCAAATCGTCAATCGTAGCATTGGGAACAATTACGATAGACCAATCGGTGTCTGTGAACAATGGTTCATCCAAGATGAAATTCAAGCGATCCTGCGTCAGTTCCATTAACGAGTCTTCAATCCGTTGCCATGCCTTATCTTGACCACTGAAGTCATACTTCATGTTCTTGATCTATTACCACTCGCACCCCTCATCCTCCTTGGGGTAGCGCTTGATGAGATATTGTTGAACTGCTTGTTCTGTTTACTTTGTGCGTTTGTTAATCCGGCTTTATAATTAACGCCTATTTCAATAGAATATTAGTTATTTCGTTTGTTCTTTAATACTTAACGACTTTCTTTGAAATTCTTCGTAAAGCATATTGTAATAAGGAATATCTACAGGCTTACCTTCTATAAAATCGGCCTTTGTCTTTCTGTTTTTAAAATAACTCCGCAAAAATGGAGTGTTGTCAAACATATAATCACATACTATGACAGGATAATCGGAACGCTCATCGCCTTCTTCCATAATATCTACGATGCAGTAATAAGGGATAAGAACTATATGGTCAGCACGTACATCAAATTCATTTTCCATAAGTATCTCATCATTTTTTATCTTTCGCCAACATCTGGTGTTAGTGTTAATCGCTATTCTAAAATCAATCCAGCAACAATCAAAGAATTCAATACCGACCTCTGTTAATTGGAAAAAACATATTTGGCAAAAACTCGCTTCATCGCCATAGGGATCATCCACATCATTAATAGAGCGTATCAGGGCCTTTGTATATTTGAACTGCAAAGAAGGGTCTTCAGCAATTCTCATTCGTGTATTATTATGATTCCAGTCTATTTTTCGCAATAATTTTTCCTGAATTTCTTTTTTCATTATATTGCCCTGAAGAACCTTTTCCTTATTCAAGTTGTTCCATTCTCTCGGACCAAAATATTTGGAGAGTAAATCCTTATGGCTGTTCCAAAGCATTGCCTCCAAAGTGGAGGCCGTCCATATCATAGCATTCTTAAAGCCTAAACTTTCAGAATAATTATCGAAAGCATTATTCGCCTTTTTAGACACTTCACAGGCTACAACAAGAAGAATGTTTCCCCCATTGGTGTTGTTGTTTTTTGAAACAATTTTGTCAACAACGGTTTTTATTTCCTTTTCTGAAAAAGACATGTACCTTTTACATTGGCAAAACCATTTTTCACCATTACAACCTTCGCAGAAGATATCTATGCCGTCATCAGAACCACTTCTACCGAAATTATCAATACGTTTCCAGTCTTCTTTCCTATAAAGAAGTTCATACGCCAAATCTTCAAATCGATGCGGTTCTAAATCCTCGAAATGAAGTCTATTTGTAGTCCGAGTAGGGTTGTGCATAATCATTTCAAATACTTGTCAAGAAGTGCTTGCTTTTGTTTTGGAGCTGTCTGTATTTCCTCCTTGAGAGAAATAAGTTCCATGTCTAAATCGACAAAAGCCTTAGACAATTTTTGCTGCTCTTTCAGCGAAGGCAAACGCAGCTCATAATTTTCTATATGTTCTTTCTTACCTCTTGGCATCTTTAACCCCTTAACGTCTTCCATGATATAATCAAAGAAATTATTACTACGAAGATAATAATAGACAAATGATGGATCTACAATTTTATCATCATTACAACGCATTACCAAAACGTCAGGATTACACCCACCATCACGATCTGCTAACCATAATTTCTTTAAGTATGGTCGTATATTAGATAGCAAAATATCTCCTTTGCGATACTTGATAATGCTTTGAACCTCTGGTTCCCCATTATAAGACCTTACTCCTTCACAATTTTGCAGCATATTGTCTGTAGAAATAAAAGACTCAGGAGCAATGTCCTTATAAGTGATTCGGTCAGTTGCAAATGACATAATATCTTTCAACCGTTTGGAATCACCTGTTACCTTGTTTCTTAAATCTTCCATTTCTTCCATTATTTCATACATTCTAGCTTCACATACCTTTTGTGCTTCATCAATTGTTTGGCACTCTTTATAAATTGTTTCAAGAATTTCCTGCGGAACATCTGGTATAGGCATTTGGGCGTAAAAGTATTCTGGAACTCTACGGTGTCCACTAGCTCCTGTCTCATTTGAGGTAGCAATATTCCTAATATATTCACGATTCAAATACTCCAAGATGAACTTGGCTTGTTCCTTACTTTTGCCACGAATAACATGGAATTCCGTACTGCCCATTCCTAAACCATTGGTTAGACCTGTTGCCATACCGCATTTGCCATTCTCCATAGATGGGGATATCTTTGCTATAAGGACATCGTTCTCTTTAAAATAAGTATAGCCACCACCAGACAATTCTGCAATCGTTTTATCCTCCTTAACATCAATTTTCCCAAAACCAAGCGATGCCATCTCTACAAATGAGACAACTGTATCTTTTGCGACTTCGCGTATTTCTTCTTTTGAAGGATTTATTTTCTCGCAATAGTTTTTCAATTTCACTATAGGAAAATGACTTTGTACCTCTACCTTTAGTGAAACATTAGTCTTTAACTCTTTTTTAAATGCAGTTGACTTGAAATCCAACATCTCGACAAGATTTCCTAAAGTTACATAATCCTCAAGTCCATCTGGGATTTCAATCTCTTCCCCTAAGAAATTTTTGCGAATTATAGAATTTATTTTTTGCTCGTCGCTAAGATTTGCAGGATTGAAAAGCGGTGTGACAATACCATTGATGCCTCGTATTTGCTGCATGGTGTCATCATCTTCTGCATTACCATCTTCCTCATCTTCCTCACCAGATTGTTTATGTTTCTTTACATGCAAGTATTTGATGCCTTCATTGCCTTTCGTGTCGCTCCACTCATAGCCAAGGAACTTCTTTCCTTCACTCGTTCCAGAAGGCATATTAACAATCACAACAGGACATGAGGCATTATAAGCCAAGATAAAATAATAGACCTTGTCCTTTTCTATTTCCTTTACAAAAGAATAGAAAGCATCATTTGATATTTTGGCACGATTATCAATGGATAAACGTTGGAACGTTGGACTGTTTGCTTTATCCTTGTATTTTTTTCGAATTTGTTTTGCCTCTTTGCATACGCCTTTCATGGCATCACGTTGATTGCCAAAGAACGAATCTATATAGTTTTGAACAACCTCTGTACCCTTCATCCTATCAGGAATACAGCCATTCAAGAACTTCTTATAATCCTCCATGTCATATCCCATGTGAGCACAATAAGCATCAAGTAATTCTATATCCTTATAGACTTCGTCAGCTTCATGCCAATTTCCAAACCAACACTCTACACGGTTATGATAGTGTTCTGCCTCAGATGTGTTAGTTTCCTTGCGTCGCAGGAATAATGTTATAGTACTTGTATTGGTCTTTCCGAAAGTGTTTTTGCCGAATGTTGTTAATGATATAATATCGAAATTTTTCAAAATAATCTCACGAGCATGCTTATATATACCATCCTTAGTTAATACAGAAACAGGAAGGACGATACCTGCGACACCTCCGGCCTTCATGAGTTGCGCAGAACGTTCCATAAAGAAGGTTTCAATGGCATTATTCTTATCAAGGTTAATATCCTTGTTGTATAACGAATAGCTTTTGCGCTCCTTTTCAGAGAGTGTCTCCAAGAATCCTGATACAGCATAAGGAGGATTGGCTGCCAATACACTGAATGTGCCATCTTTTACTTCTTTGATATGCGTGAGAGCGTCAGCATAAATAACATTCGTATCATCATGACCATACATAAAGGCTGAAACCTTTGTCACCTTTGACAAACGGTACTCTTTTTCGATGCCAACCGTGTGTGCATAATACTCACTAAGCGGTATATTAGCATGGTATTTTTTCGCAAACTCAGCAATACGGAAATTATATTCTGTCAAAAAGTGACCTGCACCGCATGCGTAGTCTATTGCGTATGGAGCAGTGGGACTTTCTTCAATGATTTTTTCCAATGGTAATGCTGATACAATAAAACGCACAATGGGCATAGGCGTAAAGAACTGGCCTTCGTTCTGTTTGACGCCTTTGTTTAGGAATCCTTCAAAGAGGTCGCCAAGCAGTTGGTTCTGATTAGAATCGTCAGGATGGCTTTCATCCTCTTTGACTACACGTAAGCGGATATCCTGCAACATCTTTACCACTTTACGCAATATCTCTGCATTCTGTTTAAATAGCCGCTCATTATGAACACTAATGAAAGAAAAATCATTGTCGGAGAAAAACTTAAGCTGGCGGAAATATTCTTTAATCTTTCGCTTTGTTGCATCTAAATCATTCTGAACCCATCGAAATGCTTTGTCAATCTCACCATCTTCAATGTACGTAACATCTTCATGAAGAAATTTATACATACCATCACGGTATAGCCGTTCAAGTCTGTCTTGCAAAGAAAAATCGTCATCGTATGATTTGCCTTTCCAATAAAAGTGCAAATCATCCGGATTGTTTGTTTCATCAACAACTTTGGCAAGAAAAAGATTAACCAATTTGTCGAATGCGTTTTCATGGCTGCCTACATTATGTTGACGCAGAATGACGGCAAACTCATTATACTTCTTCTTGATTTCTTCAGTATCAACCGGCCGCAGGTCTTCTTTTGCATTTAGTCTTTTATTGCTTATTCCGAAAGTTGGCACTTCGTCTTCAAAAGCACCACGGGTCATACTGTCATATTCGTAAGTTTCAGCCCACACTTGAAAGAATTCTTCATAAGAGCCATTCTCTGCCGAAACCTTTGCATAACTCTGCACATCCCCCTCCAGAACTTGCTCTTCATTATCAGTCATTTTAATAAGTTGATAATCTCTTTTCAACTTACCATCTACGAGGTCAGAACAATACAGACAAAGATATTGAGCTTGACGATAAGAATTGTAATAGCGGAAGAGTTGCCCTCCATCCCTTTTTACCTTTTTCCACTCGTCATCGTAATCATCTCCTGCATTTTTGCATTCAATAAGCATATATGGCACATTGTCATTGTTGCGGACAAGGATGTCACAATAATAGTTGGAATCTTGACGACCGCCAGGAGTTTTCGGCTCTAATACAATTTGCGTTGGCTTGTAGCCTATTTCCAACAACCTACATACACATTCGAGTACCACGAAAAACTCTGGTTTTGAAAAGTCTTGGCTTGTTTTGCGATCTGCTTGAATATTTGATGGATATATGATTTTCTCATTAGCAAAATCTACAGAGATGGTTGCACCGACTTCGTCATAATGACGCTCCAAAACTTCGTACAAGGAGTTGGAACTATCCTTAAAGCCAAGTTTTTCTAACAACAGTTTCAAATTTTCTGTGGTAATCATATCAGCTTTCTTTTTAACTTAACTACTAACTTTTCGAGACACCTATTAAGTGTATTTTAGTTACTCTCAAATTCAAATAAAGCAAAATACTATTGTCAAAAGAGTTTATATACGATGTTTCCGGCATCTTTGCTTCCGAACAAGAAGTGCTTCAATCTTTTTGCCTCATATTCGCTTCTTAATTGAAGATGTCGTTGCAATTCTTGTTGATCGTATTGAGTCGCCAATCCACCTCGTTGTCTTATCTGATTATAAATGCTGATGATTTGATAGTTTTCTTCATTAATATGCTGGATGCAATTATTATATTTAGATCTATTATACTCATACGATAGACTATCAACGGCTAACTTCATAAATGGGTTGCCGTTGTTTATTCTCTTTATGTTTTCAAGCATTGCTTCAAATGCTATTTCGCCCAAATTGTACATTTCAGAAATCTTTAATAGATTTTAATAATTCTGACCACAAAGATATAAAAATTATGGCAAACAATCGCAACATTGGAGTAAGAATCTGCAAAATTTATGTTTTTTTGTGAGAAATAATGGAATTTTGAGCGGAAAAGAGGCAAAATGAGAGGGTTGTCTTTTCCTTTAGGTTACTTAATAAAGGGTGTGGCAGTTCCTACGGCCACTCCCTTTATTATGCTTTAATTACGGATGGATTGACCTCTGGCTATTGCAGGATTTAGCAGATGGGAGGTTTTTCATCATCTTCAGTTCCCATTGCACAATGCCATTTCGGAGAAAGGACGATTAGTTTCTATCTGCGGCATAACCGTTTTTGGCCAAGATTGGTTATGCCGCGATCGAAGTATGCCTAATTTTAGCCAAAAAAGGGTATGCCGCGAACGGCGAAAGCACTCTGACGGCCGACGGAGTGCTTTCGCACAAAGGAGAATAACCAATCTTGGCTAAAAAAGGACATGCAGCGAACGTAGCATAATGATTTCATCTGTCAAATCAGTATGCTCCAAGCTCCGCATACCCAATTTTGGCCAAAAATGGTCATGCCACCATCGCCGCATAACCAATCTTGGTTAAGAATGGTTATTCTTCCGTAGGATAGAGCACTCTGACGGGCGACAGCGTGCTTGCTCCTGTCGGCGCATAACCAATTTCGGCCAAGAATGGTCATTCTCCAGTGAGAGTATAACCAATCTTGGCCGAAAAAGGTCATGCTGTGATTTTACACAGTGGTTTCTTTTTTCTTAGAGAGGCTTCAGACTGACGGCAAAACCGCCGCCGGGCACGGCGTTGAGCTTGAGCACGGTCTTGCTGTTCACCGTCTTTCGGGAGATGACATAGGCTTGTGGATTGGTCAGGTAGTCGGCATCCTTGGCATCCTGGTAGATGGTGGCTTCGTATTTGCGATTCGGGTCGAGGAAGTCGAGTTTTACAGCCGATGCATGTGGATCCATGCCCGTCACTCCACCGATGAACCATTGGTCTGAAGCTTTTGCCTTGCGTGCTGTCACGATGTATTCCATTGGCTCGGCTTCGAGGTAGAGGCTTCGGTCCCAGTCGCAGGCTACATCCTTGATGAATTGGAACGCATCCAAGAAGCGCTCGTAGTTCTCGGGGAAATCGGCGGCCATCTGCAACGGGCTGTAAAGCGTCACGTAGAGGGCAAGTTGTCCGCAGATGGTCGAATTGCAGTGGCTGCCGCTGGCACATTCCATCTCGAAGATACCTGGCGTGTAGTCCATCGGACCACCTTGCAGACGCGTAAACGGCAGGATGGTAGTGTGTCCGGGCGGAAGGCCGCCGAATGCCTGGTACTCGGTGCCGCGTGCGCTCTCGTTGCCGATCAGGTTGGGCCAGGTGCGGCACAGGCCTGTGGGTCTTACCGCTTCGTGGGCATTGACCATAATGTGGTAGTCGGCAGCACGTTCGATGGCATGCTGGTAGTGGTTGATTTCAATCTGGCTGTAATGGTGTTCGCCACGTGGGATGATATTGCCCACATATCCGCTTTTCACGGCATCGTATCCGTAGTCGCGCATAAGCTGGTAGGCACGATCCATGTACTTCTCGTAGTTCATTACCGACGAAGAGGTCTCGTGGTGCATGATGAGTTTTACACCTCGGCTGTGCGCATAGTCGTTGAGCGCCTTGATGTCGAAGTCGGGATAGGGCGTCAGGAAGTCGAAGACTTGTTCCTTGGTGTTTCCGCTCCAGTCCTCCCATCCGATGTTCCAGCCTTCGACGAGCACGGCATCAAACCCGTGGTCGGCGGCAAAGTCGATATGCCGACGTACGTTGGCGTTGTTGGCGCCATGTTTGCCCGAAGGTGTTGCCTTGGCATAATCGGTCAGTCCAAGTTTCACCGATGGGTAGTCGCGGGTATAGGCCCATTCGCTTTTGCCCGAAATCATCTCCCACCATACGCCGACATACTTCACCGGATGTATCCAGCTGGTATCCTCGATCTTGCAGGGCTCGTTGAGGTTGAGGATAAGGTTCGAGGACAATACCTTGCGGGCATCGTCGGTGATGAGGGCGGTACGCCAAGGAGAAACCAGGGGAGTCTGCAACCATCCCTTCTTGCCAAGAGCGTCGGGGGTGAGCCATGAGGTGAAGACGAGACGCTCGGGATCGAGGTTGAGGTGCATGGCGGGGTAGTTGACCAAGGCAGCTTCGTGGAGGTTGATGTAGATGCCATCGTCGGTCTTGAGTTGTAGAGAGGTCTGGACGCCCGTTTCGGAGAAGAGGGTTTGCGAAAGGTTTTGGCTGACGGCATCGTGGAGATACCTGCTGATTTCACTGAGGCGCGAACGGGTGTAATTATATTCCTGAGTATCGTAATCACCGGGTATCCACCAAGCCGTGTGGTCGCCTGTCATGGCGAACTCGGTGCGTTCTTCCGAGACGACGAAGTAGTTGAGCTTGCCTTTCTGGGGGAACTCGTAACGCAGTCCGAAGCCATCGTCATAGACGCGGAAACGGATGTTCATGTAGCGGTCTTCGGCTGTTTGGGCGAGGCATATCAACAGTTCGTCGTAGTGGTTGCGTATCTCGCGGTTTTCGCCCCAAACGGGTGTCCACGTCTCGTCGAAAGTCGAGTGTTCTTCGTTCAAGAGGGTAAAGCCGTCGAGCAGGTCAGCCTTTTTGTCAAGGTCATAGCCCAAGCGGCTGGGCAGGATAATCGGTTTGCCCTGATAGGTGACACTATATGTCGGCACGGTACCCTGCAACTCGAAGTTGACACGTATCGAGCCGTCGGGCGAAGAGACTTCGCTTGCCTGTATGGGAAGAGTGGCGAAGAGGAGGAGAAGGGGGAGGAGGCTATGGGATTTCATCTTTTTTGAGTTAATGGGAGTAAACGGGAGCTAACAGGAGTTAACGCTTTCGCGTGGGAGTTAACGGACAAATGTGACTTGGCCCTAATCTTAATAGGCAAAGGTAACGTCCGTTAACTCCCGCTAACTCCTGCTAACTCCCGTTAAATACCGTATTATTCATATATAATACTTTGCAGGAACCATTGCTTGTTGGCCTCCGACATACGCTGTGCGTCGAGCAGGGCGGGCAGACGACGATAGTTCTGCTGGAATTGTGTGATGCGCTGGGGCGCCTCGTCGGGGAAGTAGCGGAGTGCTTCGCAGAGCGAACCCATTTCGCCCAAGCCCTCGACGTAGTTGATGCCGGCATCGCGGAACTTCATTTGCGTCATGGTGCGTGCCATGCGGCGCATCTGAGCCACGAGTCCATCGTTGAGCTGGAGGTCGGTGGCAGGACAGGTGATTTCGACCTTATGCTCTACCGCAGGATTGATTTCGCCCAGGTCGATGCAGACGGCAAGCTGTGCGGGTTCGTAGGAGAAGGCCACCTCACGACCATCGAGGGTGACACGTTGAGGAACGATTGAGCCTACGAGTTTGATGGCCATTTCACGCTGCTTGGGCATACCGTCGTAACTTCCCTTGCGTGGGCTGATGGTGATGACCTGAGTTGTGGGGTTTGAGGAGTTTGAAGGGTTTGAGAGGTTTGAACCTTGTGTGGTGAGTTTGTAGCAGGTCGTGGCAAACTGGGTGGCATAGTCGCGGTCGTTGCCTTGATCCTCGTACATGCAGCCCTGGCCTTCGGCAGCACCCGGATAGACGGTGAGGATGACCTTCTCGTCGTAGCAGGCAAGGTTCTTCACCTTTCCGTAAGTGGGGAGGATAGATCCTGCCTTGACATAGACGGGATATTCGTCGATGAGGAAACGGCGCTCGACCGTCTGCCCGCCTTTGAGCAAAGTGCCTGTTGCAACCTCATACCAATCGCTGCCTTCGGGCAACCACACCATGAGGGTGCTGATGTCCTGCTCCATAGGCTTTGTGATGGGCGCGATGAGCAACTGGTCGCCCAACATATATTGGTTGCGGAATTCCTTGGCGTATGCCTCTTTGGCCTCAGGATAGTCGTAGTAGAGCGGGCGGCAGATCGATACGCCTGTTTCCCAGGCTTGGCGTGCGGCGGTGTAGAGATAAGGAGCAAGTTCGTAGCGTTGCAGGATGGCAGCGGTAACTACTTCCTGATATTCCGGACCCAGTCGCCAGGGTTCCTTCTGCATATTGGCGCTCTTGGTACTGTGACTGCGCATCACGGGCAGGAAGGTGCCGAGCTGCATCCAGCGAGCATAGAGTTCGCGGTCGAGCACGTCGCCGTCATGGACAAACATATGTCCGCCCAGATCGTGGCTCCAATAGCCGTAGCCTACGTTCGAAGCAGTGCTGTTGAAGTAAGGCTGGTAGTCGAGCGAAGCCCAGGTGGAGTAGGTGTCGCCCGAGAAGCCTATCTGATAACGATGGTTGCCCAGACCACCCCAACGATGGTAGAGCATGGGACGATGTTCGGGCTGCGTTCGACGCTGGTTGTCGAAGACGCAGTAGTTGAGCCACCACGTGTTGCTGAGTGCGGGGATGCTATCGTCCTGCAACTGCTGCTGCCAATCGAGCCACCAGAAATCCACACCCTGCTTTTGGAGAGGGAGAAGCATCTTGTCGAGCCAACCGCGCACAAAGCGCTTGTTGGAACTTTGCCAACGGATGGTCTCGGTGCTCTTGGGATCACGTCCGAGGAATTCTGCCAATTGGGCATACTTGTCTTCGTATGCCGGCACACCATCAGCAGGATGGAGGTTGAGGGTGATTTGCAGGTTAAGCTCCTTGAGGAAAGAGAGGAACTGCTCGGGACTGGGGAAGAGGCGGTTGTTCCACGTGTAACCTGTCCATCCTCCGAGACCCGGTTCGGTCCAGTGCCAGTCCATATCGACCACGAGCACGTCGAGCGGGATGCCATAGCGTTCGAAGTCGCTCACCACTTGTCGCATCTCGCCATCGGAATAACTCCAATAGCGGCTCCACCAATAGCCGAAACTATAACGTGGAGGCAGAGGGATGCGTCCTGCCAGCAACGTGAAGTCACCAAGTGCCTGCTTGTAGTCATGACCGTATGCCATGAAGTACCAGTCGGTGGCTTTCTCCTGCGTGTCACTGGCTGCTGTTGGGCGTTGCTTCACCCAAGGGAGTTCGGGGGAAGTGAGGTCGTTGACATCGCCATCGAAGAGCAGGCCCTCCGAATCGTCGATGAGGGTCCAGCCGTCACGTGCCAGCAGACCATTCTCGAGGGGCAATGGTTGCCCCTGTCCTGGCTTGTCGTGCTGCCACGAATAGTAGCGGTCGCCGTCGTAGCCATCGAGGGTGCGATAGGTGCCTCCTAAGTTGCATTGCTGCACGTCGCCTGGATGCCAGATGAATTTAGTCGAAAGTTCAGGAGCTGATTCGATGCTGAGGTTTTCAGCGGTAAAGGATCCGGTACCTTTCTTATATTTGAGGCTCATCCGAGGGGTTGAGATGCTGACCTGCTGCTCATCCTCAACGACAACAGGCTCCACCTTGGGGTATTTGCGGCAGGTGGCGACGAACGATGGGTCATCGACAAACTTGCCGTCGGGGGCGTATTCCAGACGGATGATGCCATCGCTGACGACGGTGAAGCGCACATGCTGGTCTTGCCAGGCGATGTTGTCGCTCACGGGTGTGTCACCTGCGGTTGTGTCGTTACCGCCGTCCTTGTTTTGTGTACAAGCCATCAGCAGGGCACCTGCGATAGCCATTACGGGGAGTGTTGTCGTTTTCATAGAGGATAGTGCTATATTTAGTTTTTTTGTGATTTCGTGATAGCGGTATTTCGGCATTTCGGTATACCGTTATTCCGGAATACCGGAATGCCGAAACTTTTCAAACCTTTCGAACTTTTCGAACTTTTCTTAACCTCTCACAGCCTCGTTACCCTCATCTGGTCGAGGAGGGCCTGATTGACGTGGATGTTCATGTTTTCGACTGCATCGCAGAATTGCAGGGTCACGACGTGACGACCGCGGGTGAGGTTGACAGTGCAGGCGTTGCTCCAACCCCAGTTGTTCCATTCGTCTGTGCCACGGTGCGGGAAGACGCTGACGCCAGCGGCTTCTCCATCGACGCTGAGTACACGGGTGGCACACTTGTTGTCGGTGTTGATGGGGCCGTTGCCATTGGCATATCGCCAATCGATGGCATAAAGGCCGTCGTCAGCCACTTCGATGGGGATGGTGATGAGGATGTTCTCGTTGCGTGTGATCATCGCTACGTTTCCATGTGCTCCGCTGATATCCACACCCTTCAAGGTAGGTACTTCGGCACGCGCTTCGGCCTTGCCTGCCACGCCACCACCAGCTCCTACACTCTCCTTCACGGCCTTGCGATTGGGGTCGAAAGGCAGGGCAAAACGCTCCACTTCGTAGAGGGCGGCTTGACTGTAATGGTTCAAAGGTTCGCTCATGTAACTGTGCCAGCCGTCGGCTCCAATTGCCACCACTGCATATTCGCCATCGCCCGGCAGTTCTGCCTTGAGCGCTGTGGTACGGGTCATCTCGCTGCCATTGCGCAGCACGATGTACTCCTTGGCTTCAGGCACTTCCTGCCAACTGATAACTTCTCCGCTGATATTTGCTACGGGCGTGAGCGGCTGGTAGGCATTTTCGCGCATCACCATCTGCATAGGTGCTGGCTGACGGTTGTCGAGTACCATTTCGATGGTATGAGCGCCCTTGAGATTGGCTGGGAAGAAAGGATCGGCTTCCACGCCGTCGAGGCGGAACGACTTCAGGGTGTTGCCGAAGCCCGTGATGGTCAGGTCTAGTACGGCATCGCGGTACTTGAAGTTCGAAAGATGACGTTCGGCCTTGAGCGTCTTGGGCACAAAGGGACGGAAGCGGATGCCGCCCATCTCGTAGTTGACGCCGAAGTAGATGTTGGGTACGATGGCAAGGTCGGCGGCTACGCTCCAAAGTTGACGCGGCGAATTGATGGGCAGACCCTTCTCGTTGCCATTGTAAATCACCATATTTTCGAGGTTGGTGAGCGTCATGGCAGCCAGGCGGTAGATCGAAGAGATGGCATGGAGCACGCCTTCTTCGTTACCTGCCTTGGCCTGGGCCTTCATCCAGTAGCCCTGCGTGAAGGGCCACATGCCGTCGTTATGGTAGGGATATTGGTCTTTGAGGTTAGGGTAGAAGTCGGGTGTGCCGAAGGTTTCGCTCACCATGCTCTGGCTGATGCGCTGCTGGCGGTCGAAGTCGGCGATGTCCCAAAGGATGGCAAACGACTCACCGAGGATTTCCATCTGCGGATGCTGCACGAGGTGGTTGCGACCATAGAGATAGATGGCGTAGAGGCCGCGGTCCTCCATCCAGAGGTTGCGGTTCATGCCTTCGCGCAGGTCATTGGCCCAGCTGTCGTACTTGCGGCCCCACGCGGGCTGTCCTTCGAGGCGGCAGATTTCGGCCAGGATGCGCAGCGAACGGTAGTGGACGGCGGTGGTTCCCATGGCTTCGCTCTGATAGATGTCGGCAGGCTGTGCCCAGGTGGGGTATTCCTGCTCGCGCCAGTCGAGCCACGACGTCTCGCCGTGCATCAGTTTGGTCTGCGGATCGTAGGCCACCACGCGGTCATCCTCGATGGTTGCCATGATGACGGGGAAGATGCGGTCGAGCCATTCCTTGTCGCCCGTCACCAGATACACCTCCCAGGCTGCGAGTATCCACGTGGTGCGGTCGGTCGAACAGGGCCATGCGCCACCTGTGCCGGTATCCTGGATGATGCGGTTGTTGGCATTGACCTTGGCAAGGAGCGACTTGCGGCACACTTCGGGATTGAGTTGGGCCAAGGCATGGAGAATGGAATAGGACACGTCGCGCGTCCACACGCCACCCCAGAAGACGCCTGTGCGATAGGTCGAATCGGGTTCGATGGCGAGTTCGCTCTCCTCCAGGCTCATGTTGAAGAGGGCATTGTCAATGGTGAGCGAAGAGGTGTAGTG
>JAEEGK010010077.1_pt1 | contig 21865 bp, 9 predicted proteins | sample 8958771 | NCBI WGS metagenome assembly JAEEGK01 (sample SAMN16246547, study PRJNA631951) | gut metagenome | biome: gut microbiome; feature: rumen; material: SC-attached | host: Bos | place: Iran: Karaj | collected 2018-10 | reverse complement strand
AAATTAAAAATGGGGAATTGGGGGATTGGGTTTTGGGGATTGTTGATTGGGGATTGGGCCCAATCCCCAATCCCCAATCCCCAAGAATTTTTTAAAAACAATTATTTAAGTATTAAATAATAAATTATAAGAGATTAAATAATTTATATTTGTATAATTTTATTTAAATATATATTATTCAATTTATTCAAGAAAATAAACATTTTAAATATATATAATACTATTATTTTTATTTATTTATGAATAAAAAAATGTTAAAAGATAAAAAATCAATTAATAAAAAAATATAAAAAACAATTAATCAACATATTTATAATTAAGATTTTTCTCTCTTTTTTGTTTTTTTTCAATTTATAAACAAAAAGAATCATAAGAACATAATTTATTTTCCAATATAATCATTTCATCATGAATTTTTTTAAAATAAAAGATTTTTTGTAATCACCTAGAATATGTAACAAAAGAAAAATTTATAGATAATGAAAAAGTAATATTTAAAATATGGGATACTATAGGACAAGAAAAATTTTATCTTTAAATAGATTATTTTATATTGATGCAAAAATAAGTATAATAGTATATGATGTAAAAAAATAAAAAAGTTATGAAAATGCAATTAATATTTGGTTAAATGAAATTAAAAATAATTCTAATGAAAATATAATTATTGGATTTGTTGGAAATATGAATATGTAGTTAAACAATTAGTTTAAAAATAATATTGAATTTAATTTAACTTTAACTTTTTTAAATATTGGAACTTTATTTGAAGAATTATGAAAAAAGTATTATAATTAATCAAAAGATAAATCAATAAATAAAGATTCAACTATTTTATCTATTTCTACTAAAAGTTTTCATAATAAAAAATCTATTTTATCAAAAAAAAATGTTGTTATAAAAAGTATTATATAAAAATATAAATTTTTATCTTTCTTATATTTACATATATTTTATTTATATTAATTCTTTTTTTTTTTCAATTTTTTAATGGAACCTGAAAAGAAAAAAAAACTTTTAATTGCTATAAATAATCCTATAATATTTGAACCTATTGCAAAAGATGCTTTTGATGCTGCTGATAAAAATAAAAATGGGAAAATTGAGAAAAAAGAATTATATCAATGTATGAAAGATGTTGCTTCTGGATTAGAAATGTCTTCTCCTGATAAAAAATCTTTAGAAAAGTTATTTTTTAAATTAGACGTTGACCATAATGGAATTCTTGATTTTAATGAGTTTAAAGTTTTTGTAAAGGATAATATGAATAAAATTATTAATGATAAATTATAAATCTAATTTATATAGTTATATAATACAAAAATTTTTATCATTTTATATTTATCAATTATTTTTTTTATATTAAATTTATAAATAAAAATTTTATAAAATTTATAGAACATCAAAAATTCAATTAAAATTTTTATTTATATTTTAATAATTTAAATAAATGAAAAAATATTAATGATTATTTTTTCAATATATAAAATATTAAATTATCATACATCAACATTCTTAATTTATATTAAAAAAAGTAAATTAAATTTAATAAAAAATGGAATCAACTGTATTAAGTAATAAATTATCGAAAGAAAGACAAAATAATATAAATTACTCAATTCTTGAATTAGAAACAAAAAGATATATTTTACTAGAAAAAATAGGATCAGGAGCAACCTCAAAAATATATAAAGGATATAATGAATCAGATTCAGAAAAAAAAATATATGCATTTAAAATAATAAAACAAGAAAAATTATTAGAAGCAAGTACAAATATAATAAAAAATGAAATTTCTTCTCTTCAAAAATTACAACATCCAAATATAATAAAAATTTATGAAAATGATTTTGGTACTTTAATAAAAAAAAATAAAGTATCAAAAAAAGTTTTTTATATTAAAATAGAATATTTACCAAATGGTTCTTTATTTGATTATATATATGAAACAAAAAAACCTTTTACAGAAAATCAATCAAAAATAATAATAAAATCTTTAATAGAAACATTAGATTTTATTCATCAAAATAATTTTTGTCATAGAGATTTAAAACCAGAAAATATTATGTTAGATGAAAATTACAATTTAAAAATAGTTGATTTTGGTTTTGCTGAAAAATTAAATGTTAATTTAAATGGTAAATTAAATTCAATTATTGGAACTCCTTCTTATTCTTCACCTGAATTATTATTAAAACAAAGTTATTATGGTATTTCTAATGATGTCTTTTCAATTGGTGTTATAATGTTTATTTTAGTTACTGGAAAAATGCCTTTTAAAATTGCAATTAAAGATGATATTCATTATAATTTAATAATTAATAATCAAATAGATAAATTTTGGGAATGTAAAAATGTAAATTTGTCAAATGATTTTAAAAGTTTATTTTTTAGTTTAATTAATTTTGATTATACTTTAAGACCTAGTCTTAGTGAAATTAAATTATGTAAATGGATGAGTGGTGTTTGTTTACAAGATGTAAATGAATTATATTCTGTTTTTAAGGAAAGACATAATTTAATTCTTGAAAAGAAAAATATAAATATATTTATCAATAATTATATCAATTGTAATGAGTATAATAAAAATATTGTTATAAATAAAGATAATCCTTTTGAATATAAACAAAAAAATTTGATTATGGGAAATAAAACTTATAGAAATATTAAAAAAAATGATATATTTGTTATCGAAAAAGTTAATAAAAAGCAAAAATTAGAAAAAAAAGAAAAAAACGATAACAACAACATAAAATTAATTTTGAATAATGATTCAAATGAATCAAATTTGCCTTCTACATTATCTCAATTATTAAATTAATGAAACTATTTTTATATTAGAATAGTTTTCAGTATATTAGTGAAATATGTATTTTGTATATAAAAATTAATATAAGTCAATACATATTACATTTTGTTTATATTCAAAATATTATTTTTATATATTATTTATGCTTCTTGCATAGGCTACATTTTAAAGTTGTTTAAATAAAAGTATAAAGCATTGTGAAATAATAAAATTTTATTTTTATTTTTTAATATAAAAATATATATATGTATAATAAAAAATTAAATGAGTTTAGTATTTAATATATTTTTTTTGTAAATAAATGGGAAGTTCTTATAATTTATGCATTTGTACCCAAAATTCAGAAAATAAAAATAATATTTTATCGATACTCTCTTTAAATCAAATTAAAAAAAGAAATTCATTAAAAAATTTAGAAATGGAAGAAAACGAAGATTCAATTAAAAATAGATTTAAAAATAATTTAAAAAATTTAGATTCTTTATCAACAGGTAAATATATTGAATCAAGTAAAATACATTATGATACTCAAAAAGATAATTATAAAATAAAAATATCAATAAATGAAAGTACAAATAAAAAAATTTCAAGACATTCTTCAGATAATTTATTAATTACACACGGAAATACAAAAAAAGTTTTAATATATGGTGAAAAAGAATCAGGAAAAACATCTTTTGTTTTAAAAATTTGTGATAATAAATTTGATCAATTTTATGTTCCTAGTATCTATGATGAAATTTTTTATAAGACAATCTTATTTAATTTTTATAATAAAAAATATGAAATTAATTTTATTGTTTCAAATAATATTAATGAAATTATGAAAGCTGATTGTTATATTGTAATATATGATTTAACTTCAATTAATAGTTATAATAAAGGAAAAACAATAATTAATAAAATAAGTGATTTAAATAAACCTATTATTTTTATTGGAAATAAAAATGATTTACCTAACAAAATTGAAACTAATGATTTAAAAATTTGTTGTGAAAAATATAAATGTGAATATTTTAAAATATCTCTTAAAGATAATAGTGGAATTCCAGCTTTTTTACGTAAATTTGGAGAAATATTAAATATTAATTAGTATGTAAGTTTTAAAATAATTGGGTTTTCGTTTTTATTTGTGTAAGAAATTATAAATTATTTCAAATATGAAATAATATTTATAAATATAATAAATTATTTCTTATTTTCTAAATTTAAATTAAAATTATAAATTATAAATTTTTTTTTGGTTAAAAAAAAATGAAAAAAAAATTAGATAGAAATTTTGTTGTAAAAGTAATCAACCAATATGCGGATAATTATAAATTATTAGAAGATGAAAATATAAATTTAAAAAACGAAATTGAAGATATGAAATCAAATTTAAATATTAATAAAGGAATAATTGAATCTTTTTTTAAAAATGGAGAAAATAATCAAGATTCATATTTATCATATTTAAATCAATTAAAAACAGAAATAAAATCAATTGAAGAGAAAAATGAAAAATTAATAAAAGAAAAAAAAGAACTTCATGAAAGAATAATAAGATATGATAACACAATGAATGAATATTTAGTAAAAAAATCAGATAAATCAAGAGAATTTAAAAATAGAATTTTTATTTTAGAAAATTTAATAGTAAAAAAAAACTCTGTGATTGAAAATTTAAAAAAAAAATATTTAAGTTTACAAGAAACAAAAGAATTTGAGGAAGAAAAAGAACCAAGAGAATTATATGTATCAGATCCTAATGAGAATCTAATAATATTATATAATGATTTAAATTTATATAAAGAAGCTTATGAAAATATATTAAAAAAACTAAAAAATTATAAAAAAGAAATTGAAAATTTAAAAGATAAATTAAGAGAAAAAAAAGGAAATAATAATCCAATTTTTACAACAAAATTAATTGATGAAATTATACAAAAACAAACAAGAAAAAATTGGGAAACTGATGAATGGTTTGCTGTATTAAATTATTTAAATTTAACTAATAAAGATATTGAAACAAATAGTCATAGTAATAAATTTATATCAAAATTACTTGATGCAATTGAGTTATTAAATAGAATATTAATTAAAAGAAATAATAGAATAAATGAATTAGAAAAGGAATTAGAAAAATTAAAAGAAAAAAATAAGGATTTATCAAAAGAAAATATTTCTCTTTTAAAAAATGTTTTTTCTTTAAAAGGTTTTAACGGAAAATATAATAGTGATAATAAAAAACTTCCAAAAATAAATAGAGCAAGTGGACAATATATTAATACAAATATTTCAATGATAAATAATATTTCAATGGAAAATATTGGTAATGAAAAATTTCCTAATTTCTTATTAAAAGATTTTGTTTTAGAAAATAAAAATAATTATAATAATCAATCAATGGAAATTGATAGTAGTTTTAATATTTTTAAAGATTATTCTTCTAATACGAATTATTCAAATTTATCATCTGGTCACATTCAAAAACAAATTAATATGACTCAGTCAAGTGATAGTGAAATTGAAAATGATGTAATTAAAAAGTTAAATAATAATCAATTAATTAAAAAAATGGTTAAAAATTCAGAAAATAATATTGTTAATAAAAAAATAAAAAAAGGAAAATATAAAAATTTAATAAAAAATATAAATTTGGATAATTAAAATATAGTTAAATATTACAAATATTTATTTATTTATATATTTTAAATTTATAAAATAATTATCATTTTTTTATATTATAAGAATTGAATTAGATAATATTAAATTTTCTTATTTTAATAGAATTATTTTATAAAAAAAAACGGGATTTTTAATATTGATATTATTTAAAAAAAATGGAAAATGAAATCCCAAAAGAAATAATAGAAAGCATAAAAAAAAACAATCAAGAACACTTACTTGACTATTACACAAAATTAAAATCAAAAGAAGAAAAAGATGATTTTATAAAACAATTATCAACCAACGATTTTAACTTAATGACAACATTATATTCAATGTATAAAAAAGAACAAAAAGATGAAAAATATGAATCAAAAGACATAGAACCAATACAATCACAATATGCATTAAGTAACTTAGACAATATAGATGAATTAATAAAAAAAGGACACGAAGAAATTTATCAAGGAAAAGTAGGTTTATTAATTTTATCAGGTGGATTAGGAACAAGATTAGGATTTGAACATCCAAAAGGAAAATATAACATAAATATGCCTTCAAAAAAAACCTTATTTGAATATTTAGTAAATAGATTTTTATCAAGTCAAATGAATACAAAATCAATATTAAAAGATTCAAAATTAGAATATAAAGATTGTACATTATTTATAATGACAAATGTAAAAACAAATACAGAAATAGAAACATTTTTCAAAGAAAATAATTATTTTCATTTAAAAAAAGAAAATATAATATTTTTTCCTCAAACTGAAGTATGTGCCTTAGATTTAAATGGAAAAGTAATATTAACATCCCCTTCAAAATTATATCAAGCACCAGATGGTAATGGTGGTTGTTTTACAGCAATGAAAAATAATAAAATAATAGATATTTGTTTAGAAAGAAAAATTGATTTTATAAATGTAGTTTCAATAGATAATCCTTTATATAAAGTTTTAGATCCTCTTTTTATTGGTTTAACTATATTAAAAGGAAAAAGTGGAATTAATCAAATGAGTGCTAAATTTACTAAAAAAATTAATCCAGAACAAAAAACTGGGAATTTTTTAATTTATAAAAATAAACCAATGATGCTTGATTATATGGAAATGCCAGATGATTTAAAAAATAAAAAAAAAGATAATGGTGATTTAGTTTATAATGCTTCTAATATTTTAGATTATTTAATTAGTGTTAATTTTTTAAAAAATGTTTTATTGGATGATGAAAAAATGAAAATTTTAATTGGAGAATTTCATATTTTAAAAAAGAAATTTGATGCTTGTTATTTTAATAAAGAAAAAAATGAATTTGAAATTAAAAAAAATTCTGATGGTTTGAAATTTGAAATTTTTTTTAATTCTATTTTTGAATTTGCTGAAAAAGAAGGTTTATTATTATTTGAAACTGAAGAAAAAAATGAATTTAGTCCTGTAAAAAATCATGATGGTGAAAAGAGTAATACTCCTTCTTTAACTAGAATTAAAATGAGTAATGTTTTTAAGAAATGGTTTAAAGAAAATGGAGGTGAAATTTTAAATGATGATGAAAATAAAATTTTAGAAATTTCTTTTCTTAATTCTTATGATGGAAAAAATCTTTTTGAAAATGGAGAAGTTCCTAAAAAAATTGATATGAAAGATGTTAAAAATGGGATTTATTTTAAAAATTCTAAAATTGAAAAATAAATATATTTTTAAGGTTTTTATTTATTTTTTAAAAAGAATTAAGTTAATTGAGTTATAATAATTAAAAATAAAAACTATTTTTATATATTAATTTTATATATTTATTGTATTCAAAAAGAATGAATAAATAGGACAAAAGTATATTTTTTATATAAAATTAGATTTAAGATATAAAGTAGATGAAAATAATAGATTATATATGTTAAATCTAAGAAAAAACTTTAATAAAAAATATTTTTTAGATTTTTGTGATTGAATATGAAATTCTTTTAAAAATAAAGATTTGAATAATTATTTTATAAAAAAACTTTAATTATAAATTATTTCAATTTTTTTTTTTTAATTTTTTTAAATATAAAAATAAAAAAAAATTTAAAATTATACTCTCATTAATCTTACTAAATTAAAAAAATAACTTAAAAATAAAATATAATAATTTAAAAAAAACAATAAAATAAAAAATGGAAATGAGAAAGAAAATGGATGAAAAAAAAAGAAAAAAATACTCAAAATTATATGCATATAATATTAATAACCAAAACAATGGAATAAAACAAATGGCATTTAAAAATTTAGAAAAAGACTTTTACGAAGATATAATAAATAGTGATTTAGATATAAAAAAAGGAAAAAAAAATTTAGAAGGAATAAAAGATGGAACAATAAAAGAAAGTGTATATACAAATAGAAATATTCCAGATGTTTGGAAAACAAAATTATCATATAGACAAGAAGTACATGATGCAATAAGTAATGATGAAATTTTTGCAAAATATATAGGAAGTACAAATGAAGAAGAAAAAGTAGATTTTGATTTTGATAATAAATTAAAAACTTTTTCTTCAACTTATTATACAAATGATGAAAATAAAAGCAAAAATTATTTATTTGAGAGAACTTCAAGAACAAATTTTGATTCTATTGAATCAAATTCAGATAAAAATAAATCAAATATTTCTGAAAAAAATGAATTGAAAAAAGGTTTAAAAAAATTTTTTTCTTCTTTTGGTCAACCAATTATAAATGATAAATTAATAGCAAGTAAATTAGATGAATATAGAATTAAATTTGATATGAATAATTTTATGAATGAAATAAGAATAAAAAGAGATAATGAAGGAAAAGATAAAGAATTAAAAGAAATGCCAAATTTTTTAAAAGAAAGAAAAAGAAATTATAGAAATTATCTTAAATCAATAATTCAAAATGAAAGAGTAAAAGTTTTAAGAGATGCAATTTATGTAAATTTATTACCTCCAAAAAATAGATTAGACGAAATAGATTTAGAAAAAAATAAAAAAAAGAAATTTAATATGACTTTACCAAATAAAATTAAGTTTTTAGATAGTGGTTCACCAGAATATGATAATCCTCCTAAAATTAGTGATCCAAGAGTAAGAAGAGATTTAGAATTAATTGATTATTATGGACCAAAATATGTTCATTGTAAATATTGTCATAGAAGAAATTTAGAATATTATGAAAATGCAGAACCTAATCAATGTCTTAAACTTACTGGATATTTGAAAAAAGTTAGATTAGGAGGAGATGATAATGATGAAGAGGAAAAAAAAAATAAAAAGTAATTTTTTGAGTTTTTTTTTATTATTAATTCTCTATATTCGAATAAATAATATTTTTAATATAGTAACTTTTTTATAATGTTTTTTATGCTTTTTTTTAATTTATTTGGAATAAATGGATAAATGATTATTTATTTTTGAAGTATTTTTTTTTTAAATTATATAAATCAATGATTAATATAATAATATAAACAAATTTGATTTTCATAATTTAAAATGTTTTATTAAAAAATAAAAATTCTATATTTTTTCTTCAATTAAAAAGAATAAAAATTATTTTATAAATATAAATAATTAAGGATGTTTTAAATATATTGATTCAAATTTTAAAATGCAATTTTAGATTTCATTGGAATAATTATTATAAGATTAATTAGGTTAATTAATATTGAGTTAATTATTTTTGAATTGAATCTAAAACTTTGATATTATTATTTATTGTTTAGTAGAATCAAAAACAAATATAAAAATACATACATTTGTTTTTAAAAGAGAAAATTAATTGGAATATATGAAAAAAATATTTTTTAAAAGATGAAGTTTTATTAATATATAAATTTATTTAAGGAAATTTGTTTATTTTTGTAAGAAAATAAAATAAAATGAATTTCAATTAAAAAATAAAAATGAGATTTTAAATATTTAAAAATAAATTTAAATATTTATTTAATTAAAATGGTTGATATATCATCTAAATCTTTGAATATGATAAATCAAATGGAAAAAGAATTTAAATATAAGGATATATTTTGGAAAATCATTTTTAAAATTATTTCTCAAGAATTTATTATATCTTTAGAACAAAATAATTATTATTTTCAACAAAAATTTAATGTTCAATATTTAAATTCCTTTGAAATATTTAAAAATGAAAAAAATATTGAAAATATTATCAATAATTATTATTAATCTAATAGAAGAAAAAAAATTTGAAATTAAAGAAGTAAATAAAAATATTAATTTGGTATTATTAACTAATAAAAATGTTGAATTAACAATTCCAAAAATTGAAAAAAATGTAAAGCAAATCTTTGATATGTTATTAAATGAAATAAAAGTAATTAAAAATGAGATAAATGAATTGAAAGGAGTAAGAAATAATAAAAATTATAAAAATGAATTTCATGAACTGAATGAAAGAATAGATCAATTAGTAATTAATAATGAAGATTTAATAAATGGACATAAAGAAGTAACTAAAAATAAATTAAAAAAAGGAAAATTCAGTCCTTCAAAATTAAAAAACAAATTACATCATGAAATTATAAAATGTAAAATAAACTTAAATAGTAATGAAAATATTAAATTAAATGAAAAATCAAAAAATAAAACTGTTTTAAAAAATAATGAAGAAAATAATATTATTTGTGATTTTTTTATAAAAAAAAATGATACAAATGATAATTTAATTAGACAAATTTTAAATTGTTATGAAGAAGTAAAAAAACAAAATCCAAATTGGAATTGGGAAATTATTAATGGTAATGAAAATCAAAAACAAATAGAAGAAAATTGTGAAATATATTTAAATGAAGAAAAAATATGTTTTTCTTATATATATCATTTCCCAAAAGAAGGAAAATATACAATTAAATATAAATTTAAAAATAATTTGACAAATACAAATTTTCTTTTTTCAAAATGTACTTCTATAATAAATATAAACTTATCAAATTTTAATAGTAATAATGTAACAAATATAAGTGGAATGTTTTCATATTGTTCATCATTAACATCATTAGATTTATCACATTTTTTAACAAATAATGTAACAAATATGAGTTGTTTATTCCTTGGTTGTTCATCTTTAACATCTTTAAATTTATCTAATTTTAATACTATTAATGTCACAAATATGAATAGAATGTTTTCATATTGTTCTTCTTTAATTTCTTTAGATTTATCAAATTTTAATACTAGTAATGTAATTAATATGAGAAGTATGTTTTATAATTGTTCTTCTTTAATTAATTTACAAATTTCTAATTTTAATACTAGTCATGTTACTGATACTGGTTGTATGTTTTCTTGTTGTTCTTCATTAACTTCTTTAAATTTATATAATTTTAATATTAATAATGTTACTGATATGAGTGAAATGTTTTCTTCTTGTTCTTCTTTAACTTATTTAAATATATCTAATTTTAATACTCATAAAGTTACTAATATGAGAAGAACTTTTTTTGGATTAAATAAGAATTGTAAAATTATATCAAAAGATATGAAATTATTTAAAATTATTTATAATTAAAGATAAAATTTATAAATATTATGGGGTGTATTTTATGAAAAAATAAATTTATTTATTAAATAAATTGAATTATTTATTATTTATGATTTAAAAAATATAATAAACTATTTAATAACTTTTTATACTTTATTTACTCATAAATATTATTTATTCAAAAATTATTTCAGATTAATTATCATATTAAATAATTGTCAACAATTATCTTTTTAATTTTTACTTTAGTAATATATAAAAAATTAAATAAATATAAATATTTTTAATATTCAATGAATGAAAAAAAAATTTATTATTTTTTATTATAATTTAAAAATAATATTATATTTTAATTAACTATAATTAATTTAGTCTTCTTCATCAAAAGCATTATTCCTATTATAATTTATTTTATTTGTATCAATAATATCAAAATCTTCTTGTTCTTCTTCTTCAATATTTTCATTAGTTTCATTATACATTTTTATAGGTTCAATTCCTTCTGCAATATCTTCTTCTCCATCTTTTTTTAATTCTTCATATAAATCAACTGAATTATAAACTTTAATTGAAATATTTTCAGATAAAAAATCAACTGTGTTAAAAAAATCTTCTTCATTTTCAGTAATTTTTTTATCCCATAATTCAGGTTTAAATTTTAAAATAAAGAATAAATTTTCATTTTCATTTTGTTGATCAACTTGTTTTTCTCCTGAAAGATATCTTGATATATATTTTCTTACTGTTGTTGCTAAACTTTTTTTTTTTATTTTTGATTGTTTATTATTAAAATAATCATTTAATTTTTTAATTTGAACTAAATTTAATTTAATTTTATATGATTCAACAACATTTCCTTTTATAATATCATATGAAAGATATTCTATAAATTCATAAATATCAATTATTTCATTTATGAAATAATTTTTCAAAAGTTTTATTACAATTTCTGATTTTTGAACAAATTGAGGTAAATTTTCAATTGCTTTTTGAATTGAATCATCTTCTTTTATATTATTTTTCTTATTTTGATAATAAAAAATTAAAATTTGTAAATTAACAAGAAATGTTCTATATTCATTTACTTGAATTTCATTTTTAATTCTTTCTTTTTTTGCTTTTGTTAATTTAATTTGATGATAATTATCAATAAAATTTTGAATAGCATTTGAATTTTTTCCAATATAACCTTCAAATGCATATATAATAAATTCTTGATCTGTAGAAAATTTTCTTTTACCTACTAATAACATTTTTCCTAATTCAACTTCAATTTTATTAAAATCATATTTAATATCTCTATAATTAACAAAATTAAGTTCTTTATTATTATTAAAACAATTTCTATAAGAATAAGAAGATATTAATTGATAAAAAGAAGAAATAATATCATTTGAAATATTATTATTAACTACTTCTAAAGAAGTTGCCTGTTGAGGTAAAATTTCATTATTTATTTGATTTTTAAAATATTTTAATTCACTAAAATCAATATTTAATAAAGCAGAATTTAAAAAAGTATTTTGATATTCAGTAAAACTATAATATGCTGCAGCTATATACATTCCATAATCTAACTCACCATTATCATTTAAAATATATGCAATTGGATCATCTTGTGATATAATTTTTACTTTATTTAATGTCTTACATTCATATTTTATAGAATTATCTGACATTGAATTATATCCTTTTTCAAAATTATTATATAATTTTGTTATATTTTCATCATTTATTAATTCTAATTCTTTTTTTATTAATATTTTTTTTGCTTCTTTTCTTGTTATATTATTTGAATATTTCATTAATGCATAATTTTCAAAAGGATTCATTAATAAAATATTTTGTAATTTTTCTATGTTAAAATAATTATTTTTATATGCATTAATTACTGAAACTGTATTTTGATCTACTAATTTTATTGCTTCCCAAAAATCATTTTCATTTGGATATTTTGGAACAGTGAAATATCTTATAAAAGGATAATTATTTTGATCTAATTGTCTTGGATCAATTATTTCCTGAAGTATACTTTTAATTGAATTATTATTAATTTTTAATATCTCATTATTAATTTTTATATATTTATCATATGAATTTTTATAATTTTGTACATTTTCTTCTATTAATTTATTTATTTTATCTTCAAATTCTTTTCTAAATTTACTTTCTTCAAAATTATTTGAGTTATAAATAATTTTTGATAATTTTTCAAAAATAACATTTAAAAAAATTTGAATATTATTAATTCCTTTTTCAACTAATTCTTTTTTTAATAAATTCCAATTTTCATTTAAAATCCAAGTTAAATCTTTTTCTTCATCTTTTAATAAAAACTTTTTTATATCTTCATCATTTAAAAATTCTAAAATTTTAGCATAATAAATACATGAATAAAATATAAAATTTAATAATCTATATGAAATTTTACTTAATTTTCTTGTGTCTTTCTTGTCGGACAAAAAAAAATCTAAATTAACTTTTTTAAAACCTTTTTCTTCTAAATTTTTTAATTGTTCAATATCTTTTTTATATTCAGGCAATAATTTTGATTTTAAAGGTTTAAAATATTTTCTTCTTTCAACAATTTTTTTTTGTTCTTCTTTTAAATAAATTCTAATATGACCTTCTCTTTCTATTAATTTATGATTTAAACCTCCAATTTTTTTTTTACAAATAGGACAATTTTTTGTTTCAGTTGGTAAACCACAAGGAGGAATTGAATAAAAAAAACCACATGAACAAATATAAGCACCTTGAGATGGATCATTCGTTCCAATTAAAAATTCTTCTAAATCTTGAAACCACATTATTCTTTTATCATCATTTGGCTCACCTCCTGGTATATAATTTTTATTTATTATTTCTATTACTTTTGGAGATATTAAATTTTGATAAAATGAATTTTGTTTTCCTTGAGAACATATAAATGCAATTTTATGTGAATATAATAACATTTCAAAAATATTAATTGGCATATTTTTCATAAAAGCCATTTTTTCATTAAAAATACTAAATTTATAAAATAAATTTAAAAGTTTGTTTGTAAAGTCTGATAATTTTATTTTTTCTAATATGATTTGAACATATGTTGTATATTTTGAATAAATTTGACTATCTTTTTGATAATTTTCATTACATAAATTTGATATTATTTCATTAATTGAAACATCATAAAATAAATTCAATCCTTCTTTTGTTTTAATTAAATTTTGAATTGTTTTAACCTCTTCTGTAAAATTAATATTTTTATCATTAATAAATTGCTTATAAATTTGTTTATATTTTTCAATATTTTCAATGTTTATAAATAAGAAATCTAAATTTGAAGATTGAGAGTGTTCTAAATTAAATTCATTAAACCATGTAATTTGATGGAATATAAAATTAAAATTTAGAAGGTCATCAAAACTATTTAATTTCAATATATTTATACATTTTAAAATATATAATTTTAGCACTTTTTTAAAAGGATTTTTATTAGAATTTAAAAATTGGTTAATTTCATTTATATTTATTTCTTGATTTTTTTTTTCGTCATATATTACATCTGATAAAATTAATAAATAAGATTTAATATATGCAATACTATAAAAAATTCCTATTTTATTATCCATATTTTTTTGAGCTTCAATAAATTCAACACTTTTTTTAAAATATTCAAAAGATATATTAAATATTTGATTAGATTTTTTTTTTATTTCATAAAAATATGAATTTATTTTTGTTTCAAATAAATATAATAATACTTCATCTAAAATTTCATTTTTTGAATTATTAATTATTCTTCCTATTTCAGTTTTTTTTGTATATATAGAAGTAAAAGATTCTATACATTTTTTTTTATTATTCTCATTTAAAGGAATTAAATTATAAGAAAGGAAAAAATAACATAATAAAATATGAGATTTTAATAAAATATTATTATCATTTATTATTAATTCTAACATTTTTCCTCTATAATTTTTCTTTTTAATTTGAATAAATCTTGAAGAGAAAATTTCATTTATTAATTCAGGAAAATGTTTATTATTTATCCTTTCTCTTAAGAAATTATATTCAACTTGTAGATTTTGAATTGCTATATTTTCATCATTACTTGCTATTTTTTCAAATTGATCTTTGACATTATTAATATATTCATTAATATTTTCAGGGTTGGATTTTCCATTTTTTTCTAAAGTTTCCTGGACTTTTATTAAAATTAAAAGAGTATATAGTTGATTAAGATATAAATTAAATTCAATATTAAATTGAATTAAATTATTAGAAATTTCTTTCAAAAAAATTATCATTTTATGAAATAATTCTCCATTCTGATCTGCTTTATAGTTAAAATTTTGGATTCCATTTATTATACAAATTATCAAAGATTCAAGAATAATATAAATATTAGATTTTGACTCATTATCATTATCAGCATTATTTTGTATATTAATAATTAATTCTTCGTAAAAATTTGGAAAAAATATTAAACATTTTTGTAATGAATCAAATAAAGAATAAAAAATTTTAGAATATCCTTCAAAAAATAAAATTATTTTGGAAAGTTTTATTTCAATTTTTTCATTTTCATTTTCATTTTTATAGAATATATTTGTAATATTTATTAAAACTTTTAATTCACTAGTAGTTGTTTTTTTATATTTTTTCAAATAAATCATCAAATAATCTTTAATTAAATTTTGTTCTAAATTAGGTGGATAAATATTTTCTTTTTCAATTATTCTTAATAATTCTATTAAAGGTTGCTTTTCAAATTCTATTTTAATATTATTTATAAATCCCATATATTTAGTAATATATTCATTTTCATTATTTTTTTTATTAAAACTTTCATTAGTAAGAAATTCTTTTTTTATACTTTCAATATATATTTGAATATTATTAAAAGTAATTAAAGATGTTGGGAAACTTAAACCAAGAATTATTGTTACATCATTTTTTTGAACATTATTATCAAGAATAATATCTTCCAAATCAATATTTTTCAAATAATTCCTAAAAATTATTCCTTTTTCTTTTATTTGAAAATCATTTGATGATAATAAACTAAATAATGCACCATTTCTTTCAATTTTTATTATTGTTTTATTTAAATATAATTCAAATAAATTAGATAAATATCTCGAAATTACAGAAATTAAATCAATATCTTTTTCTTCAAACACATTTGAATAAAAAATATTATTAAATATATTTGTTTCATTTTCAATTATTTGTTTTTTTATTACTTCAATTATTGATATTTTATTTTCATTATCTTGAATAAATTTACAACAATTATCTATATGTTCTTTTATATCAAAACTTTCATAATTATTTTCAATTTTATAATTTATTAAACTAAACCCATATAACAACTTATTATTAAATTCATTTTCTAAAATAATAAAATTTTGATCTTCTAAAAATTGTTTTGTATTATATTTAATAATATCTATATATGTAAAATCTTTTCCATTTATATTATCAATAAATACTTGAGGATAATCTATTATATGTGATAATAAATAATTATTTTGATGCAGCAATTTTCCTTTTTTTTCTGTTTTATTTTTATTTAAATATCTTTTTATGTGAATAATAAATAATACAACTTTTTGATTTTCTTCAATAATATTTTTTTGATTTTCATAATTTGTAATTAAATAATTAATATGATTTATATGAACACAATCATTCATTTTAAAATGGAAAATACATAAATTTTTATTCTTATTTTCATACAATAATGTAATTTGTTCTTCAATCTCTCTTTCTGATTTACAGTCTTGAACATATATTTCAATACTATTTTCTTTTTTAAATGTTTTATTGTATTTTTTATTTTTTATTGTTTTTTCAAAATCCATTCCAAAAATATATTCAAAAATATTTGAAAAAGTGTATATTACATGTTTAGTTGAATTTATATTTTCCAAATAATCTGTTAATTTATTATGTTTATAATTTTTATAAATGTTTAATATTTTATCAAAAATGATTTTTCTATCATTTAAAAAATTTTTTGCAAAAGCAATTACATCTTGAGATAAAGTTGGAGCTATTTTTTCAATAATTTTATTAATATAAATATTTATATTTTTATTTGAATTGTCATTTACTATATTTTTATAAATAATTCCTTGAATTTCTTCTAAATCACAATTTATTAATTCTTTTGATAAATCAATAGATAATTCTTTATCACTTTTAATTAAATCACTTATCATTTCTGATAATTCTTTTGATAGTTCCATTAATGATTCTTCTAATAAAACGTCAAATGAAACAATATGTTTTTCAAATCTATTTAAAAATGGTGGATCTTGTTTTTCAATATCTTTAGAATCTAATAAAACAACACATTTAAAATTATCATTAACATAATAAGTATGAGTCTTTGAATAACCTAAAGATATTCTTGCATAACTTTTTCTACCTGCTTTTATAAAATTTTGATTAAATAAATCATATAATGAAGGGTATATTGAATCTAAATTTCTTAATACCATAACATTTTCTTGATTGACTGTATATTGAATTTTATTTAAAATAGTTGCACTATAATTTTCTTCTTTTAAATCTTTTTCAAATTTACTTCCAATATAATATATTATATTTATTTCTTTTTTTAAATTCTCCAAAATTGAATTTATTAAAAATTCACTTATAGAAGTTTTCGTAATTAAAAGTAAATATCTACTTTTATTGTCATCTATATTATCTTGTATTGCTTTTTTAACATCATAATTACTTAAATTATTAATATTTGTATATTTTTTATGAATAATAGATTTAAAATTTAAAACTGAATTTGGTAAACCTCCAAAATTTCTTTCTATACTATTATTTAATATATTACAAATAGTATTTTCATCTAAAATTTTATTTTGAGAAATTGCATTTTTAATTTGTTTAGAAGTAATTTTAATCAAATTATAAAAATCTCTTGTTCCATGAAAATCTTTATTTTTAATTTCATCTTTATAAGATTCCTTAAATAAATAATAAGATTTAGCTAACTCATTAATATATTCTTTATAATATAATAATTCATCTCCATAACTCTGAGAAATTTTTTGAGCAGTTTCAATTAAATCTTTTTCATCAGGTTCAGGAATTGATAAATATATACCTCTATTCATTTTAGAAGCATCAAGAGTCCAATTAGATATACCAACAAAAGCAACTTTATCTTCATTCTCATCATATTCTAATTGTGAATGAATAACTTTTAAAGGATTATTAGGAGAAATTTCAGCCAATCCCATTTCATCAAAGTAAATAACAGAAATTGTATTTTTTAAATTTTTATTTTTAATTGCTTTTCTAGCAACATTAAATATTTTTAAAATACCAGCTGAAGTACTTGTTAATGAACCTTGATATGAATGTCTTAAAATTTTACTTTCATATTTAAAAAATTTTGAATTAGAAGCTTCACCAATCATAGATTTAAATATTAATTGAACACTTAATGATTTACTACATCCTGGTTTTCCACAAATAAATAAAGGAATTTTATTTGTTATACATACAAATAGTGCAAATAAATTATCTAATAATGCTCTATTTTGTGCTATTCCTTCTTCTAATTCAACTTCATTTGCTATTTGTCTTGATATTAATAAAGGTAAATATTCAAAGTCATTATTTTGTTCTTTTTTATTATTGGAATATGAAAATATTACATTCATTTTTTCTTTTAATTGTTTTCTATATTCTTTGTTAAATATTCTTATATAATAACATATGTATATACTTAAATTTATTGCATATTTATGAAGTGATTCTTCATTTAATGATTCATATTTAAATTTTTCAAAAGTATCATTTTTCTTTTTTTTTCTTTCTAAAAATTCTACAAACCATTCATAAAATATTATAAATCTTCTAACTTCTCTTAAACTAACTGATGATTTATCATATTTATCTCTAATGAAATTTTGACAAGTTATTATTGCATTTACTGATAATTCTTTTATTTTGTTGAGTAATTCTAAATTATTTTTATTTTTTTCTTGAATAAAATTAAGATTAGAAACTATTATATTATTTTCAATATTACTTTTATTATCAATTAAAATCTCATTTTTAAGTAAAGAAAAACTTTTTGATAAATTTATTTGATTGTAATCTGTATTTTTCTCTTGTTTTTTGTCTTGAGATATTTTAAAAGAATTTTTATTTTGAAATATATTTTTTTTTGAATTCATATTATTTTCTTTTTTTATTCTATTGCCTATATTTAAATTTTTTTGACTAATTTGATTAGATTTATCATCATTCTTGTTTTTATTTACTAACAAATCATTATTTTTCTTATTACTATTATAATTAACATTATTATCATTATTTATTCTATATTGAAAACTAAATTTTTCTATTTCTTTTTCTTTATTTTTTATTTCTTGTTCTTTTTTTAATATTTCATTTTTTTGTTGATTTATCATTCTTTTTTTCATTGCTGATTTGTTCTTCATTTTTTAAAATTGCCATTTCTCTATTATTTAAATTATTATTTTTATTTTGAAATTCTAATTCTTTTTTTTCTATATTATTTTTCATTTCATCTATTTCCTTCTTTTTTAATATTTCACATTTATCTTTTATTTCTTTTTCTCTTTTAGATATTTCATTTTCCATTTGTTCTTTAACATTATTAATATTGTTATTAAATTCTATATTTTTTTTATTTAAAAATTCATTTTTATTTTGAAATTCTTTTTCTTTTTCTTGAAGTTTTTTCATTTTTTGAATATAATCATTCTCTTTTTCTTTCATTTCATTCATTTTTTGATTTAATTCTTCTTCATTTTTAATTTCATTTTCTTTATTTTGAATATTGCGCATTTTCTGATTTAATTCTTCTTCTTTATTTTTTATTTCATTTTCTTTATTTTGAACATTACGAATTTTCTGATTTAATTCTTCTTCTTTATTTTTTATTTCATTTTCTTTATTTTGAACATTACTAATTTTTTTATTTAATTCTTCTCCTTTATTTTTTATTTCATTTTCTTTATTTTGAACATTTCGAATTTTCTGATTTAATTCTTCTTCTTTATTTTTTATTCTATTTTCTTTATTTTGAACATAACTAATTTGTTTATTTAATTCATTTTCTTTTTCTTTAAATATATCTTTTTCTTTATTTATATTATATTTTTCATTCTCTTTTTCATTTATTTTTTGATTTAATATATTTTCTTTTTCTTTATATTCATATTTTTTTTGATTTAACTCATTTTCTTTTACTTTAATTTTATTCATTTCTTGATTTAATATATTTTCTTTTTCTTTATTTTCATTTATTTTTTGATTTAATATATTTTCTTTTTCTTTATTTTCATTTATTTTTTGATTTAATTCATTTTCTTTTCCTTTAATTTTCTTCATTTCTTGATTTAATATATTATTTATATTTGATTCTTTTTGACTTAATAATTTATTTTGTTTATAAATATTTTCTTCTTTTTTCTTTATTTCATTTATTTTATTATTTAATAAATCTTCTTGTATTTTAAGGTTTTCTTCCCTTTTTTGCATTTCTATTTTTAAAACATCTTCATTATTTTGATTATTATTTTGTAAAATATTATTTATATTATTAAGTGTATTTATTTTTGCTCTAAGCCCGTTAATTAAATTATTTAAATTAGTTATTTCATCATCTTTATTTTTACATTCATTATTTTTTTCTTTCAATTCTTTTTCCATTTTATTTTTACGTTGGTTTAATTCATTAATAGTTTTTTTATTTTTTTCTATTTCATTTAGATATTCTTTTTCTTTTGGACTTTTGACTTTTTCTATTTTTATATCGTTTATTGTTCTTTTATCTTTATTATTATTATTATTATCTTTGCCTTTTGGTAGATTTTTATTTGGAGATTCTCCATTTTCTTTTGTTGTATTTAGCTTATTTACTTTTGCATTAGTATCTGCTGATATTGCCCTTCTATTATTATTAGTATATATTGAAATAATTAATTTATATATTTCTTCATTATTTTCATTTTTTAAAACTCTGAAATTTTTATTTTTATTTTCAATTGGTATAGTATTTTTTATATATTCATCAATTGAAAAATTATATGATAATATTATTTCTTTTTCTTTCTCTAAAATATCATCTGATATAAATTCAAAAACATATTTTGGAATAAATAAATTATAATCATTTAAATTTCCTATAATTATTTTTTTAGGTTTATTAATATAAATAATTCTGTCATTTTGAAAATATAATTCTTTAGGAGGTAGACATTTTAGAGTTTTAATTAAATTCTTGATTTGTTCAATTATTTTTGATGGAAAAATTAATCCTTTAAATATATAGGAAATATTATTTTTTTTTATAATACCACAATTAATTTTTTTTGAATCACATAAATCTTTTGATAATTCTTTTTCTTCAATATTTATATTATTTAATTCATTATACATATGTTCAAAAAATTTTTCTATATTATTATAATTTATAAATTTATTTCTTTTTTGAATATTTAAAAGTAAATCATAACATTTTTCATAATTATAATAATTTTTAAAATTATCAATCCAATCAGGATTTATTAAATAATATTTTTCTCTATAATCAAAAGAATTATATTTATTATTAGATAAATTTTGTTCGTAATAAAATATATATATAAATATTTTTATTATTTCTTCTTTAAAAGGTTTTTTATTATTAATTTTTTGAATATTAATATTTTGACTATTTTGCTTTTCATTTATAATATTATCATTATTATTAGCTTTATTATCTTCTTTTTTTATATCATTAGGATGAATTATTTTAATTATTTTTTCATCTTTTCTATTTTCATTTTTAAAGATATCTATTTGTCTACTAGGATTTCTGTTCTTTTTATGAATGTTTTCTTCATTTTTATAGTTTACTTTATTTTCTTTTAAAAAA
>JAEEGK010010076.1_pt1 | contig 21866 bp, 14 predicted proteins | sample 8958771 | NCBI WGS metagenome assembly JAEEGK01 (sample SAMN16246547, study PRJNA631951) | gut metagenome | biome: gut microbiome; feature: rumen; material: SC-attached | host: Bos | place: Iran: Karaj | collected 2018-10 | reverse complement strand
TATATATCATCTGTATTTAATAAATAAGATAAATCTATCAAATCTTGATAAATTAAAAGTAATTTATATCTACAAATCTTTATATATGCTTCCCTAGAAATATCATAATTAGTATAACCTTTATGTTGTAATAAAACAATTTGAAAAGAAAATGAATATGCTTGATATATATTTTCCATTAAATTACTTAAATATTGTTTTATTTTTGTCAATGAAAATAAATTTTCTCTTGTATCCTTACAATAGGAAAAAATAGTTGAAGCGTATGAAAATATTATAAAAATAAAAAATAAATTCCAAAATATTCCCATCAATATAGAATTATTTATTAATTTTGGAGTAATTCTTTCATTTATATAATCCATATTTTTATTTAAATTTCTTTTATTCATTTTTGATATTTCTGGTATTATTAATCTTTTCCCAAGTTGTATTTTTTGTTCTTTAGTAAACACTCCTTTTGTTTTATACATTTTTTCATTTGAATGTTGTAAAAAATTTGACTTTTTTGATTCACCTCTTAAAACATCTTCAACTTTTCCAATTTTATATATTAAATTTACTTCTTCAATAATATTTTTAGAAAAATTATATATTGAAAAATAAATTTTATTAAGATTAACTCTATAACATTTTGAAATTATTTTATCAATATTAAAAATATCTTCAGAATAACTTTCATCATCAGTATTTAATTCATTATTATTTTTTTTATTTGAATTTTCAGAAGAAAAAGAATGAGAATTCTCAGATTGAGAATATGAACTATAAGTTTCAGAATTAGAATAAGAATAATTTTCAGAATCTTTATTTGAGTAATCTGAAGAAGATGAAGACATAACATCATAACTTCTATTTTTTGAAGGATGTTTTATAGTATAATTTCTATTAAAAAAATCACCAATATTTTCTTTTTTTAAATTATTTGTATTTTTATTTTTGAAAAAATATTTAGAATTATCTATATTTATATCAATTATATTTCCTTGAGGAATATAATTTCTATTTATTTTTGGAAATTCATTTGAATTTTCATTTTGATGAATATCATATTCATTTACTGTTGCTGATAATGATCTTAATACTTGTCTTTTTGTTATTTCTGCTTCTTGATTTTCAGATAAGTTTTTATGACAAAAATGAAATAAATATGCAACTGTAGTTTTTTCAAATTTTAATTCTTCACATGTTACTAAATATTTTTTCCCATTTTTCCACGTAATTACATTTTTTTTTCCTTGTAAATAAAATTTTTTTAAAATTTTGATTTTAATATGATTTATATTTTTATTATTATTCCTTACTTTTGTTAATATTAATTCATTAAATTCTTTAATACAATATGTAATATCTATTGAATTACCTATTGATTTTGTTGAAATATCTAAAATAGAAAGAGAATTAGATGAAAAATTTTGAATAATTAAAAATTCATTTGTGAAAATATGACAATAATTAATAATAAAATTTTGATTTCTTAATTCTTGTTCAAAATTAATTTTACCAAATAATAAAAGATTATAATCTTCATCATATATTGGACCAACATCAATTGGAACTGGTACAATATATTTTGAACTTGATTTCATGAAAAATAAATGATTTTTTAATGAATTTTCAGTATCATAATAAATTTGGTTTTTTTTTAATTTTTGTTTTAAAAAATTCTCATGTTTTTCACATAAAAAGTCAGGCATCAATAATTTCATATTTTTATTTTTTAATTCTTCAAAAGTATATCCTAATATATTACAAATTCCAAGAGTTACTCTTAAAATTGTTCCAAAATTATCATATTTTCCTGAAATAATAATAAATTGATTATCAGATGAAGGTATTAATGAATTTATTTCAAATAAATTATTATTAAAACCATCACTCATATCATTTATATTTAAAAAATATTTATTTGATAATTCAGGCTCATTTAAAATATCTCTAACATAATAACCATATAATAAATATATATTTGCATATTCAAATTTTAAATTTATAAATAAATTAATTTTTTGTTCTATATCTGAGGATAAAATGTGAATTTCTTCACCTAATTCATTTAATTTATTTATATCTTCATTTTCAGAACTATTTAAAATTAAATTCCAAAATTTTATATAAATAATTGAAACATTTGAAATTAAATCTATTAATTTATTACATTGATATTTTAAAGATACTTTTGTTTTATCAATTCCATATTCAAAACTTTTTTCTTCAATTTTTCTCATTAATCTATATGCAAAAAATTCTTGTGAAGGAGTTAAATTTAAAGAAGATGTGAATAACTGAGATAAAATAATATAACTTTTATCAAATCTATTTAAATAATCGCCTAAAAATATTGAATAAAAAATTTTTAATATTATACTTTCTGGAAATCTATTTAAGAAGTATTTAAAAGTTTCATCAAAATATTTCATAATTAAAAAATTTTTTTGTTCTTCAGTTATATCTGATGTGTTGTTTATTAAATAATTTTTTTGTAAAAATTCATATTTTGAAAAAAAATAACTAAATAAATCAAAAATATTTGACCTATCTGTTGCAGCATTTTCAAAAGCTAATAACATTAATCTTAATTGATTAAAAACTTCTAAATCATTTTTGAAACATAAATTATCATATGATATTTTCATTTTTTGTTTTTTTTCAAAAAAAAGATATAATGTCAAAAATATAAATAATATTATAAAAATATAATCCAATCCTTTTATATTTGACTTTTTAAATAATACACCTAAAAAATGTAGGAAAGATGCAAAACAATTAATTAAACATAAATAAAAAAAAAAAATCCCATTTAAATTCTTTTGATTTTGATAAATATGTTCAATAAAAAAGCAATATGAATTATATAAACTAGTAAAAAAAAGAATTGCAAAAAAAAATTCTCCTATTTTATATTTATATTTTATAAACAATAAAAAAATAATAATAGTTCTAACAATATAAAAATGCAAGCAACCATTTTTAATTACAAATTTACTAAGAGAACAGGAAATATTTTCATTTTTTGAAAAACCAAAAGAAATAAAATCTAAACATATTAAAAAAAGAATAATAAAAAAAAATATTGATAAAAAAAAATAAATAGAATGTTTTGTCGTCCAACAAAAATTATCATTTTTAAAACATTTATAGGTATTATCACAAAAAATATAAGATAACATAGTAGAAGCAAAAGGTAAATATAATAAATTATAAATTATTGTCATCATTGTTGAAAGAATAGAAGTTTCTATTTTTCTGTTATTAAATTGTTTTTTTTTATATGAATCAATAAATAATATAGTAAATAATAAAAAAAAAATACTAGTTGTAACAAATGTAATAATTGTAAAAAAAAGAAAAAAATTTGGATTATCTATAGCATATTTAAAAAAAGATAGATATTCGAAAAATTCTCCTAATAATAATTCAATTTTCGAATTACCCCAATATTGTTGAAACTATCAATTTTATTTTTATTTTTATTCTTACTATTGTTGAAAAAGAAAATGATAGAAATTGAAAAATTTGTACTACTCCTAATATTAATTCTACTTTTAGAGGAGGATTATTTTTGTAAAATAAAATATACATTAAATTATAATTTGCAAATTTTAATTTTTGTAAATAATTATATTCATTTTTCATTTTTTAATTCTTATATTAAGAATAGTTTTAATTTATTTAAAAATATTATTATTTTGATTATTTTAAATTTTTAAATTTTTTTTTATTTAGTGGATTTTATTGATAAATATTTTTTAAGACAAGAAAAACTACAAAAATTTTTATCAAATTTTCTAAAAATATCAGGATCTTCTTCTTCCATTTCTTTTCCACAATTTTCACATTTAATCATTTTAACTTTTTTTTTATATTTTTCTAATTCTTTCCAATATTCTAAAATATTAAGTAAATTTAAATAAAAAATGGAATTAATTTCTTCTTGATTTAAATCTTTAGTTATTATTTCAAAATAATTTTCAAATAAATTAATGAAACCAAATCCTCCAAAATATTTTAATTGAATTTTAAAATTTATATTATTAGATAACATAACATTTGAAATATATTTTTTATTTTCTAATAAAAATGAATTTATAAATTTTGCTTTTATTTTATTAAAATATAAATCAATTTTTTCTCCGCTTTTATTTTTTAAAACATCACAATCATATATAGATAAAATTAAACTATAGTCATTTTCAATAATATCTTTACATAATTTTTTAATATTTTCAAATTGATAATCATCATTATCACTTATTGAAATTGAAAAAACAATTTTTTTTTTTTTTTCAATTTTTTTATTTTTAATCCAAGATAAGATAGTATTTGTTTCAAAAAATTTTTGTTTTCCATTTAATTTAAAAAAAATAGGAATTTCATATTTATTAACAATATCATTTAAAACCATATCATAAACTTTTTCTTCATATTCATTAGAAGGAAATGTTTCTTTAATTATTTCCTCCCCAATAAATGAAGGAATTAAATTATCAAATCCATAAACGATTTCATATTGAATATCATTAGAATATTTTTTTAAATCTCTTATTTTTTCAATATCAATAGAATAACCAAAACAAATTTCAATATTTGATAAATTACTAATTTCTTTTAATTTTTCTTTATTTTGTCCATTATTACTATTTGTAACATCACATATTAAATTTGTATTAAATTGTTTTAAATAATTTAATTCATTTGATGCTAAGGCAACATCTGCATCTAAATATAAATTTTGAAATATTGAAAATGGATTAGAAATAATATTTGAATAATTTGATAATGTAATATTTTCTTTTGGTTCAATATTAGGAATTTGGTTTAAATAATTACATAAATTTTGTATTACATGTTCAAATGGTAATGTTGAAATTTTTGGAAAATTTTTTTTTGATATTGAATTATTTTCTTTAATTGATTTTAATATTTCATCTTTTGTGATTTTACCTGTTATTGTTCTTATATATTTTTGTTTATCCTCTGACATAAATAAATAAATAAAAAACTATTTAAATATTATTTAAAAAAAATTATTACAATTGATATATTATAATACTTATTTATATTAATATAAATTGTTTTTATTCTTTTAAATTTTTTCTTCAATTAATTCAAAATTTTTTTCTTTTTTTCCTAATTTAGATTTCAATTTTTCATCAATATCAAAATTAATTTTTAAATTATTAATTTCTTTTTTTTTGTTAATTTCGGTAAAATTGATAATTTCTTCTATATTATGTAATGCTACTTTAGATTTTTTTTTTTCATATTTTAAAATAATAAGATTGATAAATGGGATTAACCAAACTAAAAAACTAAAAAATAAATGTATAAATTTAACAATATATATTTCTTTTTTCCTTAAAAATAGATATAAATCTAAAAAAAAATTAAACACAATTATAATATGTAAAATTAATATAATAATATGATTCATTAAATATGATGATAAAATAATATTATTTATAAAATAATATCCAATTATAATGATAGTTAATAATACTTCTGAAAAAAAAATAATATATTTTTTTTTATCATGAATTTTAATTTCAATTACTGAGATTTTTAAAATATTTATAATATTAAATAGAAATAATAATAAACCCAAAATAAAAATGAGAATATTGAAACATTTTTTAAATGAATTTGAACATAAACTTTCAAATAAAATAAAACATTTATTATTTCTTGAAAAATTAGATAAAGTTGAAATAGAAGATATTTTATCTAAAATATTATTATTATTTTTTTCACTATTTTCATTTATTTTTTTTTCTTCATTATTTTTTAAACTTGGTATATCTGTTTGATTTAATTCTACATTATTTCGATCACTATTTAAATTGATTGTATTTTTAATTTCAATATCTTTTTTTTTATTAAATGTAGGAATATTATCTGTAATATCTATTATAGATGATTGTTCTTTTTCTAATCCATTTTTTTCTTGATTATAATTCATTATTATATTTTTTATTTTATCAATAATTAAATAAGGAAAATAATAATTTTATTTTATATTTTATTTCTAATTAAGTAAAATTAGTTTTTTAATTTATGGATAAAAAATAAATATATTTTTTTCCTTGGTTATTGGATTTTCAATTATTATTTATATTTTCTCTTCTCTCTTTCCTTTTTATTTTAAGATTTATTTATTTATTAAGCAGAAAAATTATAAAAAATAAAAATTAATAATATTATAAAACAAATAAATATCATATTTATATTTAATTTTAAATCTTTTTATCAATATTTACTTTTGAATTAATATTTCAATAATATTTTTTTATTATTTTATTAAAAGATAAAAGAATAAAAGTAATATAAATTTAAAATTAATTTTTTCTTTATAATATTTAGAATTTGTTAATATAATTAATAATTATATAATATCTAACTTCTACCATTTAACTTTTTTATTATTTTAAAATTAAACCAATAAAACTTTTTCTCTTATAAAAATAATAATTATTATTATACAAAATTTTTATATAAATCAAAAAATAATTTTCATAATTATTGAATTGGAAAATTAAACAACCCATTATTTATGTTAAAAATTCTACAATTTTTATCTTGTTCGAAACCTTCTTTTTTTTCAATATCATCATTATTATTATTATTATTATTATTTATTCCATTATCATTATAAAGATTTTGATAATTATCAACATGAAAATTATTATTTAAATTAGGATTTTTTAAAGGCAATGAAAAATTTAAAAGATTTTGATTTATAATATAGGGGTTAAAAGTTCCATTATAATTATTCCCTAATTTTCCCATATTTATATATAAATCATTTTTCATTGCCTCTAATATATTATTATCCCTTGTTCTTAAATCTCGTTTTCCATGGGCAAAAGTACATAATTTTCCAAATTTACAAGAATGATTTTTTTCCCAATATTTACATTTAACAATTTTATAATTTTGCAATACTATTCCTTCTTTTTCTTTACCTTGTTTTTTATTTGGATGTCTTAATTCTGCAAGTCCATGTGCAAATTTGCATTGATTTCCAAGGATACATCCTCCTGGGTTATTGAAATGTTTACAAAGAATTGTTTTATATTTTTCTGGATTTTGTGTTTTATTCTATAGAGATGTTAATTTTTGAATCTTACATTGTTTAAATTTTGATAATTCATTTATTTTTAGACTATAAATAAATAAAGCAAAAAACTTGAAAAAATATTATATTTATGTGCTAAATTTATAAATTAATAAATTATAAATAATTTAGTTTATTGAATTAATGATAAAATAAAATAAAATAAATTAGATTATCTAAGATTATCACTAATTATATGATAGAATATTTATATATTTTATTTATGTATTACTTTTTAAATTTCATTTAAATTAAAAATCATTAATAGAATAAATTTTTTTAAATTTATTTTCCATTAAAATAATGAAAAAAATCTTTTAACATTTAATAATTATATTTATCAAAGTATTATTTGAAAATATTTTATATAAAGTATTTCATTAAATTTAAATAATATATATATATTCAAAAAATATAATAAAAGAAATTTTTTTATCATATTCTTAAAATAAATAAATAATTATATTTAAAATATTTTCGCATATTATTCTGAAAAATTCAAACATAAAAAATAATAATATAAATTAAAAAAAATGTCAAAAAAAGTAATATCAAAGCCCTCAAAATCAAATAAATTATTTTTTGATAAAATTGCAATAATTCGTGATATAGAAAAGAAAAATGAATATAAAGATAAAAATATTATAATAAAAAGATGGGAAGGTGATGAAGAAAATGCAAATATGTATTGTGGAAAAATAGAAAATGAAAAATCAAAATTTTTAGGAATATTAAATGAAATGTTTGAAAGAGAAGGTTATTGTGTAAATAATTATTCAAATGGAGATTCATATTTTGGTTATTATCATGAAGATTTAAGAGATAAACATGGTTTTTATGAATTTAAACCAGAAATAAAAAAAAAAATAAGAAATCAAGAGTTTTATTTTGGTTTATGGAAAAATGATGAAAGAAATAATAAAGGTATTAATTTATGGATTTATGAACCAGAAAATAATTTACCTTTTTCTGATTTTGATTCTTCAAATTTTGAAGCTTATGTTGGATTATTTGAAAATAATAATTATAAAAGAGGAACTTATTTATTAAAAGAAGAAAATGATTATTATATTTATCATGGTACTTTAGATGAAAATGGTAATAGAGAAGGAGATAATTGTTTATTTTATTCTTCTACTTTAGAACAATGTTTTTATGGAAAATTTGAAGAAAATGAATTTATTTCTGGATATGTTTGTAAATATGATGATGATGGTAATGTTAAAGATTTATGTAAATATGATAATAATAAAGTTATTCAAGAAGAAGATTTAAATATAAATGATGTTAATGAAATTTGTAAAAAACTTTTTGTTTTTAGAAATGTTATTATGGAAAAAGATTATTTTGGTGATATTTATAATTGTTTTGGCAAAGCTTATAATTTTAAAAATAAAGAAATGAAAAATAATATTGATATATTAAATAGTGATAAATATTTAGATATAATGACAAATGCTATTATTTATAATAAAATTTCAATTTTTAATGAAATTGAAAAATATGTTTTTTAAATTTTTTTATTTTTTTTTATTTTTAAAATAAAAAGATTTAAAAAACAAAATTAACAATTGCTTTTCCTAATTTTAAGATAGATTTGTATTTTATTTATTTTTATCATTTTATTTAATTTAAAAACATCATTTAAAATATTATTTTTTGAAAATAAATAAAAAAACATTAAAATGGAACAAAAAGAAATAGTTCAAATTGATACAAATCCAATAGAACCACCAACAAATGATTTAATAGAAGCAGAAGTAGATAAATTATTAGAAGAAGAATATAATATTCCTTTAAATAAACATGAAAAAAAAGATAAACAAAAAGATGAAATTGAAATAGAAATAGAAAAATTAGATGAAATTGATGATATAATAGAAAGTAATTATAAAGGAAATAATAAAGATGATAAAGATATAATTTTTCAAGATAAAGAAATAAATGATTTAATTAATCAATATGATAAACAAGTTGAAAAAGAAATTGAAGAAGAATTAATTAAAAATTATAAACCTCATTTTGATGAAGAAGATATAAAACGTGCTGAAAAATTATTATCAGAAGATGAATTAATAAAAGAAGCAGTTGATAAAAAAATTATAACTAAAGAAGAAGTTATTTTATTTATTGATTATTATGAAATATTTAGTATAATAAATAAATCAAAAAAATTTACTTTAAATGAATTGAAAATAATTGAAAAGTTAAGTGAAAAAAATAAAAATTCAAAAAAAAAAGATAATGAAGAAGAAGAAGATGATGAAGATGAAGAAAAAGAAGATGAAAGTTATAATAGTATTAATGAAGAAGATGCAATTAAAAAATTAACAAATGAAATTGAAAGTAAATTAAATGTTCAAGAAAGTATTCTTTCAAGAAGATTTGATTATGATAAATTATTATTTCATAAAGGAGATTTTATTACTCAAATTGATACTAGAAAAAAAACTAAAAATGATAATAATCAAATGAGTAAAAGTCAAATGTCTTTTAAAAATAAAGAAAAAGAAGATAAAAAAAATATTTCTAAAATTTCAACAAACACAAACAAAGAAAGTGTAATTAATAATAAAAGTAATTTTTCAAATGAAGAATTAATGCAAGTTCCAAAATATACACATAATAATTTTCATAAAGAAATTAAAAAAAATACAGCTAATAATTATTATACTATAAGAAATAAAAATAAAACTCCTAAAATTCAAAAAATTGAATTATTTGATGATAATGCTAATCCAACTAATTTATTAAAAGTAAGAAGTAATAGAAGAGAATTAATTAAATTAAATGGAAAATATAAAGGAAGTTTAAATAAAGAATTATTTAAATTTAATCCTAAAATGACTAGAGAAGATAATAAAAGATTAAGAGAACAATTTATTCAAATGTTTGATATTCCTAAAGAATATATTGAAAATCAAAAAATGGATCCAATGAGAAAAAGTTTTCTTAGAAAAAAAATTGAAGATGCTCAAAATTATTACAAAAATAAAAAATAAAAACATAATTTTTAAAATAAATAATTTTCATTTTATTATTAATTTTCTATAAAAAATTATATATTAAATAAAACCATATTAAAATTCATTAATAATCAAAAAAAAAAAAAATTAAATACATTTATTAAATTTGTGTATGAATTGAACATATTTAATAAATTAAAAAACAAAAAAAAAAAAAAAATAAAAAAAACCTTTATTGCCAAACTAACAAATTTCCATCACCACCAACAGTAAACATATTAGTATTAGTTAAATTAATTCCAATTCCATTAACAGGTCCTTCATGTGCTTTAATTTTATTTCCTAAATCCCCTTTTCCTAAATTAATAACACCCATATAACCATTATCATACCCACAATAAAGATAATTATTAGTTTTATCAACTTCAATGCAATTACCAGGAATATGAGGATAATGTACCCAAGTACCACTTTCAGAAACTTTTCTAATATCCCAAGCTTTAATAATACCATCAGCATCACATGAATAAAGCATATCACCTCTAGGATTAAAAATAACATCATTAATACTATTTAAATGTCCATAAAATGTTTGTACAGTAACACCCATTCTCATATCCCAAATAGAAAGTGATTTATCAGATGAAGCTGAAGCAAAGTAATTAGTAAAAGGTTGAAAATTAACTTTATTAACACTATCAGTATGACCACGATAAGTTTGTCTAATTTTACATATATTCAAATCATATAATCGAATTAAACCATCATCATTACAAGATAAAAGAAAATCTCCAGTATCATGAAATTTAACTCCCCAGACAACACTATCAGAAGGGAATTGAGCTTTAACTTTCAAAGTGAGTAAATCCCATAAATTAACAGTATAATCACCTGAACTTGTAGCAAGATAAGAACCTTTAGGATGAATATCAATACTAGAAATATATTGAGTATGATATGAACCTGATGCTAATTCATCACCTTTTGACATATCATATATTTTAAATACTGCATCATCACCTCCTGTAGCTACTACATTTTTTTTTATGTGAACACACATACATGAACATGAGGATTTTTCATATGATTTTATTTGCTTTCCACTTTGAGTAGGTGAAGCATTGAATGTTCCTGTTTGTTGTAAGAGGAATATATTGTTTCTTATGTCACTTGGCCATGGAGTCTTTTCACCTGGACGTGTTTGTTTATATGGGAGAACCATTATTTTTTGCTCTGGATGAATTTCTTTTTTATTTTTTAAATCTAAATTGTTTATTTCTTCTTGTAGTTTCATTATTTCTTTTTCTTTTTTTTCTTTTTCTTTCTTCATTTTTTCTAAATCAAGTTTCATTAATGATTTATTTTTACATAAATGCTCGTATTTTAAATTTAAATCTGATATTTTTGATATGAAATCATTGTGGAGTTTTTCTAATGTTTTTATGTCACCATTTATATTTTCTTTCTCTTGAATTGTTTTTAAATAATTTTCTTTATGGAAATTTAATTCTTTTCTTATACTTTCCCAATTTGATTTTACTTCATCTGCATTTTTATTTGCTTTTTCTAATTCTCTTCTCATTCTTTCTAATTTTTCTTCTAATTTTGCATTTTTAATATAAATATCAGTAATTGGTCCTAAATAATTATCATTGAATCTTCCTTTTTTTGATAATTCAGAATATTCTTGATTAAATTCTTCTAAAGTTTTTAATAATTTAGAATTAGTTAAAAAATTTCTTATAAAATCTTCAACAACTTCTGCTCTTTTAATAGTTTTTGGATTAAAATTTAATTTCTCATCAAGTAATTTTGTTAATTTTTCTTTTTCTTTTTTTTCTAATTTTTTCTTTGATCTTTCACTTTCCATTTTTAAAGCATCATATGAATCTGGAAATATATCAGTGTCTTCATCGATTGAACTTAATGATAATGATAATTCTTCATTAAATTCATCTTGCTCTTCATTTTCTAATTCATTTGTTGGCATTGAACGTTCCTCTACAACATATACGTCGTCGTATTCTATGTTTGATTCATTTTTATTTTGAGATTTTTGCTCTTTTGGTAAATCTTTTTGGGATTCTTTTCCCATGGAAGTTTCATTTATATTAGTTTGAGACATTTATTTTATTTTTTTTTTTTATTTTTTTTTGATATTTATAATGTTTTATTTTTTATTTTGGTATTTTTGTTTTTTTTGTTTAATTCTTTTTTTTTCCTTTAAATTGTTATTTTTTATAAATGTTTATTATTTTAAAAGGTAAAAAAGAAATTGAAATTAATGAAAATGTTTGGAAAAATTATAGTAGTTTAATTAAAAATTTAATAAATGATTATAATAAAATAAATGAAAAGTTAATTGTTGAAGAATTTGAATATATAACTGTTTTAAATATTGATAAAATTTTAAATTATAAATATAATAATAAAGAAAAATTTTCAAAAGTTCCAAAACCAATGAAAGAAAATTTCATATTTGATGATTATGTATCTAAATATGATGCAAATTTTTTTAAATATTATGATTTTGAATTTAATACAAATGCAGATAATGATTTATTACAATTTATTAAATGTACCAATTTTTTTGATATTAATGAATTATTTGAACTTTCATGTGCAAAAATGGCTGAATTATGTAGAGAAATATCTGCAGAAAAATTTAAAAATATTTTCTTAACAAATAAATAATTAATAATAAATTCTATATTCCTTATAATTTTTTTCATACTTTTTAATATAAAATTCTTTTAAATCAAAATTAATTTGCAAAATATTAAAAAAACAATTAATATATAATAATAATTAAAAAATATGGAAATAAATTGGAAAAATATACATTATTATATCCTAATAGCAATCTTTCTTAATTTTTTCATGTTATATTATTTAAAAGATAATAGTGAAAATATATTAGAAAATGAAAATATAATAGAAATAACTCCAGAACAAGCACAATTTCTTTTAGAAAAACATGGAAAAAAAGAAAAAGAAAATGTAAATGAAAGAAAAGAAAAGAGAAAAAAAGGAAAAGAAAAAGATAAAAAAGGAAAAGAAAACAAAGAAAAAAATCATAAAAATGAAAAAGATAAAAATACAAAAAATCGTTTAGAAAAAATTCACAAAGAATTAAATGAAACAAAAAAAAATAAAAATATTACAATATCAAATGTAGCAGAAGGAATAGGAAGAAATTTAGGAGAAGGAGAAAAGCCAATTCCATTTCATCAAATTCAATCTTTTTTTGAAGAAATATATATTAATAAAGAAATTCCTAGTAATCAAATTACTATTTCTGCTGAAGATTTTACAAAAGATAATTTTAGTATTGCTATTTTTTCTGTTGTTATGTTAGTTATTATTGCAATTGTTGCTTCTATTTTTCAATTTAAAAATCAAAGAAGGAAAAAAGAAAAAAAGGAAAGTGAGTTTGGAAATTCTGAAGTTAGTTATCTTTTAATGGAATAAATATTATTTTTAAAAAATAAATAAATTTTTTTTTTTATTTTTTTTTAAATTTTTAATATTTAATAAATTATTTAATTATTTAATCTTGAGATATTGTTTCTTCATCAGATATAATATAATTAATGTCATTTTCATTTAAGTGATTATTTATATTATTATTCAAATTTTTAATATTAACATTTTTAAGATTTGTATTTTTATTTGTATTTTTTTTTATATTTTTGTTTGAATTCTTTTTTTTAGAGAAATGATTAAAAGTATCATTATCATCAACATATTCATTTAAATTTATAATACTTTGGTTGACAGATGCATTATCATTTTCTTTTAAATTTTTATTAAAATTATCATTAAAATATTCTTTTTTAATAAAACATGGGTTATCATTTTCATCATCTATTAAATTTTCATATATATTATTATCTTTTTCATTTTGAATTAAATTACTATCTGAATTATAATTTTCTTTTTTAATTAAATTTTCATCTGATTTATTATTTTCTTTTGGAATTGAATTTATATGAAAATTATCTTTTTCATCTTCAATCAAATTTTCAAATCTCTCATTCAAACCATCACTAAAATTCTTAATAGATTCTTCATTAAAAAAATCAAAATTTTCAATTAAATTTTCATAATTTTGATTATTTTCTAAATTATCAATAAACTTTTTTTGAAAATCACTTTTTTCAGACAAATTATCATCATCATCATCAGATTCAGAATCAGAATCAGTAAATTCAGAATCATGATTATCATTATCTTGGCTAAAAATTTTAAATTGACTTACTTTTTGATTATCTGGAATTCTTCTTCTTAATTCTTCTTTATAATTTATAAAGTTAGGATTATATTTATTTAAATCTTCTAATTCTTCAATATCTATTTGTAATCTTTTTAATACTTCTTGACTTAATTGATTTAAATTAATATCAATTTTATCATTTTCTGAATTAGTATTGAAATATTTATTATTAATTTCTTTTATTTGATTTAGGCTTAAATTTTGAATTTTTTTTTTTAAATTTAATTTGAGTGTTCTCATTTCATCTAATGATAATTTTATTTTATCTGGAATTATTTTTTTTTCTCTTTTTGTTTTCATTTTATCATGAATAAATTTCATCATTTTATAAATTTCAGCTATTGGAATTACATTTCCTTTAAGATATTCTTCGCTATTTTTATCTATTACTATATATTTAGAATTATTTTTCAGTTTCAATTCTTTTTTTTTATTATTTTTTTTTTTTCTTTTTTTATTTAAGTAATTGTTTTCTTCTCTAATATTATTATCTTTTTCAGGAATTCTAATAGTTTGTTTTTTATTTCTTTCCCTTAAATGAATAACGTTTAAAAATTCATTTTCCTTGTTTTTTTTTAAAAGTGAAAAAGAATCTTCATAAGTTAAAAATTTATATCCTATTTTATTACATTTTTCTTTAAAAAAATCTGCATCTTTTTGATTTAAACAAATTAACGAATTAAAGAGATCAAATCTGAAACATTTTAATTCCTTATATTTATCAATTTTTTTTGAGGCTTTGTGAAAAAGCATTATAATTTTAATATTCTCATTATTTAAAAATATTTATTAAAAAAATAAATAATATTTTTTTATATTATTTAATCATATTTCTAATTTTTTCCTCTTCTTCAATTAATAATTTAAGTTCTAATTCATTACTTAATTTTTCTTTTAAATCTTCATCAAGATCCTTAACTCCTTTTAAATATTCATAAATTTCATCAAGAGAAAAAGCAACATAACTAAAAGTTTTATTAGCATTACTAACTAAAACATCTGTAATTAACATTTTATTTTCTTCAATACAATTAATAATATTTTCAATTTCATTTTGATCAACATTTCCATTTAAAGTATCATTATACACTTTTTTATAAATATGATCAAAATATAAATTTTTAATTGAATCAACATTATATTTTTTAAATAAATAATTATAAGCTTCATTAATATTTAAATTTTCATTTATATCTTCACCTAAGCATCCATAAGTCATTTCTAATAATTTTTGATTTTGTTCATTCTCAATAAATAATTCATTTTCTTTTTCATTTGTTAAGAAATTTAATCCAGTTTTTGCAGTTTTACTAGGATAATTTGAAAGTTTATCAATAATCACTTTTTCATCTTCTTCAATTGGTTGTTGTTTTAATAAATTTATTTTATTTTCAATATTTGCCAGTTCATTATTAAAAATATCATTTGATGTAATTAAAGAACAAATTGCTTTATTTGAAGGTAATAATTTTAATTTATCATCATAAGGAACAATTGGAGAATTTAATAAAATATAAATTGCTTTTGATTTATTATCTGGTAATGATTCAATAATTTCCATTTTTTTCTTATCATTTAATGAACTTGTTTTTAAATTTTTATTTGTTATTTTATTTTGACTTAATTCATTTTCATCATTATCATAATTACCACTTTGATGTGTATAATAATTTGAATTATTTAAATTTTGAATTTCAGGGTCCATTTTATTTTTCATATTATTTTTATAAGGTGATTTATCCTTAAAAATACTTGGTATTTTTTTTTCAATTTCTTGATTTTTTGCTTTTTTAACATTTGAATTACCTTTTTTTATATTATTCGAATTATTTAAATTTGTTTTTTTATAATTCAAATATGCAGATTTATTATTTTTTTTATCTTTTAATAAAGCTTTTTGTTCATAATTAGGTAATTTTGGTATATTTAAGGGATTTCCATATATTTTTCCTTGTATAATATTATCATATTTTTCGGCTCTTATTTCTTTTTTTGTCAAATTTAAATATTCATTTACTAATGAAACATTACCTACAAATTCTCTTTTCATTTCTTCTAATTCTGTTTGAATTATTAAGTATCTTTTAGTAAATTTTAACACTGATTCATCTAACATTTTCCCAATTCTTGTTAATTGAATTGAAACATTTGATGCATCTACAGGATCTAAAAGTTTATTGTTTAGTTTCACATTACTACCAAAACTTCTTAAAGAATTTTTTACTGATGCTTCAGTCATTGTTATTTATTTATTTTTTATAATGAATTTTAAAAATAATAATTAAAAACAGAAAAATTAATTTTCTAAATAAATAAAAATTCAAAAAAATTTAAATGAATATCATAAAAAAAATTGAAAATATATAAAATTATAAAATAACTAAGATAATTTTTATTAATTAATTTCAAAAAAAGAAGTTAAATTACTTTAATATAAAAAATATCAAAATTTATATAGAATAATAATTAATTTGAATTTATATATTCTTAAAAATATAATTTTAAATTTTTTAAAAAACAATAAAAAAAATGTATGATTTCATTACAGGAAAAGATGAAGATCCAGAAAAGATATTTGAAATATTAGAAAAACTAGGGCAAGGAAATTATGGAGTAGTATATAAAGTGATGAAAAAATCAACAAAAGAAATATTCGCTGCAAAAATATCAACAATTCTAAAATCCAATTTAGAAAATTTCAAAAAAGAAATTAACGTATTAAAACAATGCAACAGTCCTTATATAATAAAATACCAAAATTCCTATTTAAAAAATAACAAAATATGGATAATAATAGAATACTGTGATGCAGGAAGTGTATTAGATTTAATGAGAATAACAAACAAATATTTAAACGAAGAGGAAATATCATCAATAACACAAATGGTATTAAAAGGATTAATTTTTTTACATGATCAAAAAAAAATACATAGAGACATAAAAGCAGGTAATATTTTACTTACTAAAGAAGGTTATGCTAAATTAGGTGATTTTGGTGTTTCTGCTCAATTAATGCATTCATTTAGTAAAAAAATATCAAAAATTGGAACTCCTTATTGGATGAGTCCAGAAGTAATAAGTCAAAATTCATATGATTCAAAATGTGATATTTGGTCTTTAGGTATTACTTGTATTGAAATGGCTGAAGGTGAACCTCCTTATTCTGAAATAAGAACTTTTTTAGTTATGAAAAAAATTATTAGTAATCCTCCTAAAGGTTTAACTAATCCTAAATTATGGTCTAAAGAATTTAATGATTTTGTTTCTTTATGTTTAACTTTTGATCCTTTGAAGAGACCTTCTGCTAAAGATTTAATTAAACATCCTTTTATTTGTAAATATAATCGAGGTTATAAAGTTATTGAAGAATTGATTAATAATTCAATAGATGAAATTAAAGAGTATAGAGAAAGAATGATGGAAAATGATAATTCAAATTATGAAGATAATAATGAAATTAGTGAAAAGGATTCTCTGGAAAATTATGATAATGAAAATGATTGTAATAGTGTAATTTGTAAAGAAAATGAAGAAGTTGATTTAAGAACTATGATTAATAATGAAGATGATAATATGGGAAGTGTTATTATTAAAAATGATGATAATGATGATAATGATAATGAAACAAAAAAATTTCAACTTGATTTTGATGGGAATAATAATAATTATTATTATGGTAAAAGTGCTAGTAATTTAATGAATGGTGTTAATTATAATTATATGGATTTAATTAATAAATATGGAATGAATGGTTTGAGTTATGAAGAAAAAAATGTTGAAAAAGAAAATAAAAATGAAGAAAAGGAAAATAATGATAATATAAAATTAATATATCAAGAAAATAAAAAAATTTCAAATGGTGGAAATTCAACAGCATCAAATAGTAGTACAAATAATAATAATTCAACATGTAATATTGATGTTTTATCTAATAAATTAAGTCAAAATAATTATAAAAAACATCAAAGACCTCCTTTATCATCTAATAATATTTTAAGAAATAAAATTAAAAGTGAAAGTGAATTAACGAGAAATAATAATGAAAAGAAAAATACTATATCACAAGAAGAAATACAAAATTTAGTAAATGATCCTGAAATAAATGAAAATTCGTTATTTGAATTAATAACAAGACTTGCTGGAATGGAAAATCAAATGAATAGAGAAATTGAAAAAATTAAAAATAAATATCTTCCCATTATAAATAAACATAAAAGTTCTATTAGTTTTCTTAAAGAAAACCCACATTTAAAAAATTTAAAAGAATATAATGAATTTAATTCTTTTAAAAATAAGATTAAATGCCAAAGTACAGTTTTTGATGATGAAAATGCAAATACTAGTTCTGTTTATGTTCTTAATACTGTAAAAATTGCAAATTATCAATCTAATAATATAAGAGATATTAATAGAAATTTTAAAAAAGTTAAAAAATAATTTATGTCTTATAGATGTATTATAATTATAATAAAATACAAATTTCTATTCAACAAATATATATTTAATATAATTTAATTAATTTTATATTAAAAATTCTTATTAATTATTTCATTGAAATAATAAAAAAATGAAAAGACAAACTACATTAATGAATAAAGAAATAGATGATTTTTTTTCTAACAATTTTCCTTTAAAAAAAAATAGTTTTAAGGATGAAGAAGATATATTTGATTATTATTCCAAAACTGAAAATGATTTAAAAGATGCATTGGATAAAGTTTTATCAAAAATTAAAGAAATACCATTTAAAACAAAAGAATTAGCACATTATATTTTAAAAGAAAATTTAATTGCTTCATTTGATGAATTTGATATTGGTAAATCAATAAGTAAAAAAATTCATAGTAGATATGAAGATATTAGAAATGATGTTTTCAAAAAAGTATCTTTTGATAAAATAAAAGGCCAAAGAAATATTAAAGAAATAATTTCATTTTTAACAGGTGAAATAATAAATTTAGAAACAAAATTTGATAATATATTAAAAAAAGATTTTTCAAAAGCAAAAGAATTCCCTAATTTCTTAATAGATAGATATAATTGGTTAATTAAAGATAAATATTTAACAAAAGCATCTTCTCAAGGAATTGATATTTCAAAAATGGTTTATAGTGATACTAAAACTAATACACTTGAATTATTTGAAAAAATATTTATTAAAAAGACAGAAAATATGTTTTTAAGTAAAAAAAAAGATGAGTCTTATAAAAAGTATTTAGATTTAATTATGATTTGTAATAAAAATTATTTTAAAAAACCTGATGTTAAAGATATTTTTTCAAGTAATTTTAATTATTTTTATTATTTATTCAATTTGGATATATTAAATAAAAAAAAAGATTCAAAAGAAGTTATAGATAAAATGTTAAATCAATTATTTAAAGAAAATGTTTCAATTAATGATGAAGAATCAAATAAAAAATTAGCTTTAATATTAAAAGAAATTGGCTCAGAACAAAATAAAATTTTATCAATTATATTATGTTTAACATTAATATTTAATGGAGTGATTATAAAAGATGTTTCAAGAGAATTAATCTTAATATCAAATACAGATAAATTAATTAAAAGTGCTAAAATGAAAGTTATTTTATATAATTCAATTATTCCTTTTGAAAAATATCTTGATGTAAATGAAATAAGTGATTTTTGTCAATCAGTAGTAATTAATAAATACCTTCCTGATAAAAATAATCAAAAATATGATATAAGAGAAATAAAAAATATTTTAATAAATTTAGGAAATGACACAAAAGATTCAAATAAAACTCAAATTAGTTTAAAATCAAAAGAATTATTTGATCCATTAAAAGTAGATAAAAAATTAGAAATATTTAATATATTAGAAAATATAGCATCAGATAAAAAAGAAATAAACATAAGATCAATAAATTTAGAATCATTAAATCCAAAAACAAAATCAACTCATTGTATAATATTTGTAAGTGGATTTTTATCAGATAATCAAGATCACATTGAAGAATGGGAAAATTTATCATTAACTTTAAACAAAACAAACATATGTTATTATTATAATTGGCCAAGTGAATCAATATTATCAACAGTAGTAAATTCAATAACAAAAGTAGGAGGATTTATAAAAAATGCAATAGCATCAAAAATAAATAAAGGTGAATCAAAAAAATTTGAACCTGAAGAAATTTTTGTAACATCATCAAAAAAAGCAAAATTATGTGGAAAAATATTAGCATTGATAATAGCATCAAGAGAATTTTTTGAATATCAAACAATAACATTAGTTGGTTTTTCATTAGGAACTCATGTAATTAGTAATTGTATTAAAAAATTATATAAAATAAGTTCTGAAATTAAATGCGATGATATAATTAAAGATGTTATTTTAATTGCAGGAGCAACTTCAATGAAAGGAAAAGAAGATCATTATACTGAAATGTTTGATAAAATTGTTAATGGGAAAATTTATAATTGTTGGAGTAAAGAAGATATTGTTTTGAGTTCTTTATATACTTATGCTATGAAAAAAATTCCTATTGGTATTAGTGAGGATCTTAATTTAAAAACTGATAAATTTAAAAATATTGATTTTACTCCTTTGAAACTTGGACATACTGATTATAGAAAAAAAATGGATTTAGTTATGAGTAAAATTAAATTAATGAGTTAGTTTTTTTTTTTATTTTTTAATTATTAAATAAAGTTATATTGTTTTTATTTATTTCAAAAATTCAAAAAAAAAAATAAATTATTAATTTTTTAAAAAATTCAAAAAAAAAAAAAAAGAAAAAAAAAACTTAAATTAAAAATAGGATTATTAGAAAATCCATACATGTAATATATTATTTTATATTACATTATATAAAAGTTTATTTAGAATAATCCTTCAAATCCCATATCTTCTTCTTCTTCTTCGACTTTTTTTTCTTCTTCTTTTTTCTTCTTTTCTTCTTTACCTTTCTTACCTCCTTTTTTATCATCTTTTTTTTCTTCATGATGTTCACCTGAAGGTGCAGCTGAGACAACAGAAACTAATTTTTTAGCACCTTCTTTAATGAGTTGATCACATTTTTTTCCTTTACAAGCATTAACTAAAAGTTTTACACAATTTTCATTTGGTTTTGCTCCTGCAGCTTCAAGGACTTTGTTAATATTTTCTTCATTGATTGGTTTGTCTGCTAATGCTAATAATAATACTGCTGCTATGTGTTTCATATTTTTAGATATATATTTTATTGAGAATTTATTAATTAAATATATTTATTTTTATTAAAATTAAATTATTTTTAATAATTATAAATAGATGAAATATAAATATGGTTTATCATAACCAAAAAATTATCCAGAATGTGAGAAATAAGCTATAACTATAGATCATTTGAATTTATGACCTTTAATAATAATTATTTATTTAACAGAAGACTTAACTTTTCATTAAATATTATTTATAAAATCAGATGAAAAATTTTAGATAAAATATTATGCCAGCTAATCTTTTAAAATGGCCATTATCAAAAAGTTCCAAATTAGGTAA
>JAEEGK010010075.1_pt1 | contig 21870 bp, 15 predicted proteins | sample 8958771 | NCBI WGS metagenome assembly JAEEGK01 (sample SAMN16246547, study PRJNA631951) | gut metagenome | biome: gut microbiome; feature: rumen; material: SC-attached | host: Bos | place: Iran: Karaj | collected 2018-10 | reverse complement strand
GCCTCCGATGTCTTTTGTTCAGCCAACAGTTTATTACGGTTGTAATTGTAAGAAGCCTTAAGTCGCTGGAGGCTTTCCATCTCGGAAAGGGAGTAGGCAGAGTCGTTCAGCTGGTAGCCCAGATTGGCATATTTTGCGATGGAATCGGGGATTTTTAGCTTTTCATAGACTTCTTGTAAGCCTTTGCAGGCAGCAATTTGATGGTTTAGAGTGTAGCCTTCTCTTTGTAGACGGCGAAATAGGTATTCTGCGGAGTCAAGTTGATGGTTAGCCAAATAATAGCGCCCTTTAGTGTAATAATATATTTCTCGGCCTTTTTCGATTATCCCTTCTGAACAAAAATGCCCTGACTCACTTTCGTACTTAACCATAAATTGATGAGCCTTTTCAATATCGTGAAGATCAATAGCGGAAGTAATAGCAGCGCCTAATGTACCTGCAGATCTTTGTCCTTGTCCTGCCATTTGGTATAATTGGGATGCCCTTACACGAATAGAAATAACAGAATCAGGCATCTTTAACCATTTATATGCATTAGCTTTCTGGGCATAACACTCTATCGCAATTAAAGTGTCTTTTGCTTTTCTAGCATAGTACACTGCTTTGTTTAATTCGTTTAGTTGGCTCCTAGGTTGCACAAACTCGTTATATATCAGAGCACTTTGCGCATGTATCCTACTCAGTTTGGCATAGTCGCAATCTGCCTGTGTAGTATCGGCACAGTCAGCAGCCTCCAAGTATGCTTCAAGAGCAGCTGGCGCCTCCCCCATATCCGCATACGTCCGCCCCAGGATATAGTGGGCACGCATGCGCTCGTTGGGAGTGCCGTGGCGGTCGAAGTACTTCACGAGCTGCTCAGCCAGCGAGTCGTTGGTCATCACGGAGTCGGCACGGTTCTGCCGCTCCAGCTCCTCGAGCTGGGCGCGCATCTCACTGCCGTCGCCCGAACAGGAGGCAAGGACAATAACCAATAAACAATAACCAATAACCGTTATTGCGCGGGCCGTCTTATTTGCTGTGATCATTCGCTTCATCATGCTTCTTCGTGATTTCGGTTGCAAAGATAGTGCAAATCGAGCGAAATACGAAATAAATCGATTAATTTTTATTTCCGAGATGCCTCTGCTCGGTCGGATTTGCCGCTCGGTCGGATTTGCAATCACGAGCGGAAAGAACAATTACTTCCAAACTTTTTCTTCACTTTTTTCTTGGCAAGGCATGGAAAAAGAGATGCTGCGGAAGGCAGCTGAAGATGCAGCCCACGCAAAAAGTCCGAATAAAATTTGGTTTTTCGCTCGCTTTGCACTAACTTTGCACCCGATATGAAGAAATGGACCATCGACGACGCCCGCGAGCTGTACAACATCGGCGGCTGGGGCACCAACTACTTCGGCATCAACGATGCCGGCAACGTGTATGTCACACCTTGTAAGGACACCACGCAGATTGACCTGCGCGAAGTGATGGACGAGCTGCAGCTGCGCGATGTCACAGCACCCGTGCTGCTGCGTTTCCCCGACATCCTCGACAACCGCATCGAGAAGACGTGGAGCTGCTTCCGCAAGGCTGCCGAGGAGTACGAGTACAAAGGCGAGAACTATGTGGTATATCCCATCAAGGTGAACCAGATGCAGCCTGTGGTAGAGGAGATCATCAGCCACGGACGCAAGTTCAACCTGGGTGTGGAGGCCGGCTCGAAGCCTGAGCTGCATGCCGTGATCGCCGTGCAGTGTCAGAGCGACTCGATCATCGTGTGCAACGGCTATAAGGACCAGTCGTATATAGAGCTGGCCCTGCTGGCACAGAAGATGGGCAAGCAGATCTTCATCGTGGTGGAGAAGCTCAACGAGCTCGACATCATCGCCCGTGTGGCCAAGAAGCTCGATGTCAGGCCCAACATCGGCATTCGCATCAAACTGGCATCGTCGGGAGCTGGCAAATGGGAGGAGAGCGGAGGCGACGCCTCGAAGTTCGGACTCACCAGCGCCGAGCTGCTCGAAGCTCTGGAGCTGCTCGACAAGAAGGGTATGCGCGACTGCCTGCGCCTCATCCATTTCCACATCGGAAGCCAGATCACGAAGATTCGCCGCATACAGACCGCCCTGCGCGAAGCCTCGCAGTTCTATGTGCAGCTGCACAAGATGGGCTACAACGTTGACTTCGTCGACTGTGGCGGCGGACTGGGCGTAGACTACGACGGCACGCGCTCGCCCTCGTCCGAGAGCTCCGTGAACTACAGCATCCAGGAATATGTCAACGACTGTATCTACACCTTCGTAGAGGCAGCCAACAAGAACGGAATCCCCCACCCCAACCTCATCACTGAGAGCGGACGCTCGCTGGCAGCCCACCACTCCGTGCTCGTCATCGACGTGCTGGAGACGGCTTCGCTGCCTGAGATGCCCGAGGAGTTCGAGCCTGATGAGTCGTCGCACCAGCTGGTGAAGGACCTCTACGAGATCTGGGACAACCTCTCGCCGCGCAACGTCCTCGAGGACTGGCACGACGCAGAGCAGATACGCGAGGAGGTGCTCGACCTCTTTGCCCACGGCATCGTCGACCTGAAGACGCGTGCCGAGATTGAGGCAATGTACTGGAGTGTGTGTCATGAGATACACGCGCTGGCCAAGAACCTCAAGCATATCCCCGAAGAGCTGATGAACATCGACAAGCTGCTGGCCGACAAGTACTTCTGCAACTTCTCGCTGTTCCAGTCGCTACCCGACTCCTGGGCCATCGACCAGATATTCCCCATCATGCCCATCCAGCGCCTGGATGAGCGCCCCACACGCAATGCCACCCTGCAGGACATCACCTGCGACTCTGACGGAAAGATAGCATCGTTCGTCACCAACCGGCACAACTCTCACTCCCTGCCCGTGCACGCGCTGAAGAAAAACGAGGACTACTACCTGGGCGTGTTCCTCGTGGGAGCCTATCAGGAGATCCTGGGCGACATGCACAACCTCTTCGGCGACACGACTGCCGTGCATATCTCGGTCAAGGACGGTCACTACCACATCGACCAGATCTTCGACGGCGAGACGGTGGCCGAGGTGCTCGACTATGTGCAGTACGACCCGAAGAAGCTGGTGCGCCAGCTTGAGGTGTGGGTCACGAAGAGCGTGAAGAGCGGTAAGATCACCCTTGAGGAGGGCAAGGAATTCCTCAGCAACTACAGAAGCGGACTGTATGGATACACCTATCTGGAATAAGCCGCTCACCATCGTCAAGGTGGGTGGAGCCGTCGTGGAAGACGAGGCGCAGCTCAGGCAGCTCCTGACTGATTTCATCGCCATCAAGGGTGCCAAGATCCTGGTGCACGGTGGTGGCCGCAGGGCCACGACCATAGCCGGAAAGCTGGGCATCGAGACGAAGATGGTGGAAGGACGGCGCATCACCGATGCCGAGATGCTCGAGGTGGTGACGATGGTCTATGGCGGACTGGTCAACAAGCACATCGTCGCCTCACTGCAGGCTATGGGTGCGGATGCCATCGGCCTCACGGGTGCCGACGCCAACGTCATCCAGGCCCACCGCCGCCCCCTGAAGAACGGCATCGACTATGGTTTCGTGGGTGATGTTGACAAGGTGGAATCGTCAAAAATAGCCCATTTCATCGATAAAAACATTGTTCCCGTCATTGCACCGCTGACGCACGACGGGCAGGGAAATATGCTCAACACGAATGCCGACACGATGGCATCGGAGATGGCCAAGGCTATGGCCGACCATTACGATGTGACGCTGGTGTTCGCCTTCGAGAAGCCTGGCGTGCTTGCCAATCCTGATGACGACACATCGGTCATCAGCTCTATCACCCGCGATGACTTCGTCCGTCTGAAGGCCGACGGCACCATCAGCGGCGGTATGCTCCCCAAGATCGAGAATGCCCTTCAAGCCATCGATGCCGGCGTCAGGCGTGTCGTCATCACCAGTGCCAAAGCCATCGACGGCCAACAGGGCACCATCATCACGTAAGTCATCACACATCTCTAAACACATAGCACAATGAAAAAAATACTATTCCTCATGCTGGCCTCCTTGCTGGGAACGCAGCACATCAATGCCCAGGACAATACGGCAGAATACGGCATATTCAATCATCTGGGCGCTGCCGTCTCAGTAGGTACTGACGGAATCGGCTTCGACGTGGCATCGCCGCTTACCAACTATGTGGCCCTGCGTGCCGGCGTGTCCTTCTGGCCGAAGATAAAGTTCAGCCACAACTTCCGCATCAACGACAACAATCCCCTCATTACCGACAATGTCGACGTTGAAGCCAAGACGAACAACTTCAATTGCAAGCTGCTGGCCGACATCTATCCCTCGAAGCACGACGGATTCCACTTCACGATAGGTGCCTTCGTGGGAAATGACGATGTGGTGAATGCAACCAACACCTCGATGTTCATTACCGACCCTTCCAAATATGGAAAGCTGGGCCTCAAGCTCGGCGACTATCGCGTCACCACCGATGAGAAGGGCTATGCCCATGCCGATGTCAAGGTGAACAGTTTCAAGCCATATCTGGGAATAGGTTTCGGACGCGCCATCCCTCAAAAGAACCGTGTCAGCGTGGCCTGCGACCTGGGCGTGCAGTTCTGGGGCAAGCCTGGCCTGGGCGCTAAGACCAAGGACGACTGGGGCGACGAGACCTACCACAAGTTCAAGAGCAGCGAGCTTGACGAATACGACGACCCTGACCTGAAGGACGGACTTGAGATAGCTGAGAAGATTGTCGTCTTCCCGGTCATCAGCATTCGCATCAGCGGACGAATATTCTAATCACATACAAACAAGAAAGACATGAAAAAGCATTTCTTCTATCTGGCACTGGCTGTCCTTTCCACCATGTGCACCATCGCATGCAGCAGCGACGATGATGAGGATGGCGACAGCAACAAGGTGCCTACAGTAAACCTGAGCACTCCTCCCTTTGCCCAGCAGGCCGTACGCTATGAGCTGAATCCAGAGCTGAAAGCCTCCGCTTCGACAGGCGACATCACGACGGCACCGGCCTTGAAAGCCATCGAACTCAGCGAGAGCGGAAAAATACTGCTCGAACTGCACAACGCCATCGACAACAAGCTCGTCTACATCATGGAAGAGGCCACCGTCAGTGGCGACACCTACACGATGAACGGCAAGAAGGTGAAAGGCACCATCAAGAAGGCTTCGGCCAATGCTCGCACTCGTGCCAACGACCAGCTGACGACAGACCTCCGCGTCACGATAGCCGACGGCGAGACGTTGACCTACGACACTGACGAAGAGGAGACCGTCAATGTCACAACGACAACCTACGGCAACAACGGCTCTGGCAACAACTCTGGCAGCAACAACGGCTCTGGCAACAACAACGGCTCTGGCAACAACTCTGGTTCTGGCAGCAGCAACAACGGTGGTAGCAGCGTCACAGCCACTCATAACCTTGTGCGCACCTGGAACGTACTGGGAACGATTCTCGACCTGAAGAGCAAGTCGAAGAACGTCAAGGCTTACGAGGAATTCGACAGCCGCGGCGGATTATTCTACCTGGAAGATGTACTGGAAGAGGCACTGCGTCAGGATGTGAAACTGACTGAGAAGGAGCAGGAGGAGTTCAAGCGCGTGGTGAAGCACGTCACCTTCACGCAGTCAGGGCTGTTCATCATCAGCTATGTCGACGGCACAGAGGACGTGGCACGATGGCAGTGGGCAAACTCCCAGCAGACCCTTATCACCATGAAACTCATGGACGAGGAGATGGGTAATAAGTTCATCTCTGACGACACCGTCATCGAGGTGGCTTTCAATGGCAACCGCTGCAACCTGAAGTGCGAGACCGCGCTGACCGACAACGAGAACAACGACTGGGAGTCGATTCTCATCCTCAAGTTGCAGGAGTAGACTGTCACTTCTTCTTGGGCTTGCGGCGTGCCCATCCTTCTTCCGAGAAATCGGGTATCTCGCCCACCAAGTCCCTGAGGTCGCCCTTCGTCAGCGAGCGCCAGTCGTCGCGACGACCACGATTATTTTTTACTCTTTTTTCACCTTTAGGCCCGATGAAATCGGGCTTTTTTGTGCCCTTATGCTTTTGTGGCGCATCCTTCCGAGAATTTGGCACGACGTTTGCTGACTTGTCGTCCTCAGAGTTGCATCGCACGATGCGACCGTGATAGCGGATGCCCGTGAGCTGGGTCATCACCTTCTTGGCATCTTTCTCAGGCACCTCGAAATAGCTGATGGAGTCCAGCAGGTCGATGTGGCCCACCTCCTGACGTCCGCCCACATAGCGGTTGAGCGTCTGCATCAGCTCACCCGGATAGAAGCCGTCACGCTTGCCTAGGTTGATGAACAGCCGGTGATAGCCCGGCTGTGCCTTGTTCATGCGTTTCTGCCGGTCGGTCTGTCCTCGTTCCTCCTTCCGCTTTCCTTTCTCCTCCTTCACGGGCTCTATCTCCGGGGCGTCGGCATAGTAGGCAAGGAACTTTCCGAACTCCAGTGACACGATCTTCTTGATAATCTCCTCCTTGTCGATATACTCGAAGTAGCGGCTGATGTCCTGCATGAACGGAGCAATCTCCTCGTCGTCGACATCCGTCTTCACAATCTGGTCCATCACCTTGTAGAGCTGCTTCTTGCAGATCTCCTCTGCCGACGGGATGGCTGCCTCCACAAACTGCTTGCCTATCTCCTTCTCGATGCCGCGTATCTTGTGCTTCTCCTTCGAGTGGACGATGCTGATGCTCGTGCCTTTCTTGCCTGCACGGCCTGTTCGGCCGGAGCGGTGAGTGTAGTTCTCGATGTCGTCGGGCAGTCCGAAGTTGATGACATGCGTCAGGTCGTCGACGTCAAGGCCGCGAGCAGCCACATCGGTAGCCACTAGCAGCTGCGTGAGGTGCTGACGGAACTTCTGCATGGTCTGGTCGCGCTGCTGCTGCGAGAGGTCGCCGTGCAGCGACTCGGCGTTGTAGCCGTCCTTGATCAGCTTGTCGGCTATCTCCTGGGTCTCCAGCTTCGTACGGCAGAAGATGATGGCGAAAATCTTGGGGAAATAGTCCACGATACGCTTCAGCGCCAGGTACTTGTCCTTCGCATGCACCATATAATAGATGTGGTTCACATTCTCGGCACCCTCATTGCGCGAGCCCACGACGATGGTCTCGTAATCCTTCAGGTAATGCTTGGCCACCTTCTCCACCTCACGGCTCATCGTGGCCGAGAACATCAGCGTGGTGTGCTCCTCAGGCAGCGACTCGAAGATCTCGTTGATGGCATCCGAGAAACCCATGTTCAGCATCTCGTCGGCCTCATCAAGCACGATGGTGCTCACAGCCTCCAGATGGGCGAAGCCGCGATTCTTCAGGTCGAGCAGGCGTCCTGGCGTAGCCACGATGATCTGCACGCCCTTCTTCAGCGCCCGCATCTGCGGCTCGATGGCCGCACCGCCATAGACGGCTTCTACATGAATGCCGTCCATGTACTTCGCAAAGTCACGGATGTCATCAGTGATCTGCAGACACAGCTCCCTCGTCGGCGAGAGCACCAGTGCCTGCGTCTCACGGCTGCCCGCATCGATACGTTGCAGCAGCGGAATGCCGAAGGCGGCTGTCTTGCCCGTTCCCGTCTGCGCCAGGGCTATCACGTCCTGTTGTCCTTTCATCAGCAGCGGTATCACCGCCTCCTGCACTGGCATCGGACTCACAAATCCCAGTTCCTCGATAGCGCGCCTGACGGCCGCATTCACTCCTAATTCTTCGAATGTCTTCATATCTGACTGCAAAGATAATGCAATTTGGGGAGAAATGCAAACTAAATCCGATTTATTTTCATCTCAGCGATGAAGGCAGGAATTTCTTTTATCATTTTTCTTTGCCATTTGACGGAAAATATGTATCTTTGCGCCATTATTTAATCGAACACAATCTAAAGATTATGGCTAAAACATTCAGAACACTAGCAATGATGGCTGCCGCTGGTCTCGCCATCTTGAGCGCCTGCTCCAAGAAGCAGGCCACGGAAGTCACGCTTCAGGTACAAACCAAGTATGGTATCCTCGAGGGATTCGAAGAAGGTGGAGTGAAAAAGTTCCTGGGAGTTCCCTTCGCACAGGCTCCTGTAGGCAATCTACGCTGGAAGGCTCCACAGCCTCTACAGCCGTGGGAAGGCATACGCCAGGCAAAGGCCTTCGGCGACGACCCCATGCAGCCCAACATCTTCGGCGATATGCAGTTCCGCGGCTCAGGCCGCAGCGAGGACTGCCTCTACCTCAACATCTGGACCACAGCCGCCACTACGGCCGATGCTCTCCCAGTGCTGATCTATTTCAACGGCGGCGGTCTGATGGCCGGCTCCGGCAGCGAGCCCCGCTACGACGGTTCCTCCATTGCCAAGGAGGGTGTCATCGGCGTGACAGCCAACTATCGTGAGGGAGTGTTTGGTTTCTTTGCCCATCCTGAGCTCACGGCCGCATCCGACTACAAGGGCAGCGGCAACTACGGCTTCCTCGATCAGGTGGCAGCCATCCAGTGGGTGAAGGAAAATATCGGAGCCTTCGGTGGCGACCCTGCCCGCATCACCATCGTGGGCGAGTCGGCAGGCTCCTTCTCCGTCTCGCTCCTCATGTGCTCGCCCCTCTCCAAGGGTCTCATCGCCGGCGCTATGCTCTCCTCAGGAGCAGAGGTGCTTCCCTATGGCCCCACAGCTCAGGCTGATGCCGATGCCGCCGGCGCAGCCCTTCTCACGAATGCCGGCATAGCCAGCCTGGCCGATGCGATGGCGATGAACGCCGACTCGCTCCAGCAGCTCCTGCCGCCCAGGGGAATGGCCAGCGTGGTGCTCGACGGCTACTTCATGACCGAGAGTGCCGATGCCGTGTTCGAGAAAGGTCAGCAGGCACAGGTGCCGCTCCTCGCAGGCTGGAACTCACTCGAGGGAACACCCCAGCAGTCGCTCCGAGGCCAGGCACCCACAGTCGAGAACTACAAGAATGCCATGAAGCCTCAGTTTGGCGATATGACCGACGAGATATTCAATGCCTATGGCATCCTTACCGACGAAGACGTCATGAGTCAGAAGGGCTTCGACCTCGCCTCCGACCTCTTCACCGGATTCTCCACGTGGAAACTCTGCGACTATCATGCCAAGACCTCCACTCAGCCCGTTTACCGCTATCACTACATGCATCCGCGTCCTCAGGTGTCGGCCAAGATGGGCGACATGACCGGTGGACTGGCAGGCGGGGTGCGCGAGAAGACCGCTGAAGAGAAGAAGGCCCAGCAGCCCGACATTGCTCCCGGCGCCGTCCATTCTGCCGACATCGAGTATGCTATGGGCACCCTCGACACCAACGAGTATTATGACTGGCAGGAAGAGGACTACGCCATCTCCAAGCTGTTCCTCACCTACTATGCCAACTTCTGCAAGACGGGCAATCCCAACGGCGAGGGACTTCCTCAGTGGACTGCCATCACCAAGGACAACCTCGACAATGCTCCTGTCATGAAGATCGACGTCGAGTCGAAGGAGGTCGTCTCCCCAGAAAAGGAGAATGCCTACCGCACGCTTGAGAAATTCTACAGAAGCAAGTAACTGCTATAACATGAAAATATGTGTTTTTTGTTCTGCCAACTGGCAGATTGACCGCACGTTCTTCTTCAGGACGGATGCGCTGGCCCGCTGGGCGGCTAGGGAGGGACATACCATCGTGTTCGGAGGTGCTGGCCTGGGACTGATGGAATGCCTGGCCAAGGTGATGCACGAGGAAGGTGGACGCACGATAGGCGTCGTGCCACAGATCCTTACGCGCAACGGCAACCAGTCAAAGTATATTGATGTGGAGGTGCCCTGCGACAACCTCAACGACCGCAAGCAGCTGATGCAGGACATGAGCGACGCGTTCATTGCACTGCCTGGCGGTCTGGGCACCCTCGACGAGATCTTCACCGTGGTCGCCGCAGCCACCATGGGCTATCACCAGAAGCCTGTCATCCTCTACAACATGGGAGGGTTCTGGGACTCGCTCATCAGGATGCTCGACGACCTTCACTCTCGTGGGGTGACACGCAAAGACTGGCACACCTATATCAAGGTGGCTCATTCGCTCGAGGAAGTCAAGAGCGCCTTGGCACAGAGTTTTTCTTGCAATTAACTCTGTGCCTCTGTGTTCATATTATTTCTTCTGTATTTTCTTTAAAAGGGGCAGCTTCCCGTCGTCAATGAGCTTGAGGATGAGCTCGCCGAAGAGCGTGTTCTGCCAGGCGAACCAGGGACGGGTGTAGTTGGTGGCATCGTCCTTGTGGAACGACTCGTGGATAAAGCCCGTGCCGGCATCGGTGTCGACGAGCATCTGCAGGCATTGCTGTATCTCGCTGTCGTCGCTGGAGGTGAAGGCCCGCATCATGATTGACATAGGCCACACCATATCGTAGCCCACATGGGGACCTCCGATGCCCTCACCGGCCTGTCCGCGGAAGAAGTAGGGATTGGCATCGCTGAGCACGAAGCGGCGGGTGTTCTGATAGATGGGGTCACTGGCATCGACATCGCCCAGATAGGCCATCGCTAGGAGCGAGGGCACGTTGGCATCGTCCATCAGGTGATGATTGCCAAATCCGTCACACTCGTAGGCATAGATCTTGCCGTACTGAGGATGATCGTAGACGGCGTACTGCCGGAGGGCCGTCTCCACCTCGTCGGCCAAGGTCCGGCAGTCGGTGGCCAGCTGCGTGTTGTGGTTCACCTTGGTCAGGATGTCGGCAGCCTTGCGGAGGGAGGTGACAGCAAAGAAGTTGGAAGGCACGAGGAAGAGGAACACCGTGGCATCGTCGCTGGGACGGAAGGCCGAGGCGATGAGTCCACAGGGGCGCACGGGGTTACCATAGCCATTGTGGCTCATGGTGTCATACTGTACGGCTGTGGTGCGCTGGAAGCGATAGGGTCCGTGTCCGTCCTTACGCTGCTGCTCGCGGAAAGTCTTCAGCACGGCCTTGACGGCATTGGTCCACAGGTCGGTCTTGAAGATGGAGTCGTCGCCCGTCACGAGCCAGTACTGATAAGCCAGGCGGATGGGATAGCAAAGGGAGTCGATCTCATACTTACGCTCATGCAGGAAGGGCTTCATGTCGGTGAGGTCCGTAGCCCACTGGCTGCCTGTAGGCCCCATGTTGAAGGCGTTGCCATAGGGGTCGAGCACGATGCACTTCAGCTGTCGCAGGATGGTGCCGCGCACCATGTGGCGCACCTTCTCGTCGTGCTTGGCAAACTGTACGTAGGGCCACACCTGGGCTCCTGAGTCGCGCAGCCACATGGCGTGGATATCGCCTGTATATACGAAGGTATCGTCGTCGCCGTCCTCCGTGGTGCTATAATGCACGGTCGTATCGAGGGTGTTGGGGAAGCAGTTCTCGAACATCCAAGCCAGGTAAGGAGCATCCTTGAGCAGCTTCTTCACCTCGGCGATTTTCTTCTCGATGATGTCGGCCTGGAACAGGCGTGCCTCCACGCTGGGCCTGCGCGTGACGCTGATATTATCGGCTGGAGCGGCTATCGACTCGGCAAATGATTTCTGGTTTCTGTCGTCGGCCGAGGCATAGCCAACGGCCAGCAGCGCTAAAAGAGCTAAGCATAGTTTTCTCATAAAAAGTGGTTTATTAGGAGTGTCACATTGGTTTTGAGCTACAAAATTACTAATAATTCTCCAATCGCAGTACATTCCGTGTGTATTTTTTGCATAAAACTGATTTTCATGCAATAATATCAGTGATTTTAACGTTATTAATAAGTATAAACGGACATTCACTAAAAAAGAGTAAGATATGAGAAAAAGACTATTCGCATTCGCGGCCGTTGTGCTGCTGACGCTGTCGTCGGCTTGGGCGCAACAGGTAAAGTACGTGTTCTACTTCATCGGTGACGGTATGGGTGTCAACCAGATCAACGTCACTGAGACCTATCTGGCAGCACTGAAAGGGAAGATCGGCTTCGAGCCCATCACTATGTCGAGCTTCCCCGTCGTGGGAATGGTGAACACCTACTCGGCCACCAACGGAGTGACCGACTCGGCTGCCGGCGGCACTGCTTTGGCCAGCGGCAAGAAGACGAAGAACGGCGCCATCGGCGTGCTGGAGGATCTGGAGACACCTTGCACGAGCATCGCCGTCTGGGCTCAGCGGGCAGGTGCAGCAGTAGGTATCGCCACGAACGTGGCCATCACACACGCCACCCCGGCCTCGTTCTATGGTCATCAGCGCGACCGCAACATGTACTATGAGATGGGCAAGGACCTCTGCAAGAGCGGCTTCGACTTCTTTGCTGGCTGCGACTTCCACAAGCCTTACACGAAGGAGGGCGAGCCGTCGCTGCGCGAGCAGGCCCGTCAGGCCGGCTATACCATCCTGACCGGCGGCTACAAAGAGTATCAGAAGAAAGGCCGTCAGGCCGAGAAGCTCATCCTCTTCCAGAGCGACGCCCAGAACGAGAAGCTGGGCAGCGATCATCTCCCCTATGCCCTTGACCAGGACAAGAACGATCTGACGCTGGAGCAGATCACCCGTGCAGGCATCAACTACCTCATGTCGAAGCAGAAGAACGGTTTCTTCTTCCAGATTGAGGGAGGCATGATCGACTATGCCTGCCATCGCAACGACATCGGCTGCGCCATCGGCGAGGTCCTCGATATGGACAAGGCAGTGAAGGTGGCCTATGAGTTCTACGAGCAGCATCCCGACGAGACCATCATCGTCATCTCGGCCGACCACGAGACGGGCGGACTAGTGATGGGACGCGGCCCGTATGAGCTGCACACCGACCTGCTGAAATATCAGACGTGCAGCATCGACGAGCTGAAGTGGCTGCTGCGTGAGCAGTACAAGAAAACGCCGAAGAAGTTCACCCGCGAGAACATCGACAAGCAGCTGAAGACACTGCTCGGCCTTGGCGCTGCCATCGAGATCGACAAGAGACAGCAGGAACGTCTCGACCGCCGCTGGAACGACGTCGAGAAGGCTATCAGCGAAAACGGCAAGGTGAACGACCGCATCGGCGACTTCTGCGACGTGTGCAAGCAGATCCTGAGCGAGGCAGCTCTCATCAGTTGGGCCAGCGGTGGCCACAGCAACGGCTATGTGCCCGTCTATGCCATCGGTCCTGGCACGGAAGTGTTCCAGGGGCGCATCGACAATATCGAGATTGCTCCGGCTATGGCTCGCATAGCCGGATATCAGGCAGAGTGACCAGAGGCTCGCCCCTAAGGCGGGCCTCTCACTATACTATATACTCTTTATCCTCTAACCATCGCACAGGTTCCCAGTCATGCCCTCCCCAGCGGGCGGAGGCTTAAGGCGAAAAGTCCGGCTGTGTTCTGGGTGATACAAAAACAAATCAAATCTACATGTACATTTCAAAACTGAAACTAGCGGCAGCCTCTATGAGCCTGCTGCTGACTCCCACCGTTATGGGAGCTGCCGAGGCCGACTCTGACTCCTCTTTCGTCAGTGGCGGCAACATCAGCAACGTAGTAGTGACGGGAACACGCCAGGCCACCGACCTGCGCTACCTGCCCATGAACGTCAGCGTGGTCACCCGACAGCAGCTGACACGTAATCACCAGACATCGATCCTGCCCACCCTGACGCAGGAGGTGCCTGGACTCTTTGTCACCAGCCGCGCGATGATGGGCTACGGCCTGAGCAACGGAGCCGCCGGCGGCATCAACATGCGAGGCATCTCAGCCGGAGGCGGACAGATGCTCGTGCTCATCGACGGACATCCCCAGTATGCCAACATCTACGGACACCCCATTGCCGACAGCTATCAGACCATGCTGGCCGACCATGTGGAGGTGCTCCACGGGCCTGCGTCCGTGCTCTACGGCTCGAACGCTATGGGCGGTGTCATCAACATCGTCACGCGCAAGATGGACCGCGACGGAGCGCGCACCTCGCTGAACCTGGGTGCCGGCAGCTACGGCACGGTGCAGGGCGAGCTCTCCACACAGATGCGAAAGGGTCGCCTGAGCAGCCAGCTGGCCGTGCAGTATCAGCGGTCCGACAACCATCGTCCCCGCATGGGCTTCGAACAGGAAGGGGGCTTCGCCAAGGTGGGCTATGACCTCAATGCCAACTGGCGCACTTGGGCAGCAGCCAATCTGACCCATTTCGTGGGTTCCGATCCCGGTGCCGAGAGCCAGCCCATGTTCAGCCGCGAGCAGTGGATCACACGAGGCGAGGCACAGGCAGCCCTCGAGAATCACTATCAGACCACCAGCGGTGCGCTCACCGTATATTCTAACTTCGGCAACCATCGCATCGACGACGGATGGAGCGAAGGCAAAGCGCCACAGGCCAACTATTTCCGCTCGAAGGATGCCCTTTCGGGCTTCTCCCTCTACCAGACGGCACAGCTCTTCGAGGGCAACAGGGTGACCGTAGGACTCGACTATCAGCACCTCTACGGACGGGCTTACTACACCAGCAAAGTCAGTGGCGACGAGGTGCCTTCAGGAGCCAGCGCCGCCAAGTCGCATCGCAATGAGGTGGCAGCCTATGCCGATGTGCGCCAGGACATCAGCAGCATTCTCACCGTCGATGCAGGACTCAGATGGGATCATCACTCTGTGGCTGGATCGGAATGGGTGCCTCAGGTGGGACTGGCCGTCCGCACCTCAGACGACAGTCAGCTGAAAGCCACCGCCAGCAAGGGATTCCGCAATCCCAGCGTGCGCGAGCTCTACCTCTATCGTCCTGCCAACGAAGAACTTGAGGCCGAGCGCCTGTGGAACTACGAACTGTCGTGGAACCATCGCATCGACGCCTTCAAATACGGAGTCAACGTCTATTATATAAAAGGTGACAACATGATACAGACCGTGATGCTCGAAGCCGGACCTCGCAACATCAATACGGGCGAGATCGAGAACTACGGCGCCGAGCTGACGGCCAGCTATCAGCTCAGTCCCCACTGGGCCATCAACACCAACCACTCGATGCTCCACATGGAAAACAAGGTTGTGGCAGCCCCGACGTACAAGGGATTCCTGGGAGCCGTCTACAGCGATGCCCGTCTCAGGGCCAATGCCGGCCTGCAGTATGTCGACGGGCTCTATACTGCCGTAGGTGCCAACGAGACGAAGGAGAGCTTCCTCCTGCTCAACGCCACCGTCACCTATCAGCTCACGCCCGCCCTGGCACTATGGCTCAGGGGCGACAACCTGCTGGGACAGGACTATGAGATCAACGCCGGGTTCCCCATGCCGGGAGCAACGTTCATGGCCGGCGTCAACCTCGCTTTCTGATCCTAATACACTTCAAGCTCATAGATGCGGGTGGCACCGGCTCCCTGCTGCGTGGGGCTGACCACGAACAGGCGCAGATAGCGTACCGACTTGGCTGCAAACGAGCGACTGACCTCATTGCTGCGGTTATTGTCAATCATATCCAGCGTCTGCCATTCCTCACCCTCGCTGTTGCGTCCTTGCAACAGACAGGTGCGAGTGATGTAGGAAGTCGTCTCGCTGCCGGCATTCAGCAGCTTCCAGTGGCTCACCGTCTTCTGCTCACCCAGGTCGAACACCACATAGTTGGGGGCCTGGGTGACATCGCACCACTTCGTAGTGGCATCGCCGTCAGTGAGGTTAGGAGCCAGCTCACGGATGTTGCACTCGCCCGTGACAGCAATGATCTTTGCACCTTTCAGCACGCTGGGCAACTCAGGCTCAGCGGTCTCAAGTCCAGCCTGTCCCCCACCCTTCAAGGACGTCTCGAAGAGCCTTGATACGGGGGTCAGGCTCTCGTCATCATTGGCCAAGGTCGCTGCGAACACGACGATCTTCCCATCGTCAGGCAGTTGCACAGATGTGGCATCACGGGGGATGTCGAGCTTCAGCATAAACATATAGGTGAACTCATAAGCCTCGTCGTCGGTAGCAGAATGACGGTGAGTGCCCACATAGGCCAGGCGGGCGTCCTTGAGGTAGCCCTGCGTGTGGCCGTCGTGACCCCACTGGCCGATGAATCCAGTGTAGCTGGGGACGGTTTTGATTTGAGATTTGAGATTTGAGGGCTGAGCGTTTTTCTTGCTGTTGAAGGTGAAGGTGGCACTGCGGTCGCCCTGACGGCTGGCAGCCAGCAGGTAGAGATGACGATACTGGCCGGCGGGCAGCTCCAGCTGCTGACCCTTGCAGGTGACACCATTCAGGGCATCCTTCTCGCCAAACTGGAAATGAATGCCGCCGACATCGAGCCCGTCGTCGGGCAGCAGCTCGGCAGCATAGCTGTAGCCGCCTTCGAAGTTGGCTGCCTCGCGCATCTCATTGAACGTGAAGCACTCGCTGTCGTAGGGCAGCGACAGGGGCTGGGCATCGGCCGCCGACGGCTGAGACTTCACAGCGGGGTCGGCGAGCTTCACCTTGTAGGTCCTGACCCCATAAGGATTGATCGCCACATCGAGCTGGCGGCCTGAGAATGTGGCACTGCCCTTCGTCTTCTCTGTGCCGTCGGCTTCAGCAGCCTGAACGATGTCGCTGGCGAAACTGATGTGAGCGGTCTGCTGTTGCTTGCCGCCTGTCTCATAGACACGTACGACGTACTCGTCGGTGGTCTCTGCACGCTTCAGGGCACGTATCAGCACATTGTCGTTGTCAGAGGCCACGAACGAGAACACACGTCCCAGGTCGCCCTTGTGCTTGTCAGCGCTGAATGCTTTTGCAGGGCTGTTGAGGATAGCGGCCTGACGCACGGCCTCGGGCTCATCGAGCTGACCCTGATGGCCTATCAGACTATAGGTGAAGACATGCCGCCCCATATCCTGCTGGGCCTGATAGCTGTAGCCGTTGCCCGTGCGTGGCGTATAGACGAGCGAATGGCGCAGCGTGTTGTCATTGGGCTTGTCCCATCCGTAGCGGGCATTATTGAGAATGGTGACGCCATAGCTGCCCGAGCGGTCGGTGAGGTCGGTCCATTCGTGGCTGTAGACCTCGAACTGGTTGTCGCGGTTGTTGCCACGCTTCACGCTGCCCAACCCCAAGTCGTAGGTAGCCTCAGCATTGCTGACGCTCAGGGGGAACTCGGCCTTCAGCAGCGCGTTCGTAGAGTGCCAGTCGACGTCGGTCTCGAAATCAATGCGATGAGCCAGGGCGCCGTGATAGAGGCGGATGTCCTGACGTATTTCGGTCTCGCCATATCGCTTGGTGATGGTCAGCGTATTGCACACGCTGCCCGTCGTCACCTCGCAGCTCACACCGTCGTGAATGGCCTTTGGAGTTTTGTCGAGCGTGGCTTTCTGAATCTCCCAAGCAGGCCAGGCTGGCGAGTAGCAGTCGTCGAACACCACCAGGCGGATGCGCTGGCCGCTGGCCACCAGCTCGCGCTGTGCCTCCTTGTCGTAGAGCGACTCTATGTCGCCATATTCATCCACGCGCAGCCTATAGCGCTTGTTCTCTATCTGGCTGCCAGGCTGCGACTTCGAGGCTGTCTTCGCTGCCCCCGTCATGCTGTAGACGGCCATACCCGTCGACGGTAGCGAGGCCTCGAACACCACCTGTCCCTTGTCGGCCAGATACTGCGAAGGCACCTTCTTTCCGTCAGGCCCGGCAATGGTCAGCCCGCCTGTCGCATCGATGCCGACCAGCGTCTTCACAGGGAAGGCCTCAGCATTGTACACTACCAGCGGCGTGCCGCTCACCTGAGTATTCATGCGGCTGGCAATGCCCGATACGCTGGTGGTCACCACATCGGCAAACTGCTTCAGGCTGATGAGCTCGTCGTTCCACGAGAACTCGTAGGCCCTGGGGATAGAGGTGCCAGTCAGGTCGTCGTGAAACTGATGCCAGATGACCCGCCGCCATGTGTCGGTCATCTGGCTGACAGGATATTTACAGGCTCCCAGCCAGTCGGCGATGACGGCCGAGCGCTCGGCAGCATCGCCCAGGTGCTCGTTCTGACGGTTGTAGAGCTTCATCGCAGCCTGCGAGGTATAGCATCCGTTGCCGTGCAGGTCCATCGTGAGCTCGCCCTTGAACTCAGGCAGCCGTCGCGCATCGGGTCTTCCCTCCAGCTGGGCAGCTTTGAGGGGGGCCAAGTCTTTATATAGCTGGTCGCTGGTGGCCGATATGATCTTCACAGGGCCGTCGCCCTTGATGCCCTTCTCTACGGCACGTACCGACGGGATATTGGGCGAGCCGCCAATATCGCCCGTACCATAGTATCTGTATGCAATGTTCAGCGGACTCTCGCCTATCTCGCGTATGAGCTCCTCGCTGCGCGAGAGGTCTTCGTCGGGCCAGCGCTTGGCATAGTCGAAGCCGTGCACCATCATCACCTTGCTGCCGTCGATGCCTTCCCACAGGCCTACGGAGAAAGGATATCGCTTGTTGCCCTCATAGAAAGGCTTCGTGCGCCACATCAGCTTCTGCGACGAGAAGCCCACCAGGCCGCAATGGGCCATCAGCGTCGGCTGCGTATAGGGGAAGCCGAAGCAGTCGGGCAGGAACACGTCGATGCATTCCTTGCCGAACTCCTGGCGGTAGAACGTCTGTCCGAGCAGGATATTACGCATCCACGACTCAGGCGAGCAGATGATGACCTCGTTGGCATCCCAGCTGCTGCCGGTAATGTGCCACCGGCCTTCGCTCACATATTTCTTCACCTGTTCATACTGCAGAGGATAGTACTCCTTCATCCAGGCATACTTGATGCCGCCCTCGAAGTTGAACACATAGTCGGGATACTGGCGGAAGAGCATGAAGTTCTGCACCATCGTGTTCCAGATGTGCTGCTTGATGGTGGCCTGAACATCCCAGTTCCACTGGGTGTCCAAATGAGCGTCGGCCACCATATAGGCCGTCTTCGTCTTCTCTTGTCCCTGCACGCTTCCTGCCCCCAGTGCCAGCACCAGGGTCAAGGCTGATAACATTTTCATCATACTAGTGTCATTTTTATATTGATATAGATGCGCAAAGGTACGCATTTTTATTCGAAATAACGCTCTTTTATGGTTAAAAAAACTAATCATAGGAGAGAGAAAAAAGATTGTTTTCAGACAAAAAGACCTAACACCTAACATTCGTTCTTTGTAACATGCTAATTTTAATGCACTTAGCTCATCACAATCAGCTTTCAACACCTAACATAGAGGTAACTTAAACCTAACATAGACCTAACATCAGACCTAACATCGTGCTAATTGGCAGCTTCTCCGTCAATGTTAGGTGTCATGTTAGGTCTAAGTTAGGTCTAAGTTAGGTCTTATGTTACCTCTCGAAGCGCCAAAATTATACGCAAGTCATTTACAAACAGACACTTACAATCAGCGAATGTTAGGTCTTGTACAATAAACAAGATCCGTGAAAAACGGACCGGCAACCGATGACGCCATTTTCTAAATGCTCGTCGCGGATGAAGCGTTGCTCCGTATGGGACGGGCGTACCATTCCCAGCATGGGAGAGATACGTTCCAAGCATGGGAGTGATACGTTCCCAGCATGGGAGTGATACGCTCCCAGCATGGGAATAAGAGCAAAGTCTGCGTCGGAGAGGAACAAAGGTACCATCTGATTTCACTATTAAAGTTAAATATTATTTAATTTACATATAACATTTGTCGTTATTCGATAAATATGATTATCTTTGCAGCCGCTAATAAAAAAGATTTGCTTTATGAACGGACAATTGACTAAAACTCTGAAATGGCTAAGCTATGTGGCACTATTCTTTTGTGCCGCTTGGTTCGTGTATCTTTGCCACCAAAGCTGTCACCAGATTTTCGACACGACAGGAAACCATATCCATTGGGAAGCAAAGCAGAACCAAGTTCTGTTTGTTTCTATAGTATTCCTATCATATGTATTATTGACTTTATCAGTCATTGGCATATGCGTGGCATTCTTCGTTAATATAATCAAAGGCATCCGACAAGAAGAGTTATTCCCTAAACAGAACATTAGGATTATTTTTGTTGCCGCCTTTTTGATATTCCTGCAAACAACAGCATCCGACAATCTTAGTCAGGCATTTATTGCCCAAGGCCCCGCCGTAATAGAACTCACATCAAACCCCTTCGTGCAGTCTCTCATCCTCCTCGTTTTTGGTATTCTCTACAAAATGGGCTCACAGGTTTCAGCAGAACACGATCTAACAGTATAGGAGGTGAATAATGATTGTCGTTAATTTGGACGTGATGATGGCGCGTAGAAAGATCTCACTCAACGAGTTATCTGAGCGAGTGGGAATTACCATCACCAACTTGTCAAAGCTTAAGACTGGCAAAGCCAAAGCTATTCGGTTTACTACACTTGATGCTATCTGCAAGGCTTTGGACTGCACGCCTGCAGATATTTTGGACTATAGTAAATAAAACTCTTAAGATGACACAACTAAGATTTGCATTGATTCTACTCGCTGTCATGATGTCTGCGAGAGGATTCGCACAGACTACGGTTAAAGGTCACGTCGTTAATGAACGGGGTGAAACTGTGGAGTACGTCAGCATTGGGATCGAGGAGGATAGTGTGGGGGTTATCTCAGATGCGCAGGGACACTTCACACTGACGATACCCGCAGGGCGCCAGGATGAATTGGCTTTCACACACGTTTCCTATCAGACGGCAACAATCCCTTACACGACATACGCTGACGGACATGAATTGATCGTGACACTGAAGGACAAGGTAACCGAATTGGCTGAGGTTGTGGTTGATAAGAAGAACAAACCACAAACGCTGTCAGGAAAATCGTGGATAAGGGCAAGTACTACAGGCTTTGTAGGCACCCATAAAGGCGATGTGGAATGGGGTCCCATTTTCAAGAACAGGAAAGACTATCTGCTCACCGACATTATGATTGCCGTCACCACTTGCAAATATGAGGAATGCCTGCTGAGTTTCAATTGCTATGAGATTCGCGGAAAGAAACTGGTCAATGTTTTAAACATGCCTATTTATAAGCGTGTTACCTCAGCCGACAATGGTAAGCAACTATGCGTAAGTCCTGCAGAGTCAGTAGTGCTGAAGGGTAAAAGAACATATTGCATTACAGCCTGTGTGGTTGACATGAAGGGTAATGGCGGTCTCTATTTTCCCGCCAATTTCAAGAGCAGCTATGCTCGAAACAAGGTAAAAGGGAAAATGAAGAAACTGCCAGCCTGCCCCATGATTATCGTAAAAGGCTACGAAGTGGAATAACTTCATAGCCTTTTAATTTAGATTTGGCACTGAAATACGCTGAAAGGCTAATGCTTATGCCAAGAGTTTCTTCACGATTTCAGAGATGATCCGGCCATCAGCCTTTCCTGCCAACTGCTTGCTGGCTGTGCCCATCACCTTTCCCATATCCTTCATGCTTGTGGCTCCTACTTCAGCGATAATCTTCTTCACCTCTGTCTCTATCTCCTCCTGAGAGAGCTGCTTCGGCAGATAGCTTTCCAGGACTTCCACCTGAGCCAACTCTGCATCGGCCAAGTCCTGACGACCTGCCTGCGTGTAGGTTGCTGCTGTTTCTTTACCTTGCTTAGACAGTTTAGAGATAATCTTCAGCGCATCGGCATCGGCCAATGTGTCGTTGGCTCCTGGAGCCGTCTTTGCCTCCAGGAATACCTTTTTGATGTTGCGAAGTGTCTCCAGACGCACTTTGTCGCGAGCCTTCATTGCGGACTTGATGTCCTCACTAATCTGATCGAATAAAGTCATAATATTGATGTTTGAATCCACTTTAAAAAGTCGGATAGTCCGACCGATTAATATATTACGTTAGTTTAACACTATATCGCTCTTTGACATTTTGCAATCTGGAGAAAAATGTGTACCTTTGTACTATAAATACGAGGTGTCACATGGCATTCAAGAAGAGTAAACAGAAATCCCAGCCCGACCTGTTCGCCACGGCATCGTTCTCT
>JAEEGK010010074.1_pt1 | contig 21870 bp, 14 predicted proteins | sample 8958771 | NCBI WGS metagenome assembly JAEEGK01 (sample SAMN16246547, study PRJNA631951) | gut metagenome | biome: gut microbiome; feature: rumen; material: SC-attached | host: Bos | place: Iran: Karaj | collected 2018-10 | reverse complement strand
ATTTTATCTTTAAAATTAACACTATTTTCACTTTTAATTGTATTCATTATTTCTACTTCTTTAAATATTTCATTTGTTAATTGATTATATCTTATTTTATCAATTTCTTTAATTGCAACATAACTATTTGTTATCTTATTTTGAGCTTTATAAATATTACCATAACTACCTGCTCCAATTCTTTCAAATTTAGTATAATTTTTACAATTATTTTCAATTTGTGACATTTATATATAAAAATAATTTTTAATTCATATATTTATTATAATTAAAATATAAATTTCGTTTAATTTTATTATAATAAAAAAATAATTCTTATAATCTTTAATATGTTAAGTAAATATTAAAGAAATTATTTATTATTATTATTATGTATATTTTTTTGAATTATAGGTATTTTATTATTTAATTATTCGTTGATATGTATATTTTATTTATGAATTAAGTGAAGTTAGTTAAATGACATTTTTTGATAAATAATTTAAAATTAAAATTAAATTTTAATATTATTATTATATAAAAAAAACTTTTTTATTAAGATATAATTAATTAATAAAAATTTAAAACTATCCTTATTCTTCATAGATTCTTCAAAATTAATTTCTTCTACATTATTTCCATTAATTTTAATAATATCATCAGGTTTAGTATTATTTTCTTGTATTACATTAATTAACTTTGTCTTTTTTTATTTTTATTTTTAACCTACTCATCGAAAGTAGTTTTATTTTCATTTTTTATTTTATTATTATTTATTAATTTTGTTTTATTTCAACTATATCATCTAAAATAGTTTTATTTTAAATTAAAATTTCATTTTTCTTTTTTTTTCTTTTTCATTTTGCCTCACCATTGTTTATTTGGATTTTTCTTCTTTTTTTTTATATTATATTTGATGTTATAATTCTAACCAATTATATCACTCTCTCCTATTTTCTATTTTAAAGTGTGATTACACTCCTTTTCATAATTAAAATTTATATAATTAATCAAATTACTATTTTAAATTTATCATTCTTTTTTTTAATTTCCTTAATATTATTATTGAATTTTATTTATCATTCTTCTTTTTTTTTGAAACTTTTTTTAATTTTAGAGGTTATGAGAGAATCAAATATGATATTATTATTGTCAATTATATTTTATTCATATCTTCTTTTAATTGAAAAATAAGATGATTTTTCTTCAATTATAATTAATAGGAGGTAAATAATTTTGTATTTCTTAGAATTATTTTTATAAAATTATTGAAATAATATTTTATTTAATTCTTCTTCTTATTTTATTGCTTTCATTAATTCTTTATGATATTCTTTTCTATCTTTATAAACTTATAAAAATTAATTTATAAACTCTTCTCTTTTTAATGGTAATTATATTTTAATGATATTTTTCAATTATCTTTTTTTAAATATTTTTTCTTTATTTATTTATAATGTTTTTAATTCTTTATTAAGGTATTTTTTACAAAAGTTCCAGAAGTGATGATTTATTTTATATCAAAATCACTTTTAAATGAAATTAAAAGTTTATTATTAGTTAATATAATTATTCTTTTTTTGATTTAATCTTGAATATTATTATATAACTCAAACTCATTTTAATTTTTATCAACATTCCTCCTTTCATAAAAATAACTTTCATCAAACTAATCAAATAATTCATATCCAATATATTGTTTAATATTCATTCTTTTTTAGGTTTTTTTTCTAATTATCTCTTAATAAAATCTTCTTTTTAAATTTTATTCTAAATATATTTTCTTTATAAGATATTTTTAGTAAAAATTTTAAAGTAATTTCTTTTTCATCATCTTTAATATTAAAATGAAGTATCTAACATTTAAAAAAATATCATAACAAAACTCCATAAATCAATTTCTTTCATAAAAGGATTATCTAATAAAACCTGAGTACTATATATAATAAGATTTCATATAGTTATTACCATTTTCATCTCATCTTTTTTTTATTTAATATATGTATATCTCTATTTTCATCATTTAATATAATTAAAAAAATAAATGTATATATTGTTTCATTCATTTTATATAGAAATTTGAATACTAATTGTTGTTTAAAAATAAATCACCTCCATTATAATATTCTATTATTATATAAATAATTGAAATTATCTTTTATTGCTACTTATTTTCATTATTTTTTTTTTATTCCTATTTTTCTTTAACCAAATTTATAATTTCCTACTTTTTCATTTATTTTATTCTGTTAAATTTGTATATTAATATTCTTAATTTTTCTAATATTGTTTTAATATTTTTCATTATCATAATAATATAATTTTCTTTGAGATATATATTGATAAACAAAAATATTTTTTAACATTGAAAGATTTAACTTTTTCTACTTGAATGATACATTCATTTATATAAATAAATGTTATCATATTAAAAAAAATAAATCTTTTCCTACTAAATTAAACTAAATTTTTCTCATTATTTTTTGATTACTTTAATTAAATAGCATTCATAAGTTTTAACATTTTCTTTTTCTTCATTATTTTCATCATATTATTTCCAAAAATTTATATTTCATTTTTTTTTACTAAAAGTTAATTAGATATGATAGAACAACTTTTATTATTTTCAATATCTTTATTATCAGTTTTACTTTATTTAAGCAGAATTTATTATCAAGCTTTTTTTAAATATTATTTTTTTTTTTACTAAATTGAAAAATTTTTTCCAATTTTTTTCAATTTTGTTTTATCTTTTCTAAAAATTGAAACTCATCTCCATTAATTGAATTATTCAAACTTAAATTTTGAATGTCTTCATTTTAAATTTAGAAGGAGTTTTTACTAGTATTAACTACTTTAATAATTTCCTTTCCTTAAATTTAAAATTTCCTATTCTTTTAAATTCACTTTCTTTTTCAAAATGTTATTTTTAATAATTTCTCATTTTTGAATTACTTATATTATCTTTTAATATAACTCTATGTTTACTTATAACATTTATTATTTTATAATTAGAAAATGATAATACTTTTTATTGTGATAATGCTACTAATTTTGAAAGAGACTTTATTATTTGTAATGCTGTTATAGAATCTTTTGTTATTGTTAGATAATGAATTAAAGTTCATTTTTTAAATATATCATATAAAATTATTATAATAGATACTTCATTTCTATTATATTTATAAAATTAGTATAATCAATTATTTCTTTATGTTCAATATTATAATCTTCATTTTTTTTCCATCTTTAGGAATATTAATATTTTCATTCTTATATTTTTTATATAAAAATTAATATATATCCTTAAAATAATAAATCTTTTTCATTTTTTTATTTTCAATTATTTGTGACCATATGTATAACTCAATTCAATATCTCTAATATTAAAATTAATAATATTACTAAATCATCTAATCTTAATTTTTTTGTCTTTATCAATAAAAAATTTTTAAAATGTTGTATTTTTTAATTTAATTTTTGAAATATTTAATTATTCTTTTTAATTTTTTTTATATAAATATTATCAATAATAAAAAATGAAAAATTTTTTTTTAAAAATTACAAAAAGTATAAATTATGAACAAGCAATAAGTTATTATATTCAACAAAAAAATCAAAATATTTCACAAGGAACAAATTATATAATAAGAGAATTACAAAATAGTAGAAATGAAATATTAAATTATCCAAAATATGTTTCTAATCATGAAAAATTAGAAGAAATGAAAGAAAAATATATAATTTATATAAATATGTTATATATTGTAAAAAAAAATATTATATTTGGAAATGAAGATTATTCTGTCAATTTAAACTTTAATTGGACAGATATTTTAACAGAAAAAGAATTTATTTCAAATAATATTGATTTTGAATATTATAATTCTTTATTTAATTTAGCTTCTATTTATTATTTAATTGGTTTAAATAATAAAAATAGTAATAATGATCAAATGAGTATTTATTTTAAAAATGCTTTATCAATATTTAAAATAATAAAAAATGAATGTTATAAAAAAATAAATAAAAATGAATTATGTTTTGATTTATATCCTTCATATTTAGAATATTGTTGTAATTTATGTATTATTCAAGGACAATTATTTTTAGTTAAATTATTAAAAAATAATTTAGAAATTGAAAAGAGAATGTATTTAAATATAAGTAAAATGTTTAGAGAAAGTTTTAAATTATTTCATAAATTTCCTTTAAATAGATATATAAATCAAAATATTGAAAATTATTTAATTATAAATTCAATATATTATGAAGGAATCACATATTTAAAATTAAGAGAAAATGAAGAAAAAAAATTTAATGAAATAAAAGAATGTTATGGTAATGCAATTTATTATCAATTTTTAGCAATTGAAAAATTTAATCAATATAAAAATAATATTAAAATTTTAAATATTGATGATGAATATGATATAAATAAAATTTATAATGAACAAATTGAATATGGAAATCAAATGATGGAAAATAATAAAAATTATAAATCAAAAATACCAAATAATATTGATATTAATAAATTATCAGATAAAAATTATATTAATGAAATATTACCACAATATTTATTTATTAATGAAAATTTTACACTTCAAAATAATCAAATTAATCAAATAAATTCAGAATTAGAAAAATTAATTCCTAATGAAATAAAAACATTAATTTTTGAATATAAAAATAAAATGGATGAATATATTAAATTAAAATTAAATAATTTTCCAAATCCAATTCAAATTAATAATTATATAAATAATTTAAATTTACCAAATAAATATACAATAAAAGTTATAGAAGATTTACCAAATAATTCAAATATAAATTTACCTGATGAAATAAAAATGAAAATATTACAAATTCAAAAAATTGGAAATACAAATATTTTAAATAAATTTATTTATGATATAAAAAATAAATCAAATGATTTAATTAATAAATTAAATAAATTAATGCAATTATTAAATATAGAATATAATGAAGATAATAAAATAAGAAATTTATTTCCAAGAGGATATGAATATACTCCAAAGTCAAATGAAGTAAATAAACAATATATAAATGAAATTAATGGATATTTAAATCAATTAAATAATACAAAACAATTTGATATTCAACAAGAAAATGAATTAATTCAATATCAAAATAATTTTGAAATATTAAATCAATCTATTGAATTTATAAATAAAAATATTCCTGGAAGAATTGTTGAAGGAAAAGAAAATTTAAGTCAACAAGATATTAATATTAGAGAATCAATATTAGAAATTTATATTTTAAGTGATAAATTAAATGAAATTATAAATTGTATTTATGAATATTTAAATAATGATAATAAATTATTATATATTTTTTCTGAGATTTATTTTCATCAAAAAGAAAATAATATTTTTAATAATTTTAAAATAGAAATTGATGATAAAATAAGAGAAATTGAATTTATAGTAAATATAATAAATGAAAAAAAAAATATATTAGAATATAATATTAATTTATTAAAAAATGATACTAATAATAATATTAAAATTCAAGAAGGATTAAACTATATTAACTCACTTGAATCAATATCAAACTTATATTTAAATAAATATGAATCATTAAGAAATGGTTTAAATTTTTATTTTCAAATAGAAACAAAAATTAATGATTTAATAGTATCAACTAATAAATTTATTGAAGAAAGAGAAAATAATAAAAGAAATTTTGTTTTTTTTCAAACTAATAAAACATATGAAGAATATATGAAAGATATTTTTTCTAAAAATCCAGATAAAGAAAAAAATCCTTTTACTTATATGAATGTATCAAGTAGTTTAATATTAAATTCTTCATTTGAAAAAAAACAAATTTCTCCTAATCAATTTCAAAATCAACAAATTAATTTTCAAAATAATAATAATAATCAATTTAATAATAATAAATAATAAGATTTTAAAATTTTTATTATTTTATTTAATTTGATAATATATAATATTTAATATTTTTATTTTTTTTTTCAAAATATTATGAATAATATTATTCAAAACTCAAATGAAAAAGAAAAAGAAAATGAAAATGAACATTCAAAAAATTTATCAAAAGCACTTGCTTTTTTAATTTCTGAAGAATCGAAAGAAATTTCTTTAGACTTAAAAAAGAAATTTTTATTATCAAAATTACCAGAAGAAATAGTCAATGAAGCATTAGAAATTTATCCTAATTTATTAAATATAAATAATAATAAAAATGAAAAAAAATCATTTTTATTATCTTCATTATTTGATGTTGGAATTATTACTTCTTCTATTGTTATTACTTTATTAATGAATTATTTATTAGATGTTAATAGAGAAAAAAAAAATGAAATATATATTAATAATATTGAAAAGAAAATAAATGAAGAAAATGAAAATAAAATTAATGATTTTAAAAATGATATTAATAATACTTTAAATTGTTTTGTTCAAAAGAAAGATTTATCAAATGAAATTAATAATCATTTAGAATTATTTTCTCAAGGAAAAGGTTTAACTGTTAATTTATCTTTATCTAAAGTTAAAAGTGAAATTGAAAATATTAAAAATGATATGATTATTTTAAATACTAAAATTGAAAATAATAATATTTTAGTTCAAAATATTAAAGATGATATTCAAAATATTTCTAAATTTAATTTTGAAAATGTAAAATTTGAAGTAAATGAAAAATTAAAAAAGTTAATTGATAAAAAAGAAAGTTTATTAAAAGAAATATTATTTCAATTAGAAAAAATATTTGATAATCCTAATTCAAATAATAAAATAAATATTCAAAATGAATCTTTTAAATCATATGATAATGATTTATTAATTAATATTTTAAAAGAATGTGGATTATCAAATTATCAAAATTCACAAACTGTTTTTTTTTTAGAAAAAGAAAAAAAAGAAAATTTAGAAAAATTAAAAAATGCAATATTAACATTAAAAAAAATAAATGAAAATTATAAGTAAAAAAAAAAATATTTATTATGTAATTATTATAATTTTATATATAATTAAATTTTTTTTTCTAAATTTCTGAAATACATAAATTTATATATGTATTAATTCATTACAATAATAAAAATTGATAACACATCTTTTTAATTTATAATAAAGAAATTGTAAAACAAATAATTATTTTCCAAAAAAATAATAAAAAAGAATAATTCATAGTATTAAAAATTTTATTGACATTTTGTTGTTCTTAAATTAAAAAATGAATCCTTTTTTTTCAGAAAATGAAATAAAAATAATAAATAATGAAGACAGAAAACAGAATTTAAAAACTCAAATACAAAATAATAAAATAATAACAAATAATAAAAACTTAATAAATAATTTATCAGATCCTCAAATTAAATATTGTGCATCAACATCAGATACATATAGATTATTAAATCAACAATTAATATCTTATAATAGTGAAGAAGAAATTCAAAATTTAAATTCAACTAATCAACTTTTAAATGTTCAAATAATTGATAATACAAAAAATATATTTACAACTGACTTAAAACCAATTAAAAAATTTGAAATAAAGAATACTTTTCAAAAAAAAAAATTGGAAAATTTTTATAAAGATAAATTAAATGTTTCTATAGTTTCAAATAGTAATGATTATTATCAAGATGAAATAAGTGAAGTTCTTTTAAATATTCAAAAAAAAGAAAATGAAATAAATGATAGTATAAATAAGAAAAAAAATGAGAAAGATCCTGAAAAAGAAGAAATGAAAATGTTATTTAGAACTCATAGTGAACAAATAATTTATGATAAATTATTTGGAAATTTTTTTGGTTTTATTTGTACAACTTTTAAAAATAGAAAAAAAGAAAATTTTCATAAATTACAAATTCAAATTAATAAAATTAATAAAGAAAATAATAAAAAAATACATTTTTTTGGAATTTATGATGGACATAAGGGAGTAAATATATCAAAATATTTAAAAGAAAATTTAAGTGAAAATATATTAAATAATACCCAATTAATAAAAAATCCAATTGAAACAATAAAAAATAGTTTTATTAATATTGATAAAAAATTATTAAATGAATATAATAATAATAAAATAAAAGAAATTTCTTATGAAAAATCTGGATCATGTTGTCAAATTCTTTTAAATTTTGATAATAAAATTTATATTGGAAATTTAGGAAATTTAAGAAGTATTATAAGTTCAAAATTAGGTAAATTTATTAATAATTTATCTATTGATCATATTCCAAATGAAGTAAATGAAAAAAAAAGAATAGAAAAATTTAATGGAAAAATAATTGAAAAAAATAATATTTATTATATTTATTCCATTAATTTTCCTTTTTGTAGAACAATTGGAGATTTTGATATTAAAACTAATATTAAAAATAAAGGAATTATTATTTCTGAACCTGATGTTATTGAAATAGAAATTAATTCTTATATGGATTTTATTTTAATTGGTTCTTCTGAAATTTTTAAATATGTAAGAAATGAAGAATTGTGTAAATATGTTTTTTATACTATAAATAAAGGAATTTATAATAATTTAGATTATAAAATTATTTTATCAAATATTTGTAAGTCAATTATTGAATTAGTTATTGATAAAGGTGCTAAAGATAATTTATCTATTATAATTTTAATTATGGAAAATTTATATAATATAATTTTAAATAAAGATAATAAAACTTTAGAAAAAATTATTAAAGAAATTAATATCAAAACTGAAGATTGTAATGATTTATTTATTCCAAATAAATTTTTTGGTGTTGAAACTTTTGAAAAAAATAAATCAATTAAAAGTCAAATCGACAATAAAGTAATAATTCAAAATAATAAAAATAATAATATTAATGATAATAATAATAACAAAAATGAAATCCAAATTAAAACTAAGAAAAAATCTTTTCTAAAATGTTTATGTTTTGATTAAAAAAAATAATAATAAAAAAAATTTCATTTTTTCCCTTTTATCAAATGAAAAAAAAAAATATGACTAAAATTATGTAAATAGTAATAATAATCATTAATATATAAATATAAAATATATATAAGGGAGTATTTTAAATTAATCATAAGAGTAATTCAATAATGAAAATATATAATATAATTAGAATAATTTATTATAAAAAAATAAAATAAACTAAATTTATTTTAATAATCATCATTATTATTAATAGGTTTATTTGTTTTAATAAAAGGAGGTTTTTCATTCATAATTTGAAATTTAATATCATTAATATCATTTTTATCATTTAAAAATTTTTGTACAACTGCAGCACAATAATAATGATTTTCAACACTTTTTTCAGAAAAAGTTATCATATAACATTGAAAAAGTTGAGAATATTGAATTTCTTTAACTTCTGCATTAGGAAAAATAAATAATAAATTTTTATTAAAATCAATTGTTACTTTTTTATTAAGAAAAACATCTTTATTATTTTGATATGATTCATATTTTTTTGTTGTTTCATCATATTGAAATAATATATTTGAAATATTGTCTATAAATTCATTTAAACTTTCATCATTTGATATACAAATGTCATCTATATTTTTATCGTCTGCTAAAAATCCTGAATATTTTGTTTCTAAACAATTTTCTCCTACATTCCACCAATCTTCAAAATAAATCATTTATAATTTTATTTTTAAATTATTAAAATAAAAAATTTATTTTTAAAGAAAACTTTTTTTTTTAATGTTTATTAAATTTAATTAAGTTATAATTTGATATTTAAATTATTTGAATTATTTAATTTCAATTTTAATTCATCATATTAATTTTTGATAGATTATTTATAAAATGAAATGATATTTCTTTTAATTGAGATTTATTTGAAATTATAGAAGTACTATAAATTTGAATTTGATTTTCTTAAATATCAATTATAGTTTTTTTAAATTTTATATTTTCTTAAGATTGTTATTTTTCATTGTCTATATTTTTTATATTATTATATATTTTTATATAGATTTGATTTAATTAAGTTTAAGTCCTTATTTTCATCTATAGTTGAATTTAATTTTAAAGTATATTTTATAATTAAAGTAAATTGTAGATTCTATGAATTAAAATATTGAATTAAAAAAATCTAAAATTTCATTTGGATTATATTTAATAATTTCTAATATTTGAAAATTCTATTAATTTTTGAAATTGAGAAATTCATTAATGACAAAACATCAATTAAATTATGATATATATTTTAATAAAAAAAAAATAAATATAACATTTGTATAAAATTATAAATTAAAATGCAAAAAAAAGATTCATTTACTTTATCTCTAACACTTTTTTTTTTCCATATTTTAAATTCTACAATTCATCTTTTTTCATGTTATACACAAAAAAATAGAAATATAAGAATAATTACAAAAACTTTAATAATGCCTATTTTATTTTTTTTATATAAAAACTTAACTAATAAATTAAAAAAAAGTTTTTATCTTCAAATAGGAATGATTTTAGGTTGGATTGGAGATTTATTTTTAATTTGTTCAAATGACTCTCCTCTTATTTTATTTGGAATAATAAGTTTTTTCATAGGACACATTTGTTATATTTTCTCTTTTATTAAGTTAAATGATAAAATATCATATAAAAAGAATTATTTTATTCTTTTATTAATATTAACATTTTTTGTTTGGTTTGTAAATTATTTATTTAGTACATTTTTTTATGAAGGATTTAAAAAACATAAAATGACAATTCCAGGAATTTCATATATGTCAATATTAGGTTTAATTGATACTTTTGCTATTTTTAATTTATATTTAAAATTTTCTCTTGGAAGATTATTTTGTCTCTTTGGAACAATATTTTTTTCATATTCTGATTTTTGTCTTGCTAAACTTTTATTTGTTGAAAAATCTAAATTTGGAAATTTTATTGTTATGATTACTTATATTTCTGCTCAAACTTTAATTATTTTAGGGATGGCGTCAAATACTTTGTCAGATTAATAATTATTTATTTTTTTTTATGATTTTAATTTTTATTTTGTTGTTAATAAAAAAAATTAATTTAATGTCTTTTGGTTAATTATTATTTTTTATTTAGAGTGTTATTTATATTAAAATTTATATTTTTATTTTTTAATTTTTTGTTTTTTTTATTTTAATAAAAATTTTATTTTTATATTTTGATTAAATTTAATTGAATATATAATTTATTAAAAAAAAAATAAAATTTTTAATAAATGAAAATTTTTTTCTAAAACAAGTTTTTATTATTTTTTGAAATAAAACAACCAAATCATTTAAAATTATTTTCTCTTAATTAATTATTTGATTGTTGTCTTATAAATAATAATTATCTAAACTAAATTCTTTTTTAGAAATATAATTTTCTTCTAATTGATTAAAATGATTAATAAAACTTTTTTCACTTTCTCTATTAAAATTAAAAGAAGAATTATCTTTAATTAAATTAGTATTAGAATTATTATCATTTAAATGATAAGTAAATTCATTATTTTTTTCATTTATTTCATTATTTAAATTATCAATTAATTTTTCTTCTTTAATATAAACTTTTAAATTTGAACCTTGATTTTCTTCTCCATAAGGATGACTTAATCTTATTATTTTATCAACAACAGAATCAAAATCAATAAAATTAACTTGACAAAAAGAATTATGTGATTGATTTAAAAATCTAAATCTATTACCAATTTCTTTTAAATTAAATACTCTTTTATTTAATTTACTTTCCCATTTTTGATAATATTCAACAAAATTATCATTTTCTGAATTAAATTTCATAAAAAAAATATTACATTTATCATTTGTTAATTGTTTTGAATATAAACCTAAGAATAATAAATATAATTCTGGATTATAAATTTTATTTTCATCAATCCATCCATAAAAATCAATATTTAAAGTGAATAAAGAAATTTCAAATTCATTCATCATTAATTTTTTAATTATTGATATTATTTTATTTGAAAAGTTTTCTAATACTTTTAATTCATATGGTAAATTATTTGTTTCTTTTATAAAAAAAATCATCATAGAAACACTTTTAGAATTAAAAATATTAATTAAATAATTTTGATATTCTATTTCATATTGTTCTATTATATTTGGTTTTCTTTTCATTTCTTTTTTTGAATTTTGTTTATTTTCATTTGAAGAATATACTTCTTTCATTATTCTTTTTTTTACTTTTTCTATATCAATTCCTTTTAACGCAATTGCTTTTTTTTGTTGTGAAGATAAATGTTTTCTACGCATTGTTTATTTTTTAAGTTTTGTTTATTTTTTAATTAAATATAAAATAATTTTTAAGATTATATTTCATTTTTATTTATAATATAAAGGAAAAAATTAATAAAATTAGTATCAGATAATATATTATAATGTCTGAAAAATTCTAATAAACAATTTAAAAATTATGTTATATTATGTTTTTATTTTAGATTTTATTATTCTTTTGAAAAGAGTCTTAATATATGAAAATATTATTTTTTCTTTTGAATTTATGAATTTTTTTTTAATTTTCAATATATTTTGTTTTTTAATTTATTATTAGTTTTTATTTGTTTTTCACTCTAAATTTAAATTAGAATATATTACCATATATTTATATTTATTTTTCGAATTAAATTTTTTATAATGATGAATTTTATTAAATTACTTATTATCAATTTAATTATATTTAATTTGATTGATTTTTTAATATATATGAAATAATTTAATGATTAATACAAAATAAATAAATATGTTTAAATGAAAAAACAAAGATTAATTTATAATAAACAGTTTTTTATATTACTAAGTTATAACAATAATTATCAAAAATATTTAATAAATGAATATTACAACAAAGAATAAAATCAATTAAAATCATATTAGAAAATTAAATATATACATTAATTAAACAAAACATTTCATAAAAAATACACAAAATTAAAAATATATATATATATAAAAATATAACAGTTTATTTTAATTACAATCTTTATTAAAAAAAATTTATTAAATTCAGTATTCAAATATTAATCAAAATAAAAATAAAAGTATACTTAAAAAAATATTGTATTTTATTTTAAAAATGTCCTTCCAAAATTCTAATGTACTTAAAGATGAATTATTAAACAAAGGCCATAGTTTCATTTTAAGAAAAAGAAATAGAAAAAACGAAATATCATGGTCATTTGAAGAAGAATTTTTATTTTTTGAAGCTCATTCTTTTTTAGGAAATAAATGGAAACGTTATTCACAAATTATAAAAAAGTAAGTTTAAAAAATTAAATTAAAAATAAATTTTGTTTAGACCTCCGAAAGAATTAAAAAATCATTTTCATACTTGTATAATTAAAAGTGTTCGAAAAATAATAAATAATAAATTTGATTGTGAATTAAAAGAAATTATGAGATATTTTTATGCATTTGATTACTTAATTAATATGATTAATAAGTATAATAATAATGAAAATTTATATTTAAATGAATCAAAAAAAAAAAGAAAAAAATATAAATTTAATCCTAAACAATTAATAAAAAATAATCAATTATCAATAGAAAAAATTTCCTTATATAGAAATAAATTAGTAAATCATATTTTATTAAATAAAACAGGAATTAGGGACTTTTTAAAATATATAAATTATATAAATAATTTTGATATTTATGATGTGTCATGGTTATTTTCTGTAATAGTAAAGTCAAAAATTATAAATAAGTGTAAAAAAGTTTTGGAATTAGGGCTTATTACGAATAAAGATATTATTATGAAAGTTCAAAATTTTTTAGAAGATAATTCCACTTATATATATTTTGATGAAGTGTTTTTTAGTAAAAGCTAATTTTAAATTTTTTGTAAGATTGTTTTTATATATTTCAAAATAAATTTTGATTTTTGTATATTCTTGTTTGCAATATAATAATGTGTTTAAAAAAATATTATAAATTTTTTAATTTATTTTATATAGAATTTAATAATATTTTATCATTTAACATAAATTTTATTTAATATTGTTTGTTTGTTTTTATTGTTTTGAATTTTTGTTTTTTTTATGAAATTTATTTTGTATAATAGATGAATGTTAATTATTTTAATTGATTAATTTAAATTTTCAATAACTTGATTATTATTTAAAATTTATTTTTAAAATAATTTATATTTATTAATAATAATAATTAGTTTATTTATTTAACAATAGTTAATTTGACTATTTTAAATTTCAAAAAAATAAAAAAATTATGTCAAATAATTGTTACCTTACATAAATTATTTCCATTATCATAAATTATATAAAAGAATTATTTCATATTTAAATTTACAACATTAAAATCAAAATTTGGAATATTTTTAAAAATTTCTTTAATTTTCTCATTTTTAGAACTTTTAATATTGTCCATTAAATTAATATTAAAATCTTTATCTTTATTATTATTATTTACATTAAGATTTACATTAATATTCATATTCACGTTAAAATTATGTTTAAGATTAATAACTTTGGAATTTTTATTAAATTTATTTCTTCTATTAGATAAAGAATAAGAAAAGATATTATTTTTTTCAGTATCTTCATTATTTTCATAACTATTAATTTCATCTTGAGTTTTATTATAATATCTATTTATAGAATTAGTTACATTACAATTACTTTTTGAATATTCTTCATATTTATCTTCTTCTATTATTTGTTCTGTATCTATATATTTTTTATCATATTTTCCAAATTTGAATATTTCATTATATTTCTTTAATTTTTTATTTAAGAAATCTAATTCATTTTTATCTTGTTCTTCAATAAATTTTAAATTATCAAATTTTTCTTTTAATTCTGATAATTTTATTGTTAACTCATTTTGAATTCGAGTAATATCTTTATTTGTATTTAAAATTATTTCTTTTTTATCTTCTTGTATTAATTCAATTTTTTTTAATTGGTTTATTTTATCTTTTACTCTTTTTAACAAAGAATCTATTTTTTTTATTTCATTTTCAGTTAAAAAATTTAAAGTTTCTAATTGTTCAATTTCATAATCAAAATTTAAATTTGATGTATTTGAATATTGTTTTTCTTTTATATGAAATTCATGCTATTATGAAATTATAAAAATTATTATTTACTTCTTTTAATATTTTTTCTTTTTGTTGTTTTTGATTATTTAAAGAATTTGATAAAATATTTTTAAAATCTAATAAAAATTCTATAATGAAATTATTATCATCTCTTTTATTTGGATTAGAAAAAAATTTAACTTGATTTAATTTAATTAAATAAAGTAAAGATTCCAAAGAAGTTTTTTGTGTAAGAAAAACAGTATCTTCAATTGTATTATATAAAATTGGTGCTGAAATTGCTTTATTTTTTCTTTTTATGTTCTTAATATTTTTTGTTATCTTTTTCATTTAATTAAATTAAAAAAATACTTTTCAACTTTTTAAAATTATTTTTTATTTATACTTATTAATTTTTTTTTATAAAATGAAAAATTCCTTTATATTTATTTTTGAAATGTTTATTTCAATAAATTAAATATTAATTTTACTAATTTTAAAAAATGAAGTCTCCTTCAAAAAATAATAAAGATAAAATATCAACTCAAATATCTTTAAATAATGAAAAAAATAATGAAAAAAAAAACCAAAAAAATAAACTTCCATACTTTAATAATAATGAAAAAGAAATAAATTCAAATAATGAAGATAAAAATATAAAAAAAGATGATAAATTTTTTAATCGAATTGAAACAAATGATTATTTAAAATCAAAAATCCATAAACTTAATAATAAAAAAAATAATAATAATAATAATTTAAATAATGGCTTTTCAAATCAAAGTGAATCAGATAATGAAAATAAACATTTATTGATAACTCAAATGAGAAAAGATAATTTTGATAAAATCAATCAAGAAAACAGAAAAAAAATAAAATCAAGAAATCAAAATTATGAAGAAAAAAAGAACCATCAAATTTTAGAAAAATTAAAATCACAAAAAAATAAATTAAAAAATAGAATTTTAAAATTAAAAGAAAGTAAAAGTTTAATAGAAAAAGAAAGTAATTTAACAGTTGTAGATGAAAATATAAATAAAGATAAATTAAAAGAAATTGAATCAAAAACAATTGATACAACTGAAAAAATAAAAAAATTAGATTATGAAATAAATGATATTTTACATACTGATTCAAATATAAATAAAAAAGATAAAATTAAATTATTTTTAATTAACTTTGAAAAAGAAAAAGAAATTGCAGAAATAAGAGCAAAAAAATATTCAGAAGAATCAAAAAAAAGAAAAGCAAAAATGAAAAAAGATATTGATTCAATAATCAATAAAAGAAAAAAAGAAATTGATTTAAAAGAAGAAGAAGAAAAAAAACAAAGAATAGAATATTTAAAAAAATTAAAAGAAAGAGATAAAGAAACAAGATTCAATATTGAAAAAATAAAAGATGAAAAATTTAAAGGATTAAAAGTAGAAGAACATATAAAAGATAAAATAAATACTAATGAAAATAATTATTTATTTAATCAATTAAAAGAAAAATTTATTCAAAAAGAAGAAGATTTAATTAAAAATGAAAATAAAAAAAGAAAATATTTAATGCGTTCAATTCCTTTTGATGAAATAAAAGAATTTGAAATTAATTATTTAGAAAAAAAATTAAAATATCAAAAAGATTTAAAAGAAAGAAGTGAATCTTTTAAAAAAGAATTTTATGAAAATAATTATATTCCAAATTATATTTCTCATTTTAGAGAATTATCAGAAATAAATTGTAATAAATTAAGAATTGAAAGAGAAAAAAAAAGAAAAAAAATTGAAGGTCAAATTAAATCACAAAAAGTTTATTCTGAAAGAATTTTAAGTGAAAAAAAGCCAAATATAAATTTAAAATTAAAAAAAGAAAGAGAAGATAAAATATTAAAATTAACTGAAAAAAAAATAATAAAAGATACTTTAAATAATCATAAAAAAAATAGAATTCTTTTAATAAAAAGAGATCCAAATAAACCTTTAAAATATAATTGGGATTTAAAGTTAGATAATATAGAAGATAATTCAATAAATAAATCTTTTGAAATAATAAAACCAAAAAGAATTCCTTTATCTTTATCAATATCAAGAAAAAAATTAACTTTACAAAATAATGAAAATAAACAAAAAGATTATTTAGAGGAATTAAAAAAAGAAAGAGAAGAAAAAGAAAAAAATAAAAGAAATAATGAAAATGATAATAAAATTTTAAGATATAAATTTAATGCTCCTAATATTAATATTTATGATAAAGTTAATCATCTTAAATTAAATGCTATTAATTTATCTAGAAATGTAGAAGAGAATGAAAAATTATTAAAAAAAAAAGGAGGAATTGAAAAAAATCCCGAATTAGGAGAAAAATTTGCTTATTTATTAATTGATTCAATTGAAACAAAATTAAGTATTTTAAATACTGTTGATTTTAATTAAGTTTTTTTTTTTTTAGGTTTTTATTTTGTTTTTTTTTTCTTTTTTATATATTTTATTTTATTTTTGTTTGTTTTTTTTGGAATAATAATGTTTCAATATATAAATTTATTTATAATTTCATTTTATTTAATATTAATAAATTATTAATTAATATATTTTTATATATAAATTTTTTTTTTTAAAAATAAGGTAAAATATTTTTGAAATAAAGACAATAATGTTTTATTTTAAATACTTAAAAGAATTTCCAATACAAGTAAAATTAATTAATAATAACAAAGGAAAAAGAATTATGCAATGTTATAATTTATTTTTAGGTATCTTAAAAAAAATAACAATAAAAAAATTGACTAATAATAGTATAAATTAAATTAAAATAATAATGAAACAAATCAGGCTTTTTCAAACATAAAGAAACTTTATTTTAGTTCAAAATCGAATAACCCAGAGATTTTTACTGAAAAAATTATTTATTTTTTAATATAATATTTAATTATTCATTTATATTTTTTTATTCTTTGAAAATAAGAATAAAAAATATTTGTTTTTTAAATTTTAAAAAAGAAGTATAAAAAATATTTTCAGATTATATATAAGGTAATTGAAAAATTATGATTTAAAAATGGGAAAGAGGAAGATACAAATGATAAAAATAGAAAATAAATTAAATAGTCAAATTACATATTATAAAAGAAAAAAAGGATTAATAAAAAAAACACTTGAATTAGCATTATTATGTGATGTAGAAACTTTTTTAGTTATAGTAGATAAGAAAAAGAAACTTTCAATCACTTCTTCTAAAAAATCACCAGAAAATTTTATAAGTACATATTTAAAAACTTTATCTAAAAGAAAAATAAAAGAACAATTTTCTTTAAATGATTATCCAAATATTTTTAAAAAAGGAAAAGAAATTTTTATAAATAAGAAAGAAAAAGATAAGGAAAAAATAGTGAAAAGAACAGATAAAAGAAAAATCAATTCACAAAATCAAAATAATAATAATGATACAAATGAAGATAAAAATAATTTAAAATATAATATTAAAAGCCCAGAAATAAATAAATCAAATAATAATTATATAGAAAGTATTAATTCTTTTTCTACATTACATAATAATGAATTAGATAAAGAAAATGATAATAAAAGTAATTTAACATTATCAAATAAAAAAAAAAAATTATTTTCAATAAAAATCCCAAAATCAAATATAAAAAAAAATAAAAAAAGTTCAATTACAAATAATAATATTTCAGAACAATATTTTAATGATATTAATAATCAAAATAATGAAATTATACCTAATATTAACAATACTGAAAATTTTCAAATACCTACTCCTTTATGTACTCCTCGAAATGATAATTTTGATTTTGAAAATTCGCCTTTAAATTTTTTTAATTATTCTTTAGAAAAAAGAGAAAGTGATTTTAATTTTTCACCTTTAAATAATTTGAATGATAAAATTATCAAAGATAATTTAAATTCTAGTTTTAATAATAATTCTATTAATTATAGTAAACATAATCGAATTATTATTAATGATTCTAAAAAAGAACATAATTTATTTAATTTTGATAAAAATTTATTTAGTAATGAGTTTAGAGATTATAATAAAGATATTTGTGAAAAAAAAACAAAAAAGTAGATTTTATTTATTATATATATATATAGATGTAACATATTTTATTTAATTTTATTTTCAAAATATTTAATTTTTTATTTATATTATATTTTTTATTTTATAATTTTTGAATTTATGAAATAAAAAAATAAAAGCTTTTTTTTTTACTTTTAATAAATGTCATATTCTATTTCTAATAAATGCTTTTCCAATAATAATGAAATTTTAAATGATAAATTAAATATGCAAATTTCAAGAAATTCATTGCATAAATATATTAATAATAGTCATTTAATAGAAAAAAAAAAAAAAATATATTTTAAAAATAATTGTTTATCAAAAAAAAATAAGTTTATTCAAAATGAAAAAGAAAAAGGGAAATTACAAAATAATAATAGTAACATAAATGAATTTAAAAATATTGATACTAATAATGATGATAATCATAGAAATTTAAATTTTATAAAAAAAAGTAAATCGATTCATTATCCAAGTGATTTAGGATTAAAATATGTAAAACAAAATTTAACAATATTAAAAGAGAAAATAGATAAAAGATCATTACAAACAAAAATAAAAATAAAAAAAAAAAAAGTTAATCAAATTTTATTACCAGATATAAATAAAATAAACAATAAAAATGAAAATATAATAGAAACAAATTCAAATATTTCTTACGATGAAAATTTTGCAATTATAATGTATCCTCAAAAATCAACAAAAATTAAAACTCAATTAACAACAAAAATAAAATCTTTTGATAGAAAAAATAATATTGTAAATAAAAATAATGAAGTTAAAAATTTAAGTTATAAAAATGTAATGAAAATTCCAATTAATAGAATTTATATTCCTCATTCAATTTCTTCTTCTAATGTAAAATATAAAAAAAAAAGTTTTAATAAATATTCAAATGAATTACTTTTTCAACTTAAATCAAGAAGATTTTCAGATATTAAATTTTTAGAAAGAATTAAAAGTGCTGTTAAAAAAAAGAAAGAATTAAGTTTTGAATCTAATTTTGAAAAATCATTTGAAGAAATTAGACAAATTAATAATGAAAAAATAAAGAAAATGAGAAATAAATATTATAATAGTTTAATTAATATGATTTCAATAAATTCAAATGAAATTTCTAAAATAAATGATGAAATAAAAAATAAATTAGATGGAAATAAAATATTTTTAAAAATTAAGAACAATGTAAAAAAGGATTAATTCTTATATTATAAATATATTAAAGTAAAATTATGTAAGAATTATAAATATTGTAATATAATAAAAAAAAAAAGAAATAAAGATAAATATATTTAAAATATATATTATAAAAAAAATATTAAATATCTTTTTTTATAAAAACCAAAAATCATAAAAATATTCATTTAAAAAATAGCCAAAAAAATTTAATCCAAAAAAACTATGAAAAGAAAAAAAATATATCTCAAAAAAAAATAAAAAAAAAAAAATAAAAAAAAATAAAAAATAAAAATTTACATTTAAATATCAAAATGAACTTAAATTAAAACTATTGATAATTATTTATTAGATGAAAAGTTTAAAGAAAATTCTTATTCTAAAAAAATTGAAAAAATAAATCAAAGATGTATGTGATTTTGATAGACTTAAAGTTATATGAGATTAAGACAAAAAAAAAATGTTCTTAGACATAAAAATATTAAAGGAAAGAAAAAAAGGTTTTTTTAAGAAAAATTTGTTGTTGTTTTTAGTTAATAAATAAAACGGAATTGGTGATTTAAAAAATAGAGTTTTTTTTATCTTTTATTTTTTTTTAGTTATTTTAAGTTAATTAAAATATTTGAATTTTTAAAGAAATTATTTTTATAATTTTAAATTATAAATGAATAATATATTTTATAATTAAATATGAATGAAATTTATTGTTTCATATATTTCATAATTTTATATTTATATGTCATTTCATATATATTTTTAAAATTATAAAAAATTATAAAAATTAATTTAAATAAATTAAAGAAATTTTTTTTAATAAATTTTTTTTTGTAGAAATGATTCCTTCTCTAAATTTTAAATATGGTCAAAATTCATATACTTATGAAATGAATTCAAGAGGTTCAAGTTTAGAAAAAAATCAATCAAATGAAATTCCAAATCTAAATCAATTAAAAATGCAAAATCAATTAGATTTAAATTCTTTAAATTTCTCAAATAATTTTTCTGATTATTCAACAAATATATTAAATACACCACCAAATTTAAATAGTTTAAGAAATTCTCAAAATCCAGAATCATATAGAAATTATTTAGAAGATAGATTTAATTATCAAAATTTTAATAATCAAATTAATAATAAGTTTAATAATGAATTAAATCCAAATAATTTTAATAAAGAATTTTCAATTAATAATATTCCTCAATCAAATATTAATTATAATCAAAATAATCAAAAAGATATTCCAAATGGAATGTATATTAGAACTAAATATAATTCAACATTTGATCAATATAATAATTTTGATAATAATAATTTGAATAATCGTTTATCTCCAAAGGAAGAATTAAATAATAATTATGATTATATTACTAGAAATAGATTAAATAATCCAAATCAAAAAAAGAATTTACATGATTATAATTATGATTATAATCAAAATAATTATAATAATAATTTAAATAATAATATAGGAAATTTAGGAGTTAATAATTTAAATAATAATCAATTAAATAATCAAAAATTAAAAAATAATATAAATTATATAAATTCTAATGGAAATATAAATCAAAATTTAGATAATATACAACCTTTAAATAATAATTTAAAAAACGAAAATATGATAATTCAACAAAATAATG
>JAEEGK010010073.1_pt1 | contig 21870 bp, 11 predicted proteins | sample 8958771 | NCBI WGS metagenome assembly JAEEGK01 (sample SAMN16246547, study PRJNA631951) | gut metagenome | biome: gut microbiome; feature: rumen; material: SC-attached | host: Bos | place: Iran: Karaj | collected 2018-10 | reverse complement strand
CTCACATCGAGCCGGGCGACATTATGATCGGTAAGATCACCCCTAAGGGAGAGAGCGATCCTTCACCTGAGGAGAAACTCCTCAAGGCCATCTTCGGCGACAAGGCCGGAGACGTCAAGGACGCTTCCCTCAAGGCCAACCCTTCACTTAGCGGAACCGTCATCAAGACATCCCTGTATTCCAAGATATCCAGCTCCCGCAGGTCTTCACGCAACGACCAGAAGGCCAAGCTTGAGAGCCGTCAGGACCTGTTCAACCAGTTCGCTGACAAACTGCGCGCTGACTTCCTTCAGAGGCTTGCAGCCCTGACAAAGAACAAGAAGAGCGCAGGTATCAGCGACCTGTACGGTGTAGAGCTTATCCCCAAGGACAAGAAGATCACCGCAGACCAGCTCAAGGATATCGACTACGAGAACGTAAACTCCAACAAGTGGACTGACAACAAGGACACCAACCTCCTTATCCGCGACCTCATCAACAACTACTGCATCACTCTCAAGACAGAGGCTGCAGAGTGCAAGAGGGAGATGGACAAGATCAAGATTGGAGACGAGCTTCCTAACGGAGTGATGCAGCTTGCAAAGGTTTACATCGCCAAGAAGAGGAAGATTACCGTAGGAGACAAGATGGCAGGACGCCACGGAAACAAGGGTATCGTTGCAAAGATAGTAAGGCAGGAAGATATGCCGTTCCTGGACGACGGAACACCTGTAGACATAGTTCTGAACCCTCTGGGAGTACCTTCACGTATGAACCTGGGACAGATCTACGAGACCGTTCTCGGATGGGCGGGATACAGGCTGGGCCTCAAGTTCAGCACCCCTATCTTTGACGGAGCAAGCATCGAACAGATCTGCAACTATACAGACCAGGCCGGAATCCCGCGCTTTGGAAAGACCCGCCTCCGCGACGGCGGCACCGGCGACTACTTTGACCAGCCGGCCACCGTGGGAGTGATCTATATGATCAAGCTGGGCCATATGGTTGACGACAAGATGCACGCAAGAAGCATCGGTCCTTACTCACTGATCACCCAGCAGCCTCTCGGAGGAAAGGCCCAGTTTGGAGGTCAGCGTTTTGGAGAGATGGAGGTTTGGGCTCTGGAAGCATTCGGAGCAGCAAACGCCCTCCAGGAAATCCTCACTGTCAAGTCTGACGACGTTACAGGTAGGTCCAAGACTTACGAGGCCATTGTAAAGGGAGACCCTATGCCGCCAGCAGGCATTCCGGAGTCCCTCAATGTGCTCCTCCACGAGCTCAGAGGCCTCGGACTCAAGGTTACTTTGGATTAATTACAGACAATTAGAACAATAGACAGATGCCTACCTATACAAAGAAAGATAATAAAGTCAAGAGCAATTTCCAGAGGATCAGCATCTCGCTGGCATCCCCGGAGGACATCACAGCAAGGTCCTGCGGAGAGGTCCTGAAGCCGGAAACGGTTAACTACAGGACTTACAAGCCTGAGAAGGACGGTCTTTTCTGCGAAAAGATCTTCGGTCCTACCAAGGATTACGAGTGCTATTGCGGTAAATACAAACGCATCCGCTATCGTGGAATTGTCTGCGACCGATGCGGAGTGGAAGTAACGGAGAAGAAGGTGCGCCGCGAAAGGATGGGTCACATAACCCTTACCGTTCCGGTTGCCCACATCTGGTACTTCAAGTCCGCTCCAAACAAGATTTCCGCCCTTCTTGGAATCCCTTCCAAGAAGCTGGAATCTGTTATCTACTATGAAAAGTACATCGTTACCCGTCCGGGAGCAAGCGGAATCGACAAGATGGAGCTTCTCTCAGAGGACGAGTATCTTGATGCACAGGCACGCGTTCCGGACAACGACAACCTTCCTGACGACGATCCTGCAAAGTTCGTTGCCAAGATGGGTGCCGAGGGAATCTACGACCTGCTCAAGGAGATTGACGTAGAGGCGCTTGGAAAGGAACTTCGCCAGAAGATGGCCACAGAGTCCTCACAGCAGCGCAAGGCTGAGATCCTCAAGAGGCTCCAGGTTGTGAAGTGGTTCCAGGAGTCCAAGGACGTGAACCGTCCCGAGTGGATGATAATGAAGGTGGTTCCGGTCATTCCGCCGGATCTCCGCCCTCTTGTTCCGCTTGACGGAGGCCGTTTTGCAACATCTGACCTCAACGACCTTTACAGAAGGGTAATCATACGTAACAACCGTCTCAAGAGGCTCATAGAGATCAAGGCTCCTGAAGTGATCCTTCGCAACGAGAAGCGTATGCTCCAGGAAGCTGTTGACTCCCTCTTTGACAACTCCAAGAAGTCTTCGGCAGTGAAGAGCGAGTCCAACAGGGCTCTCAAGTCTCTCTCAGACTCCCTCAAGGGAAAGCAAGGACGCTTCCGCCAGAACCTCCTTGGAAAGCGCGTGGATTATTCCGCACGTTCCGTTATCGTTGTAGGACCTGAGCTCAATATGCACGAGTGCGGTCTTCCTAAGTTTATGGCCGCAGAGCTTTACAAGCCTTTCATCATCCGCAAGCTCATCGAGCGCGGTATCGTAAAGACTGTAAAGAGCGCCAAGAAGATAGTTGACCGCAAGGATTCAGTAGTTTGGGATATCCTCGAAAACGTAATGAAGGGACATCCCGTGCTCCTGAACCGCGCCCCTACCCTGCACCGTCTGGGAATCCAGGCATTCCAGCCTAGGATGATAGAGGGCAAGGCCATCCAGCTGCATCCGTTGGCTTGTACGGCGTTCAACGCTGACTTCGACGGAGACCAGATGGCCGTTCACCTCCCGCTCGGCAACGCCGCCATTATGGAGGCCCAGCTGCTTATGCTCGGTTCACAGAACATCCTCAACCCTGCAAACGGAGCGCCTATCACCGTGCCTTCACAGGATATGGTGCTTGGTCTGTACTACATCACCAAGATCCGCCCGGGTGCAAAGGGAGAGGGAATGTCCTTCTACGGACCGGAAGAGGTTATCATAGCTTATGACGAGAAGGTAGTGGAGATGCACGCCCAGATCAACGTCCGCCTGCCAAAGGACAAGCAGGACCTGAGCAAGGGCTACGAACTCGTTTCCACAACCCCTGGACGCATCATCGTAAACCAGTACGTTCCTGACGAGGTTCCTTACGTGAACGAAGTCCTTGGAAAGAAAGCCCTGCGCAAGATCATCACCGACGTTATCAAGAACACCGGTGTAACCCGCACTGCCAAGTTCCTTGACGACATCAAGAACCTGGGATACGACCAGGCGTTCCGCGCAGGTATCTCCTTCAACCTGGGCGATGTGCTCATCCCTGGCGAGAAAGAGACCCTCATTGACGAAGGCTACAAGCAGGTGGAGGAACTCAAGGCCAACTACGCAATGGGATTCATCACCAACCAGGAGCGTTACAACAAGGTTATCGACCTGTGGTCTTCAATAGACAACAAGCTCACCAACATAGTTACCAAGCAGATTTCCGCAGACCAGCAGGGCTTCAACCCTGTATATATGATGCTGGATTCAGGAGCCCGTGGTTCAACCCAGCAGATCAAGCAGCTCTGCGGTATGCGTGGACTTATGGCCAAGCCTCAGAAGTCCGGTGCCGCCGGATCGGAGATTATCGAGAACCCGGTTATTTCCAACCTGAAGGAAGGAATGTCCGTGCTCGAGTACTTCATCTCCACCCACGGTGCCCGTAAGGGTCTTGCCGATACCGCCCTCAAGACTGCGGACGCAGGTTACCTGACCCGCCGTCTGGTAGACGTATCGCACGACGTGATCATCACTGAGGAAGACTGCGGAACCCTCCGCGGACTTATCGCAACTGCCATCAAGGACAAGGATACAGTTGTAGAGTCCCTTGGAGAGCGTCTTTTGGGGAGAACTTCCGTTCACGACATCTTCAACCCTCTGGATGGATCGCTTATCATCCACGCGGGCGAGGAGATCCGCGAGGCGGAAGCCAAGCTCATCGACTCGCTGCCTATCGAGCAGGTGGAGATCCGTTCCGTGCTCACTTGCGAGAGCCGTCACGGCGTATGCGCAAAGTGCTACGGACGCAACCTGGCCACCAGCCGTATGGTTGAGAAGGGAGAGGTTGTGGGCGTAATCGCCGCACAGTCAATTGGTGAGCCTGGTACACAGCTTACACTGCGAACCTTCCACGTTGGAGGTACCGCATCCAGCGCAGCAGCTGATTCTTCAATCACCGCCAAGTACAATGGAAAACTTGAGTTCGAAGAGCTCAGGACCATCAAGAAGGTGGCAGAGGACGGCAGCTTACAGGACATTGTAGTAAGCCGTATGACAGAGCTCAAGGTTGTTGACGAGACAACCGGAATGACATACTCACAGTACGACGTTCCTTACGGATCTATCCTTTACAAGAAGGACGGCGACAAGGTTTCCGTAGGTGACCTCATCTGCGAATGGGATGCTTACAACGCTATCACCATCGTTGAGACCGAAGGCCGCATCCGCTATGAGAATATGATAGACGGCGTAACCTTCAGAGAGGAGATTGCCGATGAGTTCTCCGTAAACAAGGACAGGGTTATCATCGAGGCCCGTGACAAGACCAAGAGTCCGGCAATCGATATCCTGGACGCAAATGGAAATGTACTCAGGCAGTTCAACCTTCCTGTAGGAGCCCACGTAATGGTTTCTGATGGATCCGACGTAAAGGCTGGAGACATAATCATCAAGATACCTCGCGCAATTGGAAAGTCAAGCGATATCACCGGAGGACTTCCGCGTGTTACCGAGCTTTTCGAGGCCCGCAACCCTTCAAACCCTGCAATCATTTCCGAGATCAACGGAGAGGTTGTAATGGGCAAGAGCAAGAGAGGAAACCGCGAGATTATTGTCAAGAACAAGTCAGGTGCAGAGAAATCTTACCTTGTACCTCTGTCAAAGCAGATCCTGGTTCAGGAGAACGACTACGTGAAAGCCGGAACAAGGCTTTCAGACGGAGGAATCTCCCCTACCGACATCCTCAATGTACTTGGTCCTGTAAAGGCTCAGGAATACATTGTAAACGAGGTTCAGGCGGTATACCGTCTGCAGGGTGTGAAGATCAACGACAAGCACTTTGAGATTATCGTTAGACAGATGATGCGCAAGGTTGAGATCACCGACGCTGGAGATACCACATTCCTCCCTGAGGAACTGGTTGACAAGTGGACATTTATGGATGTGAACGATGCCATCTACGGCAAGTTCTACATTATGGATGCCGGCGATTCCCAGAGGTATGAGCAGGGCGACATCATCAACGCCCGTGAACTGCGCAACGAGAATTCTTCTCTGGAGCGCCAGGGAGCCAAGTTGATCGTTGCCCGCGAGGCCCGTCCTGCAACCGCAAGGCTGGTTCTCCAGGGAATTACCCGCGCCGCCCTCCGTACCAACAGCTTCATCTCCGCAGCATCCTTCCAGGAGACCACCAAGGTCCTCAGCGAGGCCGCAATCCGCGCCCGCGTTGACTACCTTGAGGGTCTTAAGGAGAACGTCATCTGCGGTCACCTGATCCCTGCCGGTACAGGACTCAAGGAGTATCAGGACATCATAGTCGGCCGCAAGGACGATATGATGGCCGAGCTCAACGAGCTCTAGCAGCGTCATCCCCGACGACCATTGTCATCCCCGACCTGATCGGGGATCCCCAATAAAAAAGGCCTGAGGCACCCCCTCAGGCCTTTTCATTTCCTCAGTTTCCCTCCCTCTCTTCTTCCCTTTCCCCTCTCTCTCCTTCCTTTTCTCCCCCTCCTCTCCCCTCCCTCGGCCTTCTGCCCCCAACTAATCGGCGCAGGTGCGCGCCTGAGGCGAAATTGCGGGAAAACGACCTCGGTGTGCGATGCGGAGAAAGGAGATGTCCGAGCAGGTCAGACATGACGAAGGGAGGGTGGGTAGAGGGCAGAACGGGCAACGGAGGCGAAGGGACGAGGGACGAAAAAAGACCGGCGGCCTGGGATGGCTGCCGGTCTTTTATAATAAGAGTTAATCTAAACTAATACCCCATATAGGTAACAACTATGGAAGTAACCTGGGCATAATCAGGAATTATTCCACCTGTGCGTCCCATTGTAAGTGTAACTTCAGAGGCAGATCCTGTCCAAATACCCGTAGACTGGTTAAATCCACTAGGAGATGAAGAAGCACCTGTCGTTCCTCCATTATTAGAGCCATTATAGTTAACAACAATCCGACTCATATAAACACCTGAAATAGTGATAATACCGTTATGGTAAGGATTGAAAGAAATATTACTATAACCCGTTGTAATGTAACCATTGGATTGCTCTGAATTCTCAAAGGAAATGGTTACTCCCTGTTTAGAGAGACTTGCTGATCTGTTGGAGAAACTAAACTCTCCTGCATTGAAAGTAACTGTCTTCTGTGTTGGCTGAGGTGCAGCAGCTGAGAGCGGAAGCCTGTCGCCAAAGTTCTCAATTTCAAAATAGAGGCCTACAGTACTTTTAGTCAGAGCTGGGAAACTTTCTGCTACAAACTCATTCAGGTATACGGTGTAGGTGTTGTCAGAGCTGGGTTCGTCTATGACGTATTCGTACCAGCTGCCCCACTTGTTGGCATTGTAGTTCCACTGTGCGGACTGGTCGGTTGCGTCAAGCATACTTGTAGAGCCTACAGCGATATTAAATGATCCGTGAGGAGCCGTTGCGGTGGAGTTACTGAACGGAACCAAGGTTCCGGTGTACATCTTCACTGTCATAGGGTAAACTGCAGCAGGAAGATTATCCGGAAGAGCAAATGTCAGCTTATAAGTCTCACGGTCAACTCCGCCTACGGTTCTCTTTGTTCCATTATCTACAAGGGTCGGTGCAGTTGCAAAACTGAACTGTGATATGGAATAAATATCCACATAGCGGGTAAGACCTGAAGGAGAAACTATCTGAAGCGTATTATACTTAAGAATAGTATTAATCTCGTTGAGATTAAAAGTGATTGTTCCTTCTCCTGTGCTGGCATTGTATGTAACTACAGGAGCGGTAGCGACAGGTGAAACGTCTGGCCTTTCATCTGTATCGGCCTTAGGCTCCCAGGAGGCTTCGAACTGATTCGCATTGAAACTGGTCCCGGTGCCGTCCTGCTTTGTGAAGGTAAAGTTTACTGTACCGGTGCTGCCGCTGTCAAATATCTTGGAAACACTCTCAACGGTAAGCTTGTAGGTATCATCATTCACTTCATTCACCTCACGCGCAACCTGGGCAAACGGGTTGTTGGAATAGTTTGTGGTTGCAACAGCGTCGGCAAATGTATCTGAGCCAATGGATGTAGTGGTGCTCTTGCTTGGCAAATTCTGAATGGTCAGGACAAATGACTGGTTCCTGTAAACACGGTACAACTTCTTGTCATTATCCTGAAGCAGAATTGTGTGATAGCGCTCGGTTCCGTCATCGAATGTAGCCTTGATAATAATCTTGACAGGGACTGTCGAGTTTGCATTCTCAAAAAGGAACTGGGCGTTGGCATCACCTGTCCCGGCAGATGCCCAGGATGCAGTAGCTTCTGTGAGCTCATAAACACCTGAGCTGCGATACTCTGTCAGGACTGTGCTGGTTGCATAAGTATTATCGTAAGGATTGGCGTTGTCTGAAGCACTGGCAGCAGCCACAAATCCCCTGTTCAGGCCATTGGTGATAGTCCACTGGAGGGAAGTAATATTTGAATCATTATTTATAACCGTAACTTTTGCACGGTCACGAAGAAGGATTACAGTATTACCCCCATTAAGGTAAGACGCCATTGCAGAAGGGGAATTCTCCTTATGGTAACCCCAGAAGCGCACCGGGTCATCTTTCCCGGAAGATAGCGTGGCGGACTTCATCATTACCCTTTCAGAAGAACCCATAGGAAATGAACTCAGGTCAAGTCCTTCGAAATTTGCAATAAAATGTATGCGGACAGTATTTGCAGGGACGGTACCGGTAAGGGAACCGTGAGTTGCATCTGTAGGTGTAAGCGTTCCGTCACGATCAGTTATGAAAGCACCTTCCCCATCAAAACAAAGCATCTTAATGGTGCTGATAGCAGTCTCCGTTCCATTGATATAGCTACGTGTTCCTGGACCTGCCATAGGACCGTCAACCTTAAGGTTTACGGCCATTTCTCCGTCCGGAACCAGTTGTCCTCCCTCAACGTTCAGTCTGTCGGAGCATCCTGCCAACAGGAGCAGGGATGCAAATATGTATAAATACTTTTTCATTGTCTTTTGCGTTTAAGGTTAGAACTCATTCAACTTGGCAATCTCTTCTGCAGTTACATCGCGCACGCAACGGGTATATGTACGGTCGTCGCTGGGGGCTTCTGTATTCTCGGCTCTCCCGCCGTCGAGGGTCCAGTAGAACTGGCCGCGCAGAACCTCGATCATCACGTTAGTGTTGTTGTACTGATTGTAGATCATATACGCCACTTCCTGCTTGGTAGGGAGTCTCCACTCGGTGAATACCGTCCCGTCATCGGCTACTTCCTTGTACAGGGCGCAGTGGATGGCGGAGGCTACTTGGGTCATAGCATTGTTACCGCTGATGACACCCATCTGGGATGCGAGCATGAACGCGGGCGACAGGACATCGTCATTGGAAGTAAAGTAGGAGACAGTACTTCCGTTGACCGTGGCGGTGTTACTCACCAGATTCGGTTTCCCAACTCGATACTGGTCGTTTGCGGCCGTAATCTGGAGGACATACATCTGGTTATTGTTTACGTTCGAAGCCGTACTGCCGGGGTTTCCATTGGTATTCAGGGTATAAATGGTGTTGTTGTACCACATCCTTGCGCGGAACGAGTAGGTGCCATTGCTGGAGAAGGTGAGTGTGTTACCGTTTCCGAGAGACGAATTGTAACTCTTACTCTGCCCCGGAACGGCCCAGTTGCTGAGGTTATACGTACTGTATGAGCCGCTGATTCCCGTCACAAAATCAGAAGGATAATGGCGGATGATAACTTTCTGGCTCTTGTCAGCACAATTAACTGTAAATTCAAGGGTCCTGAAAGTTCCGTTGGTAGGAACCGTAGATGATACCACTATCTTGCCATTGGCCGGAGCCCCAACAGAATATCCTTCTGTAACAGTAGTTTCGGCTCCTGTCCTGTTCTTGTAGTAAGCCCTCACGCCGGTTATAGTGACATCACCGCTGGCGTAATAATGGATTGTCTCTGTAAGATACTCGCCAACTTCACCTCCCTTGAAGGAATAGCGTGTAGGGGTAGCGAGCAGATAGTCAAGGGCTTCTGCATTCACATCTGCAGATGAGGCTGTCCAATTCTTAACTTCATATGTGAGGTTTACAGGGTCGTTTGTCAATGTCTCAAAGCTACCATAGGAACTGATCTTGGCGTTCACCTTGTACATTTTATTGCGTACTGTAGAGGTAACGGCATTTTCATTCGTATTTTCACAGAGCGGAATGTAGTAATAATGGTAGTTCGTGGTACCGGTGTTCCTATTCAATGCCGGATAACTGAGCAAGATTGCAGGAGCAACATCGCTTGCAGTGGCGCGTGTCCATTCCTGCGGATATGCGTATGTGGTCACAATGAAATGACCGGACTCACCCGGTGTAACGCTCAGGTAAGCCCCGCTTCCGCGTGTTGACAGATTGGCATCCACAGCATCTCCTTCGGGGAGCTCCGGGGTAATGGTATTGAAGTTGATGAACTTCCAACCGGGGGTTCCATATTCTGCATTATCTGCGGCAAGCCTTGCAATGAAGGTATCTGTAAGGGAAACATCCATCACAAACTTAACTGCTGCACGCTCAAGAGTGATAGTCTCATTACCTATGAGCTGTGCTGTCATGCTGTCAATGGTCCAGGATGCCACAGTTGCATTCATAAGGAAGGTCTTGTCGCCGGTGAAAGTGACGTCATCAGAGGCTGCGCCTTCCTTGTATTGCTTATAAATGTTTGCGTCTGTAGTGGAAAGAGCCTTGAGGGCGGCCTCGGTGGTGGTGGCGCCTTCTGTAGTGATGGCTGCATTGGAGCTGTTTGCTACAACATATACCTTATAGGCAACGCTCTTGTCAAGTCCATCCTTCTTCCAGTCGCTTGAAAGAAGATAGCCTTCCTTCCCGCCGCGCTGTACCAAGGTAAGGTTGTCAGTATGATAATCCTTTACGAATGTACCGTCAGTCTTGAAGATGAATACGTCTAGCCTGGCTACTTTATTCTCATTGAACTGGTCGTCCTTAAGGTCATTTTCAGAAAGGGCGCGCGTCATAGGGGCGCTGTCCTGGATGTCGAACAATGCCGGAGAGAGCATCAGAACCTGATCGCTGTCTCCACGGACAGGAAGCGGCTCCTGGGAGCAAGAACACAGGAACCCTGCGGCCAGGATGGCCGATATAGTCAATAATGTATGCAGTTTCATTTTCATTACTCTTTAAATATTAGGGATCATGTGTGTTGTATTATTAATGTATTTTTCAGGAGTTACCACCATGAACATGACCTTTGTATGGTCTGTAGAACCTGGCAGGTCCTGATGGGTATAAGCAACAGGAGTGTTGTTATCAGTCCTGATAAGGGAAATACCGGCAATTTCTCCATCTGATGCGCCGCTACGGGGAACAACAAAGTAAGTAGTAATATTCTCTGTTCCGTAAGGCTTTTCAGTAGTAGTTGTGCTGGCAGGAATAATCAACTCGGCCACCTCTCCGCCATCCCTTGTATAGAAGCCCACATTAGGATTATCGCTGACCAGCTTAAGCTGAACTCCGACACTTATGGTAGTCAATGTGAACATTGGACTGTATTTAGGAGTTGTTGATTCCGCACCGGTTTCAGTATCTACTATAGTATCATATCCAGGGGCTATTGCGACATAGGTTGGATTGGACCAGACAGCCCCTCCTCCATCTACGTAAGCCTGATAGGATTCAAAAACAGTTGAAGCATCCTCAATTGTGGTGTAAGTGTGGTCTCCACCTTCAACCCACGGAGCGGTGCCCACTGAGATGAGGAGTTCTCCATTAGGAAGCGCCAGGCCGTAAATGCGATGTTTCTGGCCGGCAGCGAATGTGATGTTGCCGGAAGTATTCTTCAGTTGAAGCGTCCTTGTCACGCCCTGGGAAGTGGTGAAGCTGACGGAAAGATTGGTATATGGCTGAGGTACAGCCAGTACAGTGAACACCAGGTCATTGTTGTCAGCTGCAGCGGGAGCGCTTTTTCCTGTAAGGTTCACCACGAGGTCATACTCTTCTGCCGTAGAACAATCGAAACTGCGATCACCAGTGTTGGCATTATATTTAACCGTATAATCACCAGCTATTTTCTCTGCAGCGGAATGCAGTTTGAATTCACTCAAACCAATTGCCTCTCCCGCACTGCGGATGGATATTTCAAAAGCGGTGAAAGCCGGGTAGAAATCCAGGCTTACCTTTGGCTCAGGATCTGAGTACTTTGCGGTGGTCCTGGCTGTCATATAACCGTAATATGACAAATTGCCCTTCACGGAGAAAGACTGACGGCCGGGAATATATAACGGGAACTCTCCGTTTGCACCTTCTGGGCCCAGGCCCAGGCCTTCGTCTTCCGCAATGCCTTGACGGTTACGTGGATACACGGCATAGAAGGTATGAACCTTATCTGCGTCAGTATCCATTACCCAGGCGAGTCCGTCTTCTCCCATTCTCTGGATATTTCCCTTGGTAGGGTCATCTTCATTGGGAATCACGCTATAGTCCGCCCAGTGGTAGAGCTGTGCAGGGTCTGTAATCCCCTGTTCAATCTCCTTGCGACGGGCAGATGTAGGTGAGTAAATACGTATCTCGTCCGTAGAGGCCCAGTTGATGGCCTGATATTTTTGGGACTCATCTGTGTAATAATTGCCGTAATCCGCTTTTGTCTGTACGGATGAATGGGATTCGGCGCCAAAATTGACAAAATCACCATTATGCCTGGTGAAAAGCTGCTTGGTACATCCTGTCACAAGCAAGGCTGTTCCTGCCGAAACCAGCAGAATTATTGATTTTAGATTCTTCATAGGCATAATCATTTTACTCCCAATCTTGTTGGAAGGAAGTATCATCACTGAAATCGAATTCTTGAACCGGCTGTCCCATTGTCCGGACTACAGAATCCTGTTGGACAACCGAGCTTTGCAACACATTACCCTCTGCATATAGCTGCAGTGGGGAAACCGTTGGTACCTGATAACGTTTCTTCATGGTAAAAATATCTATCTAACTAATTAATCTTTTATCTGCAACAGCGCCAAATAGGATAGGCGCTAGTTGGGATAATACAAAAATATGGCTTAATTTTTAAAAAAGCAAATCCACAGAGGATCTGTTTTTTTCAGAAACCGGCATCAGGTGCAAAAAAAGAAGGCCGGCAAAAAATAATTTGCCGGCCTCAATTAACGGGTATTGCTATTGAATATATGTCTAAAGCTCTAACTCCATTGGGTTGAAATATCCAGCCAGGTCGCGAAGGTCAATCTTGGTTGAATTGTCTCCAGTCTTGCTGGTGTACAAAGTTACAGGGAACTTGTAGGTGTACTCATACTTCTTGGTCCTAGGATCGAGTCTGCAGTACTCTGAATATTCGATAGTCCTGATAAAGAAGTATGTATTCCTTTCAGGATCGTACACTGACTTGCCTGTGCTTACAGGAAGATCCTGTGACACAGCGGACAGGGAATTCTTCTCAGCCTCAATCCTAACCTGGACAGGGAATATGGATGCGCCAAGACCCTCTGGCAGGAAAATGTTAATCTTAACAGGATTATTGAGTCCTGAAGCAGTAGGCGTTCCGTCAAAGGCAGTTACTTCTTCTATAACATCATTCTTGTGAATGAAGTTCTGCTTACCCATAAGGTTTATGGTAATCTCACGGTAAATGTACTTGTTGACATTGGTTGGAGAATCGTCACCGACGCGTCCGCTTATACGGATAACACTCTTCTTTACACCGGTTCCAATCTCCGCAAGAGTCACCTCAATTTTACCAGAATCTCCATCGACAGTAAAGTCAGTAACGGCATTGCCACCATCAAGCAGCTCAACCTTGACATCGCATACTCCTGCGACAGACTTGGCATAGCAGGCGTCTGGGGTGTTAACGTCAGGCATGAACCAGAACTTTGCGGGATTGTCAGAATCCTTCATGAGGGTTACCGTACCTGTTTCAAGGAAGGTGTAGTCCATCTTGTCAACATAGATAGTAGATGAACCGTCGGAAAGTTCGTTAAGGCTTGCTGTCTCAAGTGAAGCGGATATGTTTCCGAAAGGAGCACTGTTGTAAGCTTCTTCGGCTGTAAGGTATCCTGCTGCCTCAAGACCTTCTATCCTGAGGATATACGCAATATTCCTATAGAATGGAACATACTCGGCCATGTTGTTAAGAACTTCGATATTATACCAATATTTACCCTTAACAGTTTCATCTTCAATTCCTTTCTCTTCACGGTATTGAGCAGATACCCTATGTCCTGCGTCAAATTCAATCTCAACAAGCACATCTGTCTGCTTCTGGGTAGTTGTAGGAACTGGACGCTCATACATATACTGATAGCCTCCACGTACTGCATAATTGGAAGAGCCTTCATTATCAGGATCACCAGGGAAAGTCTCGTCAATCTGAGCAGAAAGAGGAATAGATCCAGCATATTTGTCCACATCTCTGAGCCGTTCCAGCAGGGCATCTGTTGCAGTGTAACTCTTAATGTTGGTATATCCCGTAGGGAAGCGGTTGTTCGGATCTCCAGTATAAGGAGCTATAAAGCCCATAGTCGGTACGTTGATAAGAGCCCAACGGGTAACTACAAATCCTCCATAATGCTCTGTGTCGGAAGGATCGTAGTTTGTTACTGTCAACCTGGCATAGTTACGCACAAGGTGAATGTCACTGAATGCGGCTATAAGATCATCGTCTGGAACAAAGGAAGATTGAGATTGATCATAATGCTGCCTGATACCGTTATTAAGGACAATCTCCTGCCAGTATGCACCTTCCTTGTTCTGAGTCACCAGCTTCGCCATTATATCATCAAGATATTCATTGGTGATAGGGTCCTCGGCATTTGGATTGCTCGGGTCGAATTCATCCGGAATATCCGCAATTATATGAACTATTCGCTTCTCGTTAGTGAGAGGAAGCAACACTTTAAAGGTACCTCCTGTCATATAATCTCCATCAGTGGTCGGAGTCACCATTTCTGCCTTCTGCCAGTTCTGCAAGAAGCCATCGCCAGCACCGTAGATACAAAAACCAAGGCTGAATCCATTCACGAGAGGGCCTTCGCCCATAGGGGACTTTGTATTGATTGGCAAAGGATCAGGGAACTCTACATTGAAGGAGACCTCCACAAAATCGTCCTGAGGTTCTATGGTCTGAACACCAGGATTGATTTCTTGCTGGCAGGAAACGAAGCCGGCCAACAGGGCAATAGCTGCTATATATTTTATTGCTTTCATATTCTTTTCTCCTTTTTCTGATTAGCGCTCATGCATGTTAGGGTGATAATAGTCAGCCCAGTGAGCTTTCCAGTTAGGCAGACCGGTCTCAGGATCGGTAGCCTTCTCCCACTCGGTCATCATCTCCGGAGTGCGGATCTTCTCAACGCCTTCGGTAGGGTCGTCACCCCAGTACCAAACGTCATACACCATTCGGATGTAGACAGTACCGCTATTGCTGTCTGTATATGGAATGTCGTTACCATCAGTGCCGACATGTATCTTCCGTCCGTCTGCCACTCGATAATAACAATTGTCTGCGAACAATCCGGGCAGCGTACCATCCGACTGGAGCTTCATCATAAAGGCGAACTCAGCCTCTGTTGGGAGACGCCAGCGGCCTGCTGGATATCCGGCCTCCTGGTACATTGCGCAGCGCTGTACTATTCCGGTACCATCAGAGTTGTTCCAAGGAACACCGCCGGTGATATTCATATGAGAGGAAACAAGCAGACGGGGCGCAATGATATTCTGGTCTTCTTCTTTCTGGGAAGCAATCAAAATTTTAAGCGGCTCCTGCCATGCCATGGTGACATCAGCATCATCGGAATATTCTGTATAAGTTCCGTCACCATTATCAGTACGCTTTGCCTTGTCGCTATAAAGATATCTCTTAAGAACAAATCTTGGAGTGGTGCCGGAGGATGTGGTAGAATTGTAATGCGTGCTGGCAGGAACGCGAGGATCACCCAGACGATATGACTTTGTAGTAATTGCGCCTGTGTTGCTTCCAGCCCGCACCTTGTATTTGTTGTTGGTTTCTGAGAAAGCGGAAACGGAGACTTCTGTCAGGAAGAAATGATCCGCTCTGACGCTCGTGTTTCCACCAGCATAAAGAGAACCGTTGGAAGAATTACCAGAGGTGGGCGTCCATTCTGTACCGGTTCTCCAATAGTCTATATGAGGCATATATTGATTTCCGGTCGGAGTGTGCTTATGACCAGTCAGATGGCCATCGGCATCGCGAACATCTTTCGACCCCAAATTATACCAACCATCCAAGAAAGCGTTCTTGGAATTGCGAGCAGCAACTTCAATGGCAGGATGCTGGGTGATAGTGACATTTGCAGTCCTGCCGTCCTCGTTCTTTATAACAAGTTGGATTGTACGTACAGAGAATATCTCATTCAGGTTGTGGGAGAATACTACATTCTTGCCGCTTACTTCAAGCTTGTACTCATTCAGATCCTTTGCTGCATTTACTGAAACACCGGCGTAATTCTGGACATTAAGTGACTGATTGTCGGAGTCCTTGTCTGTAGGCAAGGTTACAGAAGAAACGGGAGTCTCTGCATTATTGAAACGGAAATGATAATGAGTTCCGTTGGTGGAACCGTAGTACCAGTAAGAAATCTCTGTGAAGTATGCAGTAACTGCAGAACTAGAAGAGAACGGTATGTTTATACTTTCTTTACTGTACAGCTTGTACTCCCTTACAGGCACGTCAAAGTACTTTGCAGCGGCAAGTCCGTTTCCGCCAGGTTCTCCGCCGGTACCCCAATCCTGGATGGTATAGTTACCCGGAACCTCAACATAGTCACTCGCTGCGTCAACCACTGCAAGATCTACTACAACGTTGTAGCAGGTGTTGCGGTCGATTGTCCAGGTAGTTCCGCTAGCAGGCTTTGGAACGGTGATCTTGTAATAGAAGTTAGAGGAGCCCCTCTTGTTGCTCATCCAAGGAAGGAATACCTTGAAGTAAGGCTCTCCATTGTCACCAGACTTCCATTCCTGAGGATAGGTATATACAGGATCTGCGACGAATGTGTATCCACCTTCCTGGGTTGCTTCAATTTTGTAGTTCGTAGGGTAGGTGAAATAATCATAACCTGTTTCATCAGTGAGACCGGCACGGTTCAATGGAGTTGCGCCGACATTTGTCTTGTTGTTCAGGGCGTTTACATAGTATGCCTGAATTTCCTGAAGGATCGGAGTCCATGTATCACCGATTGTTCCGGTAACGCTGGGCTCAATGTTCAAGGTAAGGTTGAGTTTGGCTGCAACACGGCTGAGGCTAATGTCAACAGAGCGTACTTCATTGATCTTCGTAGGAGTAAGTTCTACAGTATATTTTGCAGTGGTAGATCCCTCAGGGAAATGATATGAATCCATCACCAGATAATCACAGAATGTAACCGCTCCTGTCTCCTCTTCCTCTAAGGTTTCAGGATTCGTCTGCTTTACCTTAGTGGCAAGAGTACTTTCAACCGGAAGGGCAAGAAGCTGTGCCAAAGTATAGTCGTTATCGTGGTTGATCTCACCAGGATAGTTTGCCAGAATGTAAACATAGTGAGTTCCCAGTCTGAGATCCTTAAACTCTCCATTACGGCTGGTGTCAAGAACTTTGCTGGAACCCTCTGCAAGGCCATGCATTCCGGGTGTAGGAGTTGTTCCATCCTCGTCCTCAAAGAAGAAAAAGTCAAAGTGGTCTATTACATTCTCGAAACCGGCGCCCTCTGACTTGGTGATCATGGCGCCACTGTCCAGAGAAAGTAAGAAACCGTCGCCGCTAACCTCAGGATTTGGCTCTACGCCGTTGCAGGATGCCAGAAGCGCTGCGGCTGAAAGGATTGTCAATATTATATGTTTTTTCATTTCTCTTTCCTTTTAAGATTATGCCGTATTACAAACTTGGTTCTTCTTCTACAAAATAGTGGTAACCACGGGCATCATACAGCTGTGTCTCGGAATCCAGGCTCTGGGTAACACCGCCATTGGTCACAAATGTCTTGAAGAACAGCTGGTCTCCAGCTGCGGCTCCGTTCACCTTGACCGTGAATTCAACCATGGTGGCATAATGCTCATGATCTGTGCCTCCGATTGCGCCGCTGAGACTGCCTGCAACATCGAAGCCAGTTGATCCTTCTTCAATTGTGCCATCTGCCTTCTTTACGAAAGGCTGGACCTCATATGTACCGTTCACTGGAGAGAACACCTTGAAGGAAACGGTTGCTGTATTCGCGCCAAGAACCCAGGTCTGACGAAGCTTTTTGTACTGATTGTCCTCATTGTGAATCTGGTAAACGTTCTGAACTCCGTTAACTACGAACTGAGAGGACTGAGGGGTGTCGTTGGTTGCAACGGTTATGTCTTTACCGGTCCATTCAGCGGCCACGCCGTTGAGGGTGATGAGCTTGAAGCTCCAGGATCCCTGCATGGTTCCTGATATTTTGTATTTGCCTCCAGCGGGGAATTCTACAGGACTACCGTTCTTGTAATTGAGTTTCAAGGTTCTTACCTCTGGTATGGACCAAGTTGGAGCCTGTACTGAGAAGGATAAGGAAAGTCCGCTAAGATCCTGAGGAAGCGCGAACAGGGTGCACTTGAACGAATTGCCGGCAGAGATTGTGGGAGCGCTTGAGAATTCTCCGTAAATTACATTCTCGTCAGCAGCGGTGCACACATAGGTTGCAGCCAGATTGTCATCATACTGGATATAATAAGATCCAGCAAGTGCCGGTGAACCGTCAGCAGCTGCCAACTTGATGCCAGACAACTTCAATTCGATGTCAGAATCGAAAGTGAATTCGAATGCCGTGTAAGCAGGCTCGAAAGGAAGTTTTACCAAATCTCCCTGAGAGACAGACTGAGCGGCGGTCATGATGGCGTTCTTCATGTCTGGAGTTCCGGAGGTCACGTCAATGTTCTGAGTTCCAGGAATCTTGACATCAAATTTGCCTGCTGCTCCCTGTTCGCTTGCAGTTGGAGGATAAATTGCGTAGAACTTATATGTACCCTCTTCATCCCAGACCAAACCGTTGCCGGTTCCGTCACCAGGTACATTGTCTATTACGCCTTTGCTCATGTAACCGTCAGGGGTCACTGATTTGATAACATAATCAGCCCAATGCTGACCCGCATTGTAGCGGTGCTCAGCCTTGTCGCTGAAAATGCGGATCTGATCATCAACAACCCAGTCGATACGCTCCATGTCGTCATCGTCTACCACGCCGCTGTAAGCAGTCTTGGTGCCGGGGTGGGAAGATGCGGAGAATCGGACGGCTTCTTTGCCACCCTTCAATTCTTTCTGGCATCCCGCCAGAAGAAGAGTACCTGCGAGGAGCAGGAAAAATAAAACTGACTTTTTCATTTCCTTACTCCCAATCAGTGTTAAACGTGTTGTCATTAGTGAAGTCATACTCCACAGTCTTTTGGCCTGTTGTCATGACGGCGGTTTCTTCCGTCACAATAGAGGCTTGCAAAAGATTACCTTCCACGGAAAATCCGAGGGGGGTCATACACATTCTTTCGTAATGTTTTTTCATCTGATAATATATATTATTCTTTTGATAAACAACAAAATCCACCTTGACGGGTGGGCGGCAGAGGTTAATAGCACACAAAGCACAAAAGTATGGAAAAGTACTAATATATACAATATTTCCCCCAGATTTTTTTAGAAAAAACTGAATATATACCGCATATCGCCCTCAATAAGTTAACAAGAGGGGAAAAGATGGGGAAAATCAACGAATAATCATTCACTTTACATTATAAATATACAGGGGTTATAGCGATAAACATTGTTATCAAACTCTCCCTTTTGCATATGAATAATGCAGCGAAATATATTAACCGCTTAACTATTTAATATACGCCCCCAGATATGTGGTATGGTTGATTACTTTTAGAACAAAATGCGGTAGCCGCCGGAGATTATGCCATGCATTCCTATGCCGAGCTCAATGAAGCCGCGATTTTTCACGCTGCCGAACTCACAGCCTAAAAGACCCAGCTGCACGCTTGGTGCCAGGCTGGTTTCCTCGCCAATGGCTGTGAACACTCCGGCAGAGAGCCGTGTGTACATTGCCATTTTCTCCCTGCGGAGCCAGTTTGCCTTTGCCGTAGCGAACGCGTTAAGGGTGTTGATGTTGGATCTGGTCGGGTTTCCCGTGGGCTTTCCGTCAGAATCCTTGCCCTGCATTACCAATGTGTCAATTTCGCCGGAAACTCCTCCGCCCAGCCAAAGCCAATTGTTTGTCTTATGAAGATACTCCAGCTGGAGGGAGCCGGTGCTGAGGATATCCGTTGGAGCCGCGTGGCCAAGGGTGAACGCGGCGCCCAACACTCCGCCAAGCACCGTTGCGAACTGCGACACGGTAAAGTAGCCGTACGATATGTTGAAATCGTTCTTTGGCCCGTCGTTGTACTGCTGCGCCCTCATCTGGGGTGCGCCCAGCAGTACCAATCCAATCAATACTGCAATAATCTTTTTCATAGTATGATAATTATGCTTGTTTCTTCTTGCTGAGCAGCTCTATTGCTACTATGAGGGCGATGCCGATGAGGCACCAGATGATGGCGGAGGCAATGTGAGGCTCTGCTCCCGAAGGGACGTTGGCCCAGGGCCAGACTTTCACCAGGGAGCCCAGGACGAAGCCCGTGAGGACCAGCATTGTCTGGCGCTCCCAGCGGGCGAGCAGCCAGTGCAGGAGCTTTGCGAATGCAAGGATGCCTGCGAGGCAGCCCAGGGCGAAGACTGCGAGCACGCCCCAGTCCAGGTTGCTCACGGCAGCCATCATATAGTCATACTTTCCCATCACAACCAGGATGAAGCTTCCGGAAATGCCCGGCAGTATCATTGTACAAATGGCGATTGCGCCGCACAGGAATATGAAGAACATATTGTCCGGCGTATGCGAGGGCGTGAGCGTGCACACCACCAATCCCAGGGCTACGCCGATGAGCAGGAACAGCACATCAGCGCCCTTCCAGCCTTTCAGCGCCTTGAGCATAAAGAAGGCCGAAGCCAATATAAGCCCGAAGAAAAACGCCCAGGTTGCAACTGGATGCGCCGAAAGGCAGTACTCCAGAAGTTTTGCAAGCGTGAATACGCTTAGCAGGACGCCGATGGCCAGCGCCAGAAGGAACCAGCCGTCAATCTTTTTCCAGAATTCCTTGAGATGTCCGCGGAAGAGTTCCTTCCAGGTGTCTACGCTCAGGACGGCGTTCAGCGCCTCTATTATCCTGGAGTAGATGCCGGTTATGAGGGCTATGGTGCCTCCGGACACGCCCGGAACCACGTTGGCAGCTCCCATAAAGAAGCCTTTTACCGCGTTAAGTATGTGGTTTACAAAACTTTCCATTTCATCTTGTCAAGATACTCGATCATTGCACAGAAACTTTCCATTGGGGAAAGCGGCTCTTCTTCAGTGTCCTTGAGGAGCATATCGTATGCTACGGGATCGAATTCCTTGCGGCCAATCTTGAAGCGGGCGCCGGAAACGCGCACTATGTACTCCATAAGGAAACTGGTTTCCTGCACCAGGTTGATGAGGATGTCCGGTTTCTGGGACGTAATGAGAGGAATCTTGTCCGTGAGGGGTTTACCAAAGCGGGACATATCCGCCATTGTGATGGTCTGGTCAGGAGGGGTTGTGAGTATGGTTTTCTTGTCAACTTTTGCGGGATAGATGTACACTATCTGGCCGCTGATGCTCCTGCGGATGAACAGCTCCATTGCCTTGTTGCGGATATCCTTCCAGGTGAGGTCTGTGACATCTACCAGCACCAACACGTTCTTTACCTCTTTGCTGAGCACAGGCTGCGGGGCTTCCTCCCCTTCCGGTACGGGAACCGGCAGAAGCGCTTCACGGAGATTCTTGGCCTGCAGATATTTTGTTATGAAACTTGGCATATCAGTTCTCGAATTTCTTCTTTAGCTTTTTTCCAGCGGGGAATGTCAATCTTGCTGCCGATAACCTCCACCACCTTGGCGGCAATTATGCTGCCAACCTTGCCGCATACCTCCAGCGGCATTCCAAGGGAATGCGCGTAGAGGAAGCCTGCGGCATAGGTGTCTCCGGCGCCGGTGGCGTCTATGGCCTCTCCGGGCCAGGAGCCTATGAAGAAGGCCTGGTCTCCGCTCTTTACCCAGCTGCCGGCCTTGCCTACCTTGACCACTGCTATGTCGCAGTAGCGGGCAATGTCGTCAAGGGCCTTGCGCGGGTCCTTCTGGTGGGTGAAGGCGCGGGATTCAGATTCGTTGGCGAAGACTATGTCCACGTATTTCTCCACAATGTCGTGCAGGAAGGCCTCGTTGGATTCCACCACGTTGTATGATGCAAGGTCAAGGGAGATAATGCAGCCGGCCTCGCGCGCCATCTTTACCGCGGTGCGCACCACGTCCTGGTTCTGGACAAGGTATCCTTCAATGTGGAAGTAGTCCTTCCCCTGGAAATACTCCGGCTTCAGGTCCTCAGGAACCAGCTCCAGGGCTGCGCCCAGGCACACTGCAAAGGTCCTTTCAGCATTTGCTCCGGAAACGAACACTATGGACTTTCCGGTGGAGTTCTTGCCGCGGAGGAGGGTGCACTTTACGCCGTATTGCTCCTCGTCGCTCTGGTAGAGGTGGCCAATCTCGTCATCGCCAATCTTGCCTATCAAGTAGGAAGGCATCCCAAAGATGGATGTGCAGGTGATGGTGTTGGCGGCGGA